>Ga0180437_10007039_pt1 | contig 14801 bp, 15 predicted proteins | sample SS_ome_4_FD_132410 | JGI IMG/M metagenome (GOLD analysis project Ga0180437, IMG submission 132410) | Hypersaline lake sediment archaeal communities from the Salton Sea, California, USA - SS_3_D_1 metaG | ecosystem: Environmental > Aquatic > Non-marine Saline and Alkaline > Hypersaline >...
CCGAGCCTCAGTGCGAGCTCCCTTTCCGAGGGGAGCTTCTCCCCGATCGACAGTTTTCCGGAAAGGATCAGCTTCTCGAAACGAGCAACAAATACATCCTTCAGGCTTTCCTTGTGGATCGGTCTGAGTAGTTCTTCCACGTATCTCCCCTTCTGGCTGGTGGTATTACCAGAATACCAGATCCCAGAACTCTGTCAAGGGGAAGAATAGGTGTCAGGCGTCAGGGATTAAGGGTCAGGGGTCAGGTATTAGGTATTAGGTAAAGGCTAACAGCTGATTGCTATGAATCGGGTGTGGGCGCGGGTGGGGCCTCTGGTGCTATCCCTGTTCCGGACGAGTTTTGAGCAGGGCGGTTTGTGGAGGACTTCTCGAGTTCCCGCCGGGGACCTAGGCGGGCTTCCTTAAGGGTTCATCTGCTTTCTTCCGTAGCGGTCGTCCGGGACGAGGGACTATTTGTCCGGAGCATAGAGCCCTGTTCAAACCGAGACGAAACAGGGATAGCACTCTAGATCTCTCTCTCCCAGGGGGGCTTAGTGGGTGGGTCTGACCCCGTCAGCTTCATGCGGTCCTTGACCTTCGTGATCATCTCGTCCTCCACTTCCTCGTCTCTTTTGTAAAGGAAGAAGAGAACGAACATGAAAACCAGGCCCAGGCCAAGCAAGTACGGTTTCCAGTAGGCAGGGAAATACCTGACCACGAGGAGGATGGAGAAGAGCAACACCGTGGTCCAGACCACCGGGGCAAAGAAGAGCAACGAGATCAGGACGGATTTCTCCCGCTCTTCTTCTCGGAGAATCTTCCTGACCTTCGGCACCAGGGAAAACAGGGGATAGACGATCTGCATGAAGACGGTCAGGCCAAACACTGCACCGACGAGAAATACGATAACGGCTAGCCAGTTATCCGCGGTCATTGGGGCTTCCTTCCGCCACCAACTGAGGACAGGCTGGTTGAGGGGTTCGATTTTGATGAATTATATAATTATTGTTTGTTTAGGATATCACTCGAGTCCCGTTGCAGTCAAGGACAAACCAGCTGCATCTAAAGAAAAACGGAATTTTTACCTTGCCTAGGGATATTATGGAGGACCTATGGCTCTGGACATGAGTATCCGGATCGGAGGGCAGGCAGGCCAGGGTGTGCAGGCGGTCAGTTACGCCTTGGGAAAGGTCTTCACACGCAACGGCCACTACGTCCTGATTCATCAGGACGTGGAATCGAGGATTCGGGGGGGACACAGCTTCGCACAGATACGGATCCAGGATACGCCCGTTCTCGCGATCAAGGACAATCCTGACGTACTGATCGCCTTGGACGCCCAGACCATCGCGCAGGATCTGCAGGCGCTGGCCGAAGAGGGCGTCCTGATCTTCGATGGGGAGCAGACCGGGTATTCGTCCGAGAACCCCAATCACCTTTCCCTTCCCCTTGAGAGACTGGCCACGGAGGTGGGCGGCGGGAAGATCATGGCCAATACCGTGGCCACGGGAGCTGCCCTGGCATCGATAGGCTTCGAGCTACAGCCCCTGTTGGACTATCTGGAGGAGCAATTCCGGGACAAGGGCCGTGAGACAGTGAAACGGAACCGGGCAAGCGCCTCGTCTGGCTACCGCCATGCCCGCGAGAATTTCGCCCGTCACCCACCACAGCCGATCCCCATCGGTCCCTCTCGAGAAGGGAGACTCCTGCTGAGCGGAAGCGAGGCGATGGCGATCGGCGCGATTTGCTCGGGGTTGAAGTTCTACGCTGGTTACCCCATGTCTCCCGCCACGACGATTATGGAGGTTGTGGCATCCAAGGCCCAAGAATACGACATCGTCGTCGAGCCCGCAGAGGACGAGATCGCAGCACTCAACATGGCGATCGGCGCATCCTTCGCGGGTGTTCGATCGATGACCGCCACCTCCGGGGGAGGCTTCTGTCTGATGGTGGAGGCTCTCGGTCTTGCCGGAATGACCGAGACGCCGGTGGTGGTGGCGATCGGGCAGAGGCCCGGGCCGGCCACGGGCCTGCCGACCCGGACGGAACAGGGGGACCTGGGGTTCGTGGTTCATGCAGGTCACGGGGATTTCCCGCGGGCCGTCCTCGCCCCTGGCAATGTTGAGCAGGCCTTCTACGCCATGGGAAGGGCCTTCAACCTGGCGGACCGGTACCAGACGCCGGTCATTGTGTTAGCGGACCAGTACCTTCTGGATTCCTACTTCACTGTCGATGGAGTGGACCCCGCCCGGATCACGATCGACAGGGGAAAGATCGACCGTGACGTCCATCGCGGGTCGGCTCAGGTGTACAAACGATACGCCTGGCATCCCTCCGGCGTATCCCCGAGGATCCTGCCCGGACAGTCCGAGGCAGTCCTGTACGCCTGCAGCGACGAACACACCGAAGAGGGACACATCACCGAACAGGAGCAGGTCAGGACGATGATGGTCCGAAAGCGGATGGAGAAGCTCGAAGGCATGCGACGGGAGTCCACGCCACCGGAATGTCACCCCCCTTCGGAGGGCTCGGATCTCGTCCTGTTGGGATGGGGCTCTTCCTGGGGAGCCATCAGGGAGGCCGTGGATCTCCTCCGGGCCGAGAACATACGAGCCAAGATGCTTCACTTCTGTGATGTCTACCCGCTTCTGCGCAATGGCATCCCCGATCGGGTCGGGGAGAGCGCCGAGGTCATAGGGGTGGAAAGCAACTACACGGGCCAGTTCGCGGATCTGTTCCAGTTCGAGACGGGAATCCCGGTCACCGAAAGAATCCTGAAATACGACGGCCGGCCGTTGTCCCCGGAGGAGATCGCCAGACAGGTCCGGGGCCTGCTGTAAATGTACAGTCAAGGAGCTTTAAGATGGTTTCTCTCGAAGATTACGAAAGCAAAGATCCGATAGCTTGGTGTCCGGGATGCGGGAACTTCTCATTGCTGAGTGCATTGAAAGAGGCCCTCGTAGGCCTGGGCAAGAAGCCGAAGGAGATCGTGATGGTCTCCGGGATCGGACAGGCGTCCAAGACCCCCCATTATCTCATGTGCAACACCTTCAACGGGCTTCACGGCAGGACGCTGCCCGTGGCGACGGGCCTGAAGCTGGCCAATCACGAACTCACGGTTCTGGCCGAAGGGGGGGACGGGGACGGTTATGCCGAAGGGGGCAACCATTTCATCCATGCCATGCGGAGAAACGTGGACATCACCTACCTCGTTCACAACAACCAGATCTATGGCCTCACGAAGGGCCAGACCTCGCCGACGAGCGAAATGGGCTATGTCTCGAAGACAACACCGTGGGGTTCACCGAATCCACCTGAGAATCCCTTGCTGCTGGCCATCGCCTCGGATTGCAGTTTTGTGGCCCGCGGCTTCACAGGGGACGTTGCCCACCTGCGTCAGCTGATCAAAGAGGGGGTCCGAAACAGGGGATTCTCTTTCATCGACATCCTCCAGCCGTGCGTTTCCTTCAACCGCGTCAACACGTTCCAGTGGTACAAGAGCCGGGTCTACAAGATCGACGACACCGAAGCATACGATCCTTCTGACAGGATGACGGCCTTCGGGCGTGCCCAGGAATGGGGAGAAAGGATCCCTATCGGGCTCCTTTACAGGTCGGTGAGGCCGACAAGGGACGAACAGGAACCTGCCATCAGGACATCCAGCTTGGTCAAGCAGCCCCTTGCGACAACCTCCTTCCCCAAACTGCTCGAGGCTTTCAAATAGATCACTGGGTAAATTGACCGGAGAGCGCATTTCTTTCTATACTCCAACCGGCCCCTGGGTGGTTGTTCAAGAATCGGAAGGGCTAGACTGCGTGTCATTCCCGAGCGGCAACCCAGCTGTATCACATCCTTGAGGTGCGAGATGGAGAGCATCGGTCGTGTCGTACATGGCGTAAGCCCGATCACCGACCATGATGTCTACCTGTTCAAGCAGGGGAATCATTTCCGGCTCTATGGGAAACTCGGGGCCCGATCCATGACGGTGGAGGGTGCAGGGGGGACATTCTTTGCCGTATGGGCACCCAATGCAGCAAGTGTGTCGATCACGGGTGACTTCAACGAGTGGAACACGACCTCCCACCCCTTGAAGGTCAGGGAGGACGAGTCCGGCATATGGGAAGGTTTTGTCGCTGGCATAGGGAAAGGAACCTGCTACAAGTACCACGTGGTCTCACACCACAACCATTACACCGTAGACAAGGCGGACCCTTTCGCCTTCTTCTCGGAGTTGCCGCCTCGGACCGCTTCCAGGGTGTGGGATCTGGACCATGACTGGAACGATGAACAATGGATGGAACGCAGAAAGGATCGCATCCGCCTCGACGCTCCCATCACCATCTACGAGGTTCACCTCGGATCCTGGCGAAGGGGTGTAGACGGGGGAAGACAGCCCCTGAGCTACCAGGACGCCGCCATCCAGCTTGCCGAATACGTGTTCGAGATGGGGTTCACCCATGTCGAGTTGATGCCGATTATGGAGCATCCCTTCTACGGATCCTGGGGCTACCAGATCACCGGCTATTATGCCGCAACGAGCCGATACGGGACCCCCCAGGATCTGATGTACCTCATCGACACCTTGCACCGTTACGGCATCGGTGTGATCCTCGACTGGGTCCCCTCTCACTTCCCGTCGGACGAGCACGGACTCGTGTACTTCGACGGCACGCACCTGTACGAACACCAGGACCCCAGGCAGGCAATCCACCCGGAGTGGCAAAGCTACCTGTTCAACTATGGCCGGTACGAGGTGTGCTCGTTTCTGATCAGCAATGCCCTCTTCTGGCTCGACAAGTACCACGTGGACGGGCTTCGGATCGATGCCGTCGCCTCGATGCTCTACCTCGACTACGGCCGAGACGAAGGCGAGTGGATCCCGAACCCGTTCGGCGGCCGGGAGAACCTCGAGGCCATCGACTTCATCAAGCGGTTGAGTGAGGCATCGTATGGATTCTACCCCGATGTTCAGCTCATCGCTGAGGAGTCGACTGCATGGCCGATGGTGACCCGGCCCACCTATGTGAGCGGACTCGGCTTCGGGTTCAAGTGGAACATGGGATGGATGCACGACACGTTGGAGTACTTTTCGAAGGATCCCGTCTTCCGCAGACATCACCAGAACCAGCTTACGTTCAGTATCTGGTACGCCTTTTTCGAGAACTTCATGCTTCCCTTGTCCCACGATGAGGTGGTCCACGGAAAAGGGTCCCTGCTCAGAAAGATGCCGGGGGACGACTGGCAGAGATTTGCCAACCTCCGGCTCCTTTTCGGTTACATGTATGCCCATCCCGGCAAGAAGCTCCTGTTCATGGGCGCGGAGTTCGGGCAGTGGAACGAGTGGTATCACGAGACGAGCCTCGACTGGCATCTTCTCGAATACCCTCTCCACAGGGGTGTACAGAGGTGGGTTCAGGACTTGAATCGTCTCTACGCATCCGAGCCCGGGCTCCACAAGAAGGACTGTGAGGCAGAAGGATTCGAATGGATCGATTTTCAGGATGCGGACGGCAGCATCGTAAGCTTCCTCAGAAAGAGCGAGACCCCGGAAGAGACGATCGTGATCGTATTCAATTTCACGCCCGTGCCAAGGCAGGCTTACAGGGTGGGGGTCCCCCACGGTGGACTGTGGAGGGAGATCCTGAACAGCGACGGGGAGGTTTACGGAGGCACCGGGGTGGGCAACCGCGGCCAGGCCATTGCCGATGAGACTCGGTTCCAGGGCCGGCCGTACTCTCTGCTCCTCAACCTGCCTCCCCTGGGCGCGCTCTTCTTAAAGGGGGAATAGGCCCCGTCATGACGATCCCTGCCATGGAGAGGCGAGGAAGCGGCATCCTGCTTCACGTAACATCCCTGCCTTCGGAATTCGGCATCGGGGATATGGGGCCGTGGGCATTCCGGTTTGCGGACTTCCTCGCCGAGGGCGGCCAGCGCTTCTGGCAGGTCTTACCTCTCAACCCTACCCATTCCGTACACGGCAACTCTCCTTACGACAGCGTATCCGCCTTCGGGTCCAACCCCTTGTTGATCAGCCCGGAGTTACTCGTTGAACAAGGCTTGTTGACAAAAGAAGAGTTGCACCCGGTTCCGGATCTTCCGAGGGGCCGCATTCACTACGACACCGCGATATCGTTCAAAAAGAGGTTGTTTCCCCTGGCCCAGGGCCGGTTCGGGCAACAGGGAAAGCCGGAAGATTACGAACGCTTCTGCTCTGAGAACGCCGCATGGTTGGACGATTTCGCACTCTTTGTCGCCCTCAAGGAGCGGTTTGACGGACGCCCCTGGCAAGAGTGGCCACAGGATCTCAGGGATCGAAGCCCGGAATCCTTGCGGGCAGCCGAACGGTCCCTCGCCGAACGAATCGAGCAGGAGAAGATCCTCCAGCACCTGTTCCAGAGACAATGGGTTGCTCTCAGGCGGTACTGCAACCAGCAGAATGTCCAGATCTTCGGGGACCTGCCGATCTACGTGAACCTTGATAGTGTGGATGTGTGGACCCACCCCGAGCTTTTCAAACTGGACAAAGACAAAAGGCCTACAGCCATCGCCGGTGTGCCACCCGACTATTTCAGCGCAACCGGTCAACGCTGGGGCAACCCGGTTTACCGGTGGGATGTGCTGCGCGAGACGGGCTACGCGTGGTGGATCGAGAGGCTCACGCGCAATCTGGAGCTGTTCGATATCGTCCGGATCGACCACTTTCGGGGATTTTCAGCCTACTGGGAAATCCCGGCCGAAGAGCCCACAGCTGTCCGCGGAGAGTGGGTGGAGGTGCCTGGTGAAGACTTCTTCCGGGTCCTGCTCGGGCATTTCCCCGACCCGCCTATCGTTGCCGAAGACTTGGGCACCATCACGCAGGACGTGAGAGAGCTGATGGATCACTTCAGCTTGCCAGGGATGAAACTGCTTGTCTTTGCCTTCGGCGACGACCTTGCCACCAACCCGTACATACCGCACAACCATGTGAAGAACTGCCTGATCTATACCGGCACACACGACAACAACACCGTCAGAGGCTGGTTTGAAACAGAGCTCACCGAAGACGACAAGGGCCGCTTGTTCCGTTACCTGGGCAGGGAAGTCGGACAGGGGGAGATCCACCATGAAATGATTCGCCTGGCCATGATGTCGGTGGCGAACACGGCGATCGTCCCGATGCAGGATATTCTCGGTCTCGGCGAGGAGGCCCGCATGAATCGTCCCGCCCGTTCCGACGGCAACTGGCAGTGGCAACTCGTTCCGGAGCAGCTCGGTCCGGAGTTGGCCACGGATCTTCGCGAGATGACCGAGACTTACGGCCGGATCTAAGGGGTCCGATTCATGGTTCGAACCCCTTTAAGGATTCGCACGTCCTGGGGGGGTCAAACGGTTATGACCAGGAAAGCCCAAATCGAACCCAGGGAACAAAGCCGGACCCTTCGGCGGTCGATCCTGGATTGCCTCCAGGAGGGGCCGTTGACCGCCCGCGAACTGTCCGCTCTGGTTCAAATCCGCGAAAAGGATGTGATTCCTCACCTCGAACACCTGGAGAAATCCCTGCGCCGGTCGGGGCAGAGACTCGCGATCCAGCCTTCGGAATGCCTGCAGTGCGGGTTCCGGTTCGAGAAGCGCCGGCGAATGTCCAAACCGAGCGCCTGCCCCCGCTGCCGCTGCCAGCGGATCGATCCCCCTGTCTTCCGCCTCGAATCCCAGGACAAGCCCTCTGTTTAGCGCGCATATCGCACGAAACCTTCTACTCCGAGCGGCGCACTGGCGATCGTGTGGATATCCGATCCTATGGCCTACCGGTTCGATTACGATATCACGAATACGGACGCGCATTTAACACACACCCCGAGCAGGCCCCTGTCCCTCGCCTGTGCAATGTGTATCTCCCTGCAATGCTCACAAACCGAGAGTATTTCCCCTGTTTCCAAGTATTTTCCTGCTGTAAGTATCCTTTCCGCTACACCCTTCGAGAAAAAAGAAATCATTCTGACGGCTGGTGTTATATCTCCCCTGGGATTCTTCGAATCCAGGGCGAATGCGGTCATTCGGTCTTTTACCAGCTTTAGCTCGATCGGTGCAGGCCATTTCCACACATGACCGCACAGCGGGCACTGTATGGTGCACTCCTCGGTTACTTCCGCCCGAAACGTGCTGTCACAACTGCGACACCGAAAACCCAGCGTCTTTACCGATGCGGCTCTACGACGGCCTGAGCCTCGATTCGGTCCCTCTTGCCTTTGCCATGTCCCACGCATTTGCGTGATCACCAAGATCAGAACCACAACCAATCCCGCAATGGATCCGGCAAGCATCAGTTTCTTCTGGAGGACATCATCTTGATCGGCCTGCGTCCCATTCGAGGAACCGTATGCGTGCGTCGTGGGGAGGAGCAGAAGAAGGGCAAACGCAACCACCCACAAGGTAAGCATCCGGGCAATTCGGGCGACTGGTTTCATCGGTCATCCGTCGAGCAGGGATTGTTATAGATTATGTAAACACCGTTCGTAAGTTACTATATACCATGAGTTGCACGCACGATAAAGCGCGTCTTTGTCTAACGTTCTTTTGACCTTGAAAACGATCGGCCGGCCGGCTCGATGACCTTTCTCTTGCCGCTCGGTAACCAGGCGTGGGCGTTGTGCGTGGTTACGCTAGCGGTGGTTTGCCAGGCAAGACGTTCTGAAGGGGTAAACCAAATTATCAAACATTTTTTTATTCTACTTGAAACCTTTGCATGAGATTGGTACGATTATGGGTAAGATCATAGGTCGAGGCAATCCACAGACTCTTACGCTCAGCGGAAGGCCCTGGTCATGAATGAAGGATTCCCGAAGAAAGAGTTCGATTTGAAAGCCCTCAAGAGGTGGAAATTGGTTCAGATCGTTGCTGTTCTCCCCCTGGCCCTCACCGTGGTTCTGATGATCTATTTCAGGGAAGCCGCTGAATTCCACATTGTCGCATTCTTCCTCGTCTTGATCGTTGGGGTCCTGATGCCGCAGATCAGCGGAGACATGATCCAGTCTCACGTTGTCCTCAAAGGAGAACTGAGCAAAGAGGTGAGGTTCCTCCAAAAAGAGGTCCAGAATCTCCGCAGGGAACTACGGGGAGACGGTCCTGACAAGGAAGTTCCCACCCTTCAGATATTGAAATGAGTCGAGTCTCCCCGCAAGCCTGTTGCTCGATCAGCCGTCGCCTTGTCCCGTGCATGCTGCTCCTGTCGTAGCCTTCCGTGATCGTCGTCAGCAGTGACACGATCTCCTAGTCACGGGCCTCTTGCATCTTGTACAGGGCCAGAGCGCTGGCCTTCCTCCACTCCAGGACAGGATTGTCTTCTCTTTCGGACGTTTCATGCAAAGCCTCTCTGATCCCCTACCCATTTGCACTCTAGCCCTCGATTCAATATTCTTTCGGTGAACGATGCGGTTTGAGACGGGGAATGGCAAGAGTGTCGGATGCTACGCTGATCGTCATGGCGGCGGGGATCGGGAGCCGGTACGGGGGCCTGAAGCAGATGGACCCCGTTGGGCCTGGCGGAGAGAAGATCGTCGACTACTCGGTCTATGACGCCAGGCGGGCCGGGTTCGGGCAAGTCGTGTTCGTGATCCGCAGGGATATGGAAGATGATTTCCGGGAACACATCGGCCGGCGGATCGAGGGGCAAATCGACACGGCCTATGTCCACCAGGAACTCGAGCCATTGCCGGACGGGTTTGTGGTGCCCCAGGGCCGGAACAAGCCGTGGGGCACGGCGCACGCCGTCGCAGCTTGTCGGAATATAGCCCTTACACCCTTCGCTGTTATCAACGCAGACGACTTCTACGGTCCATCGGCTTTCCAGGTATTGTGTGACCATCTGCCGACCCTGAAGGCGCAAGAGGGCCTCTCCGAGTATTGCCTGATCGGATACCTCCTGCAGAACACCCTCTCTGAACACGGTCATGTGTCGCGGGGGGTCTGCGACCTCGCACTTGACGGAACCCTTCGGGGGATACACGAGAGGGTCAAGATACGCAAGCGCGGAGACAAGGTGCAGTACACAGACGATGGGGAAACCTGGATCGACCTGGCGGCGGACAGTGTGGTTTCGATGAACATGTGGGGATTCACACCGAGCCTTTTCGACGAACTCGACAAGGGATTCGTCGAATTCCTGCGACAGAGGGGAACAGATCCGAAGGCGGAGTTCTTCCTGCCTGAACAGGTCGGCAATCTGGTGGCATCAGGCCGCGCCAGCGTGAAGATCCTTCGGACCGCCGAAAAGTGGTTCGGGATCACCTACAAGGAAGACAAGCCTCTCGTAGAACGGGCCGTACGTGAACTCGTCCGCCGCGGGGTGTATCCTCCGTCCCTCTGGGATTAGGCCGCATATTGCACGAAACTTCGTCGCGAGAGCGGCGTAGTGGCCTGAACATTTCATGAACAACACCGAAAGGCCTCGATCCTTCCAATGACTCGAAGAAGAAGGAGTCTGAAATGGAGACCAATGCTGTTCTCGTAGACCCGAAGGACAATGTTGCCGTAGCCATCAAGGAGATCAAAGCCGGGGAGGCCATCGTTGGGATCGGGGGCGTGGAGGTGCGAGCCAACGAGGACATCATGCGAAACCACAAAGTCGCGATCGCAGAGGTCGCTGAGAACGCACCCGTGCGCAAGTATGGAGAGACGATTGGCTACGCCTCCAAGCTTGTACGACCCGGGGATTGGGTCCACGCACATAACATGAAGTGGGAGGAGGACTGAGATGGGCTTCATGGGCTACAAGCGGCCAGACGGAAAATGTGGAGTGCGCAACCACGTAATGGTGTTGAGCTCCGTGTCCTGCGCCAACGGTGTCGTCAACGCAATCGGCCGGGAGGTGCCCGAGGTCAAAGCCATCACACACCCTGAGGGGTGCGGCAGGGGGATTGCTGACGTAGAAATGACGAGTCGCACCGTTGCCGGACTGTGCAAGAACCCGAATGTCGCAGCCGTGTTGATCATCGGCCTGGGTTGCGAGTTCATGAAGGCACCCCAGGTCGCAGACCAGATAGAGGGCTCCGGAAAGCCGGTGGAAAGCCTGGTCATCCAGGAGCAGGGGGGCACGAAGAAGACCACGGCCAAAGGAGCCGAGATCGCACGCAGCATGATGGCCGAGGCCGATTCGCTCGAGCGCGAGGAATGCGGGTGGGACAAGCTCGTGCTTGGCCTCGAGTGCGGCGGCTCGGACGCGCTCTCAGGGGTAACGGCCAACCCGCTGGTCGGCGTGGCGGCCGACTGGCTCGTCGAACAGGGCGGAACAGTGATTCTTTCCGAGACGACGGAGATGATCGGCACGGAAGACATCTTGTCAAGGAGAGCCGCCTCCTCCGGAATCGGGGAGAAGGTCTACGGATTGATCAAAGACCACAGGAAATTCGTGAAGGACGCCCTGGGACCTTTCGCCAGCATGGTAATCTCTCCGGGTAACGTAGAAGGAGGGCTTTCCAACATCACGGAGAAGTCACTGGGGTGCATCATCAAGGGGGGAACGTCTCCCGTGACAGAAGTCATCGATTATGGGGCAGAGCCTTCGGCAAGGGGCCTTGTCATCATGGACACACCAGGCTCTGACGTATTCTCTCTGACCGGGATGGCGGCTGGAGGGGCGCAGATCATGATCTTCACCACGGGTCGGGGATCACCCGTGGGCTTTCCGATCGTCCCTGTCGTCAAGGTTGCATCGAACAGCGAAATGTTCAGAATGATGGAAGACGACATGGACGTGAACGCGGGCAGACTCCTCGAAGGACTGAGCATCCGCGACGCCGGCGATGACCTCGTGGCCCTTCTCAAGAGGGTGGCAGAGGGCGAGCAACCCAAGGCCGAGATCAACCGCCAGGACTGTCTGTCGATCCACACAGTAGGCCCTGCATTTTAGCCCGAACATTTCATGAACAATGCCGAGGGGTTTGGGGAACGTTTATCCGAATGAATTATTTTCATGCGGAAGAACAAAGAAAACTCCGGCGAACCAATTGCTGAGGCGGACGGCTAACGGCCACCGCTCCGTTCGGACGTTAATCGGTTTCGTGTGAGGAGGACCACCGGGGTGCAGGCCCTCTACGATACCATCGGTACTCGATACAGTACCTATCGCCGACCCGACCCAAGAATCGCGAGGGCCGTCCATGCAGAACTGCGCCAGGCTGCCACCATCGTGAACTTGGGTGCAGGCGTTGGCGCCTACGAGCCGACGGACCGAGATCTGATAGCCGTGGAGCCATCCCGCTTGATGATATCGCAGAGGCCCGGGAGCGCTCCTCCGGTGGTGCAAGCCCGCGCCGAGTTCGTTCCATTCAGGGACGGTGCCTTTGACGTCGCTATGGCCATTCTGAGCATCCAGCACTGGTCTGACATCGAAAGGGGCCTGCTCGAGGCACGTCGCGTCGCGAAACACCAAGTAGTCCTTCTGACATGGATTGGGTTTGGTGAAGATTTCTGGCTCCTCGACTATCTCCCCCAGATCCGGGAGATCGACGAGCCGCTGTTTCCCTCGATTGAAGACCTCGCTCAGATACTCGGACCACTTCGAGTCATTCCTGTGCCTATTCCGCATGATTGCACTGACGGCTTTCTGTGCGCGTACTGGCGCCGGCCCCATGCCTATCTCGACGAAGGTGTAAGGAGCGCGATATCAACATTCTCTCGGGTCCGAGATTTCAAAGACGGCCTGCGAAGCCTCGAGAAGGATCTCGAGTCCGGCGAGTGGAAGCAACGTTACGATCATCTATTCCACTCCGAAAGCATGGACTATGGCTATCGCATCGTCGCCACGAAATGGGAAGCCACCTAACCAAGGGTTGCCGTTGAACCCTTAACGTTCTGTGTACAGGATAGTGGACAGTACATGATGTCGGCAGGGTTATTCGATGATCAGGGAAGGTTTATTTTCGAGGAACAGGTATTCATCGATGAAAAGCCTTCGTTCTACTGCTTCGCGAATGAAACAAACGATATGACAGGGGCCGAAGTGTTTGCCAAGTACGCCCTCCGTCAGAGTGAACCGGATCTCTTCCCGGTCATCTCTTTGACCTGGACCTTGATCACCGCGGTGTGCTTCAGCATGGAGTCCGGGTAGGGTTGCGCAGGCTGCGATGAATAATGCTCCATGATCGCGTCCAACCCGCTCTTCTTCTCTTCCGGATCCTCCAGGATGGAGGCGGTCCCGAAGCCGATCACACTGGCGAACTTGATGCCCCAGTCGCAGGGTTGATCCGCGCGGATCACCTCCACGTCCATGTCCATTTCGAAACAGACAAGAGGGTTCGCGCGGATCATGTCCATCTTCTTGCCCTGTTTTGCAGAATGAAGATACAGACAGCCATCGCGGTAGCCGAAATTGAGGGGAACCACATAAGGAACGTGTTCACAGCAAAGCCCGAGTCTGCATACGGGCGCCTGCTTCAGGATCGCGACGATCTCTTCCGCGTCCTTGATCTCCTTCTCTTTTCTCCTCATACGAGCGTCTTCCCCCCGGTCGTGGACCCGGCATCAGCGGCCCTGCTCGATTCCGCTGAATCGTTCTCGAATTTGTTCCATCCTCTTCCGGTTGACACCAAGGTCCGAATAGCCCTTACGTGAGGCAGATCGAAAATGAATGACCTTGTTCTCGTCGTCGAACCAGAACTCCACGTCGTCCGTGAAACCGAAGAGCCGGGACCTGTATTCGACGTGCAGGTAGTCCTCTTCCTGAAAAACGAGGCTCGTACGGGGCGTGGCACCGACGATCTCCACCAACCTGCCCCTGGCATCTTCGATCGAGGTCGTGTAGACGAGCGGGTCGATCCTGTGTTTTTCATCCGCGCTCTGGGTGGAAACACAGTTCGGCGATTTCGGGCAAGGCGCCAGCTTTCCTTCCCGCACACCCAGGGTCGTGGGCCTCGTTCCCGAGCACCCCACCATCAACACGGGCACCAACCACAAGAATTTGCTCCAAGCGTCCATGGGTATCTCCTTGAGCCGCCGAATTCGAGCCTACGGTAACGCCTTGCCCCGGATCCCCACTCTGACACGATAGAGCTTGCCCCAGAAACCATAGCAGTACAGAGAGTGGGGATCGAAGGGCTCTGCCCCGAAGGCGATGTTCGTGATGATCTCGCCCTGCAAAATGTTCACCGAAAAGAACTCATTGAACCTGCCATCGGGCGTATAGACGAATACGCCGCTTCTTAGTCCGGCACCGAGGGGGACACTGAACACCACATAGAGGTTCCCCTCCTCGTCAAAGGCCAGGCCATCCCCAGCGAGGGCAAATCCTTCGACCAGAGGCTCGATTGGACCCGCCGGCTCCCCATCAGGACCGACGGGCACACGAAAGAGGCCACCCCAGGCGCTCGGACTGGGGATGCAGAAGACGGCCGGATTCTCGGTCAGGATGTACATGTACGTTTCCTGTGCGTCGAAGGCAATCCCATTTGGCCCGGGAATCGGCAGGAACTCCGTCGTCACGCCGTCCGCGGGCGATATTCGGTAGATCATGTCGTCACACGTGGAAGACAGATAGATGTCCCCCGAGCTCGCCACGGCGATGTAATTCGGTAGGGAAAAGGGATCGTCCCCAAATCCCTGAGAGAGTATGCCGGACAGACCCGTGGGTGAAATCCGTTTTACAGATTTCGCAGGGTCATCGTTTTCGCAGACGTAAAGGTCCCCTGAAGGCCCGAAGGCGATGCCCGCCGGGTTCCGGATCGCTTCTCCCGTGAGTTCAAGCTCGACAGGACTCGCCTCTGGGAAGGGGATATTCAAGATGACCCCCGGGCTGCCGAGAAAGAGACCCCTACCCTCTTCAAAGGCGAGATCCTCGTTGGCGAAATCCA
>Ga0180437_10007041_pt1 | contig 14798 bp, 13 predicted proteins | sample SS_ome_4_FD_132410 | JGI IMG/M metagenome (GOLD analysis project Ga0180437, IMG submission 132410) | Hypersaline lake sediment archaeal communities from the Salton Sea, California, USA - SS_3_D_1 metaG | ecosystem: Environmental > Aquatic > Non-marine Saline and Alkaline > Hypersaline >...
GTACTTCATTGTGAGATCCAACTTCCGCCAGCGGCTAGGATATTGAGGAGGGACCCATGATCGCTGAGTTGGCTGCCCGCGTGCGTGAGAACGTCCAGAGAGTCATCGTTGGCAAGGATGAGGTGATCGACCTGGCGCTGGTCGCCGTGCTCTGCGAGGGGCACATCCTCATCGAGGACGTGCCGGGCATCGGGAAGACCACGTTGGCGCGCTCCATCGCCGCCAGTCTGGGCTGCACCTTCCGCCGCATTCAGTTCACCCCCGACCTGCTGCCCTCTGACGTCACCGGCATCAACTACTTCAATCAGAAGGCGCAGGAGTTCGAGTTCCGTCCAGGGCCGGTCATGTCGCAGGTCGTGCTGGCCGATGAGATCAACCGGGCCACACCGCGCACCCAATCCGCGCTACTGGAGGCCATGCAGGAACGCCAGATCACGGTCGATGGCGAGACGTACCGGCTGCCGCGTCCGTTCCTCGTGCTGGCCACCCAGAATCCGATTGAACTTGAGGGCACCTTCCCACTGCCGGAGGCGCAGGTCGACCGGTTCCTGATCAAACTCCCGATTGGGTATCCAACCGAGGAGGAGGAGCACGCTATGCTGCTGCGGTTCGAGCGAGAGGATCCACTGGAGAATCTGGCACCCGTGGTCACACCGGACGACCTGGTCAAGATCCAGCAGCAGGTGCGGGACGTGCGGGTCGAGGAGTCGGTGCGCGGGTACATCGTGGACATCGTGCGGGCCACGCGGGAGCACGGAGACGTCCAGTTGGGCGTCAGCCCGCGGGGAACGCTGGCGCTGTACAACTGCGCCCATGCGCTGGCTGCCATCCGTGGGCGGACCTACGTATTGCCCGACGACGTCAAACTGTTGGCCCCGTATGTCCTGACGCATCGCATCCTGGTCAATCCCGCGACCCGGCTGCGGGGCCGCCGGTTGGCCGACGTGTTGATGGATGTGATTGAGACGGTGCCGGTGCCGGTGGAGAAGCTGTAGTTCAGCATGGAATCGTTGGCGCGCAGGCCAAATACAAATCAGGAACCCGTGGATGAGCGGCACGCTCAGTTCAACCCGGCCTGGTTCGAGATGGCGGGGTTGCTCATCGTGGCTGGCCTGATCGCGAAGCAGCGCGTACTTTTTGTCCTGGCCGCGTGTCTCCTGACGGTCATACCGATTGCCTGGTGGTGGAAGCGCATGTCACTGCGCCGGGTCAAGTACGAGCGGCGCTTCGACAAGCGGTGTGCCTTTCCCGGTGAGACGGTCGAGATGGCCATCACTATCACCAACCGCAAGCTCCTGCCGCTGAGCTGGATCGAGGTCCGCGACGAAATCCCCATCGTAATGCCGCTGGTGCAGGGCGCGCTCATGCCCACCCACGTCCCCCAGATTGGCACACTCAACAACGTGCTTTCCTTGCGCTGGTACGAGCGGGTCAGACGGCGCTACGAGCTGACGTGTACTGCCCGGGGTATCCACACACTGGGGCCGGTGCACCTCAAGTCGGGCGATCTGTTCACGTTGTTCGAGGCGGACGAGGTGTGCCAGTGCAGGGACCAACTGGTCGTCTACCCACGCATCTGGCCGCTGGACGAACTGGGGTTGCCATCGAAGGAGCCGTTTGGGGAGCGCAGCGCTCGTCGCCAGCTTCTGGAGGATCCGCTGCGCACCATTGGCATCCGCGACCATCACCCCGAGGATAGCCTGCGGCATATTCATTGGAAGGCGACGGCGCATCGCGGCGAGTTGCAGGTGCGGGTTTTCGAGCCGGCTGAGACGCTCAACCTGGTCATCCTGCTCAACGTCTGTACGTTTGCGCACCATTGGCAGGGCGTCATCCCCGAGTTGTTCGAGCGTGCCATCAGCGTGGGCGGCTCCATCGCGACCTGGGCCGTGGGACAGAAGTACAAGGTGGGCCTGGTTGCCAACGGCTGCGTTCCGCTTTCCGACCAGCCGATCCGCGTGCCATCGGGGCGTTCGCCGGGTCAACTGGCTGCCATCCTGCGTGCGCTGGCCGGCGTGACCACGTTTGCCACGCTGTCCATCGAAGAGCTGCTGCGCCGCGAGAGCCCCCGGTTACCCTGGGGGGCCACCCTCGTCGTCGTGACGGCCGTCGTCACCGAAGGGCTGGCGGCGGCGATCCTGCGGCTTCGGGACGCTGGGCGGCGAATGGCGTTGGTGTCGCTGGCCGAGGAGCCGCCGCCGCGGCTGGACGGGGTCACGACGCGCCATCTGCCACCTTCCACATCGGCCTTTCAGCATCGAAGCTGGGGGCCTGAGGGCGCGGCGGCGGCGCTGCGGGCGGCAGGGTTGACCGCGCGGGAGGTGGGCGGTGGGTGAGTTTCGTATCGAGATGCGCCGCGAGCTGGTCTTCCTCGCGTTGGGGACGATGGATGTGTGCATCATCACGCCGTTACTCGCCGCGTTGGTTTCTCGTATCATCCCGACCCGACCGTTGCCGGTCGCGATTCTTTTCCTCGTCACGGTACTGGCGGTTCATTATCTGGCGCGCCTGGTCCTGTGGTTGCCTCTCTCGCCTGGGCTTCGGCCGGCCATATTGGGCCTGGCGATGTTGGTGAGCGGGCTGCTGGTCATCCATCAGTTGCTTCACGCTCAGATGCGTCTGCTGGAGTTCGTTTGGTTGGCCGGTATCTTCCGGAGTCTACGCCAGCCTGATATGGCCTATGAGGCCATATCCAAGGATTTGAGCACCTTCCTGCTGGTGTTGTTCCTGTGGTGGCGGGGATTGGTCCTGGCGCAGCGCCGGATCAGCGGCGATAGCGTCGCCTTTCGGTTTCGCCTGGGTCTGGTGATGCTTGCTGCTACAACGTTGGTGGGTGGTTTCATCCTCCCATGGCCGGTCACCGGCTTCGTGTTCCTGTTTTTCTTCGCCAGTCTGCTGGGCATCGCGTTGGCGCGGGCGGAGGACGTGGGGCAGCAGTACGGCGGCAGCCAGTCGCCGTTCGGCCTGGGTTGGCTGACGACACTTGTCGTCGTGTGTCTGGCAGTGCTCCTCGTGGCCGCCGGTGTAGCAGCTCTGTTGACTGGCGAGAACGTCAGCCTGGTCTTGAAACCGGTTTTGGACGTGCTGCGGTTCATTCTTCTCGCCCTGGTCTACGTCACGGGCTGGATCGTGTTCATCCTGGTGACCCCTCTGAGCCTCATCTTGGGTGAGATCCGACTTGAGGAACTGCGCCGCACGCTGGCAGGGCTCGGTCCTTGGGGTTCTCTGCCCCGGTCCGAGCCCTCGGCTGTGTTCACCCCCGAGCAGTTGGCGCTGGCGCGGACCGTCGGCGTCGTCGGGGGTGTGCTCCTTCTCGTCGCGGTCGTTGCTTTTTCGCTTCGCCGGCTGCGTGCGCGCGCCGGGCGACGGCGGGCGGAAGATCGGGAGTCGGTGTGGGAGCGGCCGCATCTGCGTCGGGGCCTGCGCAATCTGCTGCGGCACGGTCGCCGCCGGATGGACGATGCCACCACTGCGCTGAGCCGCTCTCTGCTGGGCCGCCTCCTGGCTGCCCGGACGATCCGGCGCATCTATGCCCACATGACTGCTCTGGCCGCGGAGCTCGGTTATCCTCGCCCCGACTACCAGACTCCCTACGAATATCTGCCGACGCTTGGACAGGCTTTCCCTCAGAGCCGTGATGCAGTTGCTGACATCACTGAAGCCTACGTTGCTGTGCACTACGGGGAAGTCCCCGAACGGCCGGAGGACCTGGCCGGCGTCCGCGCCTCCTGGGAGAGCATCCAGGAAGCCGCGAAGCGTGGGGCGTAATGCTCGCGAGGTGAAGGATCTGTATTGACGCCCGCGAGACGGTGGCTGGGAGCTTTGGAAACGAGTCTCCCCAGAAGTGAAATCCCGGCCATCCGGGGAGGGGGCTTGCACAGCCGGGCAAGTTGGAGTAGAATCAAGCAGCGGGCAGGCGCTGGACACCATTGGTGTCTGCCGCTTGCGTAATGTACCGTTTGTGATATAGTGTCTTTGCCTTTTTAGGCTTCTATCCGTGTTGTTCAGGGCGGGTCAAGCAATCTTTAAAGAGGAGTAGCGTTGGATGGCAAAGTCGCGCAGTGAACTTATGGTAGATCGGCTGCGAGACCTGCAGGCCAGCACTCCCGACGTCGAGGCTTCCGCCATTGTCAGTGTGGACGGGCTGATCATGGCCTCTGCCCTCCCGGCGAACGTGGAGGAAGATCGGGTGTCGGCGATGTCTGCCGCGATGCTCTCGCTGGGTGAGCGGATCGCCGGCGAGTTGGGTCGTGGGTTGCTCAACCAGGTCTATGTCCGGGGCAATCACGGCTACGTTCTCCTGATGTCGGTTGGTGAGGAGGCCGTGCTCACGGTATTGGCGCGCGAGGAGGCCAAGCTGGGTCTCATTTTCCTGGATATGCGGCGGGCAATCGAGGATCTGGCGGTTCTCCTGTAGACCTTTCGTGCAGTAGGTCGAGAGAGCCAACCAGGGCTGGTTTCGTGTGCTCAACAGAGTTTCTGAGCCGTTTGTTGTTTTGTGGGGAGAGTCGCCCCTGAGCGACCCTCCCCTCTTCTCTTGAAGGTCAGGTGACTGTGTATGCGTAAGTACATTTTCTGTACGGGGGGTGTGATCAGCAGTGTGGGTAAAGGGGTGGCAGCGGCTTCCCTTGGCCGGGTGTTGAAGGCGCGCGGTGTACGCGTCTCTATTCAGAAGCTTGACCCCTACATCAACGTAGATCCGGGGACGATGTCGCCCTACCAGCACGGCGAGGTTTTCGTCACCGACGATGGTGCCGAGACGGACCTCGACCTGGGGCATTATGAGCGCTTCATCGACGAGAGCCTGACGCGGTCGAGCAACGTAACGACAGGCCAGGTGTATGCAGAGGTCATCGCGCGAGAGAGACGGGGTGACTTCCTGGGGGGTACCATCCAGGTGATTCCGCACATCACCAACGAGATCAAGCGTTGCATTGCGAGGGTGGGCGAGCAGAGCGGGGCCGACGTCGTGCTCGTAGAGGTCGGGGGCACGGTTGGAGACATTGAGGGGCAGCCCTTCCTGGAAGCGTTGCGGCAGATGAGACAGGATATCGGGCACAGGAACACGCTCTACGTCCACGTCACGTTTCTGCCACACATCGGCGCCACCGGCGAGTTGAAAACCAAGCCCACACAGCACAGCGTGCGCGAGTTGCGATCCATCGGCATCCAACCGGATGTCATCATCGCGCGATCCGACTACCCGGTGGACGAAGCGCTATGTGATAAGATCGCGCTTTTCTGCGACGTGGAGCGGCGGGCGGTGATCCCATTGGTGACGACGCCGATCCTGTATGAGATTCCGTTGATCTTGGAGGACGCCGGTCTGGGCGATTTCGTCGTCGAGCGGCTGGGGTTGGACGTAGGCGCTCCAGATCTGGGTGAGTGGCGCGAACTGGTGGACCGGATTCGCGCCCCGAAGTCGTCTGTGCCTATTGCCATCGTTGGCAAGTATGTGGAACTCCACGATGCCTACATCAGCGTGCGGGAAGCGCTGTATCATGCCGCTCTGGCGCATGGGTGGGAGGTAGATGTGCGCTACGTCAGCTCTGAAGCGCTGGAGCGTGGCCGTGGCTGGGATGATCTGGAGGATGTGGCAGGTGTCATCGTGCCGGGCGGCTTTGGTGAGCGGGGCGTCGAGGGTATGATCGACGCGGCACGGTGGGCGCGGGAAAACCACGTTCCCTACCTGGGGCTCTGCCTGGGCTTGCAGGTGATGATCATTGAACTGGCCCGCTATGCCCTGGTCAGCGACGAGCCAAACAGCATCGAGCTGGACCCCCACACCAAGCACCCCGTGATCGACCTGATGCCTGAGCAGCGGACGGTCGTAGATATGGGAGGGACGATGCGGCTGGGCCTGTATACGTGCCGCCTGGTACCTGGGACGAAAGCCGCCCAGGCCTACAGCGTGCCGGAAGTTCAGGAGCGGCATCGTCACCGGTTTGAGGTGAACAATGCATATCGTGACTTGCTGACGCAAGCGGGGATGGCGTTCAGTGGGCTCTCGCCCGACAGGCGGCTGGTGGAGATTGGTGAATTGGTCGATCACCCCTTCATGCTGGGGAGCCAGTTTCACCCGGAATTCAAATCTCGTCCCACCCGGCCTCATCCACTCTTCAAGGCTTTCGTCGCTGCGGCGATTGACAGATTTGAGGCCGGTTGATGGGTTTGGAGGCTGCCTTTTCGGGATCTACTTGCCAAATCTATCCCTTTGTGTTATCATAACGCCCGTTGTGCGCCCGTTGACGGGCTTTCCGCTCCCAGCGTTTCGCGACTGGGGGCAATCCCACGGAAAGGAGGTGTTCCGTCTAGTGCGCAGATATGAGTTGATCTATATTGTTCACCCGGACTTAGAAGAGGATGACCTGACTGCTATTACGGAGCGGGTCACGGGTCTGGCCGAGCGCTACGGCGGCGAGGTCACACGAGTCGAGCCCTGGGGGTTGCGCCGACTGGCCTATCCCATTCAGAAGCAATGGGAAGGCCAGTATGTGTTGATGCAGCTTGATATGGAACCGCAGGGTGTAGCGGATCTGGAGCGCGACCTGGGACTGGTTGAGCCAGTCATACGTCATCTGATCGTGCGTGTTGAGTGAGGAAGTCGATTCGCTGGGATCGGCTGCTACTTGGCGTATCTTGTAGGTTGCAGGGAGTGAAAACGCTATGGCGAGGGGGCTTAACAAAGTAATGGTGATTGGGAACGTGGGGCGCGATCCCGAGATGCGCTTCATTCCCAGTGGGAAACCTGTGACATCGTTTAGCGTCGCCACCACTCGCAGTTGGACGAACTCGGATGGCGAGCGGTGTGAGGAGACCGAGTGGTTCAACGTGGTGGCGTGGGGCAACCTGGCCGAGATTTGCAAGCAGCACATTCGTAAAGGACAGCAGGTATACGTCGAGGGGCGCCTGCAGACACGTAGTTGGGAGGACCAGGAGGGAAAAAGGTGCTTCTGCACCGAGCTAGTGGCCAACGAGATGATCCTTTTGGAAGGACATCGGGCTGGATCGGAAGCTGTAGAGTCCACTGGCGAGACTGAGGCAGAGTTTCCTTTCTGATCGTTAGTTTGAAGACTGGTATACCGGACATCGGTTGACCGGTCGACTGGCAAGGGAGGTTGAATCGTTGGCAGATCGTGGAGGTTCAGGCACGAGTAGACAGTCCTCGACAGGGGGACGCAGACCACGCAGAGGGACGCGTCGGCGCGGTCGCGGCGGTTGGTTCAGGCGGCGACGCAAGACGTGCTACTTCTGTGAAGAGAAGATCACGCACATCGATTACAAGGATGTGAATATGCTGAGGAACTTCCTGACCGACCGCGCGAAGATCCGGCCGCGACGGCAGACCGGGACGTGCGCCAAGCATCAGCGTCAGCTCTCTACGGCGGTGAAACGCGCTCGCCACCTGGCGATGATCCCGTTTGTCACTGAGCCTGGCAGCAGTCGGTAGGATGTAGTCGGTATCGGGATGGCAAAGAAGACCAACAAGGGTGCGGTAAGCAAAAAGAAGCTGACACGCAAGCAGCTTTCCCGCCTGGAGCGGGAGAGACGTATGGAGAGGTCTCTCCTCATCGGCGTGATCGTTGTGGGCGTCCTGGTTGTAGGGGTTCTGGTCTACGGCTTCGTCGTGGAGAACGTCGTCAAGGCCCGCGAGCCGGTCGCCATCGTAGGTGATGCTCCGATCAGGACGGCGGACTTTCAGTCGCGCGTTCGCTTCTCGCGTATGCAGATACAGGCAGAACTCCAGTTTTGGCGCCAGCAGCAGTTGGCCCTCGATCCGACAGACTCGGACTCCCAGACGTACCTGGAGTATATCCAGGGCAACATTCGTGATTTAGAGGGCCAGCTTTCGTCGGTGAACGCCCTGAGCATAGGTGAACAAGCCCTCGATCAGTTGATCCAGGAGGAGTTGGTGCGCCAGGAGGCTGAACGTCGTGGGATCTCGATTGCGCCGGAGGAGTTGCAGGAGGAGATTGAACAATTCTTCGGCTACGACCGGAATCCGGCCACGCCCACGCCGGGACTTGGCGACACATCGGCCTTGACTTCGACGGACGTGATCACTGCTGAGCCGACGTCTACACCGCTGCCCACGCCCACGCCTATGACTGAGGAGGCCTTTCGTCAGCGGTATAGTGCCTATATGACGGAGTCCTTGAAACCGCTGGGTATTTCGGAGCAGCAGTACCGCTCCTGGGTCGAGGCTTCGTTGTTGACCGACAAGGTGCGAGAACAGATGATCGCGGAGGTCCCCGACACGGTCGATCAAGTCAAACTGTTTTACTTGTCTGTGGACGACGAGGAGCGGGCGAACGACGTGGTTGCCCGACTGGATGCCGGGGAGGACTTCCAGGCGTTGGCGGACGAGTTGGAAGCGGATGAGGAAGTCTCTGCATATGGCACGGAGTTGGACTGGTACCCCGTGGATCTGTTGGAGCGCTATCTTGATGCGGACGTAGCAGACCTGGCGCTTGGCCTGGAGGTGGGGGAGCACAGTCAGCCAGTGCTCGGTCAAGACGGCACGCGCTATTCCGTCATTGAGGTAGTCGGCCACGAGGTACGTGAATTGGATGACGTACAGCGCGAGACGCTGGGCGGGGAGGCGTTCCAGGAGTGGTTGGACGCTCAACAGGTCTTGGTGGAGCGCAGAACGTATCAGGATCGTGTGCCTACGGACCCGTAGTACGTGTCTCGTACACGATAGAGAACAGCCCGGCTTCGGAATGAAGCCGGGCTTTGTTCTACCTGGCGAGGGTTGCTAAGTCCCTCTGCGAGCGTGTTTCTCATCCGGTGTGTCGCCGTGCCTCGACTACGTTGCGCAGCCGCTCAATCTTGGTCAGCACGCGGCTGAGTTGAGCCATGCTGTTGATCTCTATGGTGATGTAGATCAGGGCCATGTTCTTCCGCGTGTCGTGATTGACGGCCACGATGTTGATATCCTCAGCCCCGATGATGTTGGAGATTTCGCTGAAAAGCCTGGCGCGGTCGTACGCTGTGATGCGGATCGTGGCCGGGACGGTTTGCACGCGGGCGCCCCAGTTGACCTCAATCAGGCGTTCCGTATCGGTCAGACGCAGGATGTTGGGGCAATCACGGCGGTGGACGGTGACACCCCGTCCGCGGGTGACGTAGCCAATGATGTCGTCGCCCGGCAGTGGGTGGCAACAGCGGGCCAGCCTGGTTAGCAGACCACCGGTGCCCTGAACCTGGATACCCGTGTCGACTGTCACCGGGGGTGGAGGTTCGAGGGGGATCTCCTCCTCCTCATGGGGGCGCGTAGCGGCGATCTTGCCGGCGATTTGTTGGCTGTGGATGTCTCCGAAGCCGACGGCGGCGTGGAAGTCGTCGAGTTCCTCATAATCGAACAACCGGGCGACAGTTTCGTGGCCGAGCCGTTCTAACCCGAGCCGTTTCAATTCACGCTCGACGATTTCTCGTCCTTGCACGATGTTCTGTTGGCGGTCCTGGCGGCGGAACCACTGGCGGATCTTGTTGCGGGCGCGGCTGGTCTTGATCAGGCCCAGGGCGGGGTTCAGCCAATCGCGGCTGGGTCCGCTGCGCCGGGCCGTGAGGATCTCCACCTGGTCGCCGTTCTGCAGTTGGTAGTCCAGGCTGACCAGTTTGCCGTTGACCCGCGCCCCGCGGCAACGGTGGCCGATCTCGGTGTGCACGTAGTAGGCGAAATCGATGGGAGTTGCACCGATAGGCAGGTCGATGATCTTGCCTTTGGGTGTGAAGGTATAGACCCGGTCGCGGAAGATGTCGGTCTTCATCGCATCCACGAACTCGCTGGCATCGGTGACTTCTTTCCGCCATTCCAAGAGCGAGCGCAACCAGGCGATCTTGGCCTCGAAGGCCTCGTCCCGCCGGCCGTTTTCCTTGTAGCGCCAATGGGCGGCGATGCCGTATTCCGCTGTGCGATGCATCTCCCAGGTGCGGATCTGTACCTCCAGCGTGTTGCCGTCGTTGCCGACGACGGCCGTGTGCAGGCTCTGGTACATATTGTCCTTGGGCGTAGCGATGTAATCGTCGAACTCGCCGGGGATGGGTTTCCATAGCCCGTGCACGATGCCCAGAACGCGGTAGCAGTCTGTAACCGACTGTGTGATGACCCGGATGCCGCGGACATCGTAGATCCGCTGGAATGGGACACCCTTGCGCTCCATCTTCTTGTAAATACTGTAGATGTGCTTGGGCCGGCCGGTGATCTCTACCTCGATGCCTTCTTCTGCCAGGTTTTGTCGGAGGATTTCGACGTGTCGCTGGATGCTGTTCTGGCGCTCTGGGCGCCGTTCTTTGATGAGGGATGCGATCTCGGCATAGGGAGCCGGGTCCAGGTGACGGAGGCTCAGATCCTCCAGTTCCCACTTCCATTGCCACACGCCCAGCCGGTTGGCCAGAGGGGCGAAGATATCCAGGGTCTCACGGGCGATCGTCTTGCGGCGTTCCGGCAGGAGCGGATCAAGCGTGCGCATGTTGTGCAGGCGGTCGGCCAGTTTGATCAGCACGACGCGGATGTCCTCAGCCATCGCGAGGAACATCTTGCGCAGGCTTTCCGATTCCTGCTCTCCGCGCGGCTTCGCGCTATCCTCGCTGAACCGATCGATTCGTTCCTGTTCAATCTGTTCGAGCTTGGTCACGCCATCCACCAGGCTGGCGACTTCAGGGCCGAATTCCTGACTCAGCCTCTCCAGGTCGATGTCCGAGTCTTCGACGACGTCATGCAACAGGCCCGCCGCGATGGTATCGGGATCCATTCCCAGATCGGCCAGCAGGCCGGCGACGGCCAGCGGGTGTTGGATGTACGGGCCTCCCGACTTGCGTTCCTGGGTGGCGTGGGCACGTTCAGCCATGGCATACGCGCGTTGGATGAGTTCCCGCGCGCCGTCGTTTCGTTCGCCTGGCGGGATGCGTTTGAGAATGTCCGAAATGTCGGGGGGGCGTTGTTTGCTCATCTCTACTTTTAGCCTTCCGAACCCGATTTCAGTATAATGCGCCTGCTGGATTTGTCAATACGGGAAGTGTGAGGTATAGTCGTACGGGGTGATTGCTTCGATAGGGGGTAGTGTATGCGTGTCATTGCGGGCAAGGCGAAAGGGCATCGGCTGAAAGCGGTGCCTGGGAAGGGAACGCGGCCGATCACGGATCGCGCCAAATCCGCGCTTTTCAGTATCATCGGCAACGACATCATCGGCTGTCGTTTCCTGGATCTGTTCGCCGGGACCGGCCAGGTGGGTATTGAGGCGCTGAGCCGTGCGGCGGTAGAGGCTGTCTTCGTGGAGCGATCGGGTCCTGCGTTGCGCACGATCCGCGAGAACCTGGCCCACACCCGGCTTGGGGCGGGAGCGCGGTTGGTGCGCGCCGACGTGTTCGATTTCCTGGCCGCTTGCCCAGAGCCGGCGGACGCCTTCGAGTACGTGTTCATCGCACCACCACAGTACCGCGGCTTGTGGGAGAGGACGCTTCAGGTGTTGGATGCGCAGCCGGGCTGGCTCACTGACGACGGTTGGGCCATCGCCCAGATTCACCCACGGGAGTACGAGGAACTGCCGCTGAAGCACCTACAGCTCTTCGATCAGCGGTCGTATGGGAAGGTCATGTTTTGCTTCTATATCCGGGTCTCCGGCGGTGAGGACAGGGCTTGAAGGAGGGACGTTATGGGCAAGGACACTTTCGATGTGCTGATCCTGATTGGCCGGCCGGCCTCGGGCAAGAGTGAGATCATCGATTTTCTCTCGCACACCTCTCCGGAATCGCGGCAGGGGAGGTTCCACATCGCGGATCTGCAGATTCTCGATGACTTTCCTATGCTTTGGACCTGGTTCGAGGAGGACCGCATCCTGAGCGAACGGCTGGGCCAGCCCAGATTGCACACTGGCGCCGACGGTACCTTCCGCTATCCTTACCTCTGGCACCTGTTGATCGAACGGATCAGCCTGGAGTACGCCAAGCTAGTGCGCCATCAGAATGAGTCGCTTCGCTTCCCTTCATATTGGAATGGCCCTCTAGAAGGTATGGTGCGCGACGAGCCGGAGCTTCACGAACACGTTACGACGATCGTCGAGTTTTCCCGCGGCAGCGAGCACGGAGGGTACGAAGCAGCGTTCGCGCATTTGTCTGAGGATCTTCTGCGCCGGGCCGCCGTCGTCTACGTGCACGTTTCTTTTGAGGAATCACTGCGCAAGAACCGGCGCCGGTTTAACCCCGAGCGGCCCGACAGCATCCTGGAGCACGCTCTCTCCGACGAGAAGCTGGCCCAGCTCTACCGCGACGACGATTGGGCGGCATACAGCGCCGGCGACCCGAATTTCCTGACCGTCCGGTCCATCTGTGTGCCCTACGTCGTCTTCGAGAACGAGGACGACGTGACCACCGGCAAGCCGGACGAGCTGGCGGTCAGGCTGGAGGACGTCCTTGGCCGGTTGTGGAGTCTGGCCGCCGGCTGAGACGCGCAGCTCTCAGACGACGACGACGCGTGTGCCCTCGCCAGGCGCGGTGGTTGCCTTGTATGTGTGGTAGGCGATCACCGGGTCCACCCAGCGGAAGATCCACTTGGCCGCCTCGTTGGCGACGTTGACACAGCCGTGGCTGTGCGGCCGCACGAAATCGTTGTGCCAGTAGGTCCCGTGAATGGCGACGGCTGACCACGTGAAGTAGACCGGGAAGGCCACTCCCGGCAGGTCGTAGCGGTCCTCCTCGCTCCCACCGATCATGCGGCTGGTGTGGCGCTTGTAAAGCACGTGGTGCTCGCCGCGCGGTGTGGCCGTTCCGGACACGCCAGAGGAGATGGGCGTGCCGAAAACGGCCCTCTCTCCCTCGTAGCACGTCAGCGACTGGGCGTCGATGTTGATCTCGACCCACTTGTCGGAGCGGCCGGTGGAGATGGGGGTCAATTCCCCGGATGGGAGCCGGCGCACAGACCAGGCCGGCACGTAGGGGCCGGGTGCATAGGTGACGCCCTCCTTGAGCTGGTACCACCAGTTGCCGTCGGGGTCCGCGGCGGCGTTGACGACCCGGTAGACGGTGCCGTAGTAGAGTTTGTATCCCACGTAGGGGCTATCGGGCCGCCAGCGAGCCTCAGCGATGGGGACGCATACCTGGGTCCAGAAGCCGGGCTCCGCGACTTCGGAGATGATTTCGGCGTTGGGTGCGTTTTCCACGGGCTGTACGTAGCCACTGTGGATGAACCCGCCGTCGGTCCGGTACCAGATGGGATTGTTTGGCCAGGGGGCCTCGCCTTCGACAGCGGCGTACAGGGGAATGACCTCGTCGCGCCGTTTCCACGCCACCCATTCGCCCTGCTGTGAGGGCTCGCGCCGCACGGCCTGGCGCCACCAGGTGGCGATGCGTCCCAGCGAGGCGGGTGGCCCCTCGGACTTCTTTGGGTTGGTGCAAAACGGTGTGCCTGGCAGCGTCGCGCTGACGAGCGCGGCACTGGCGCATTTGATGAAGTCTCGCCGGTTCATTTGTGACATATGATTCCTCTTCTTCCCTTGTCTACGGACAGTGGACGGGCATGTACACCACGCCGTCCGGGTAGCTAGCGGCTGGCCAACGCTCCCCAGTCGCGATCTCCCACATCCCTATTCTAACCGTATAGTCTCCGGCTGGCGCGCCATCAGAATGGCCCTCTAGAAGGTCTGGCACAGCGTCGAAGTGGCGCACGTCACGCACGGTTTCGCCGGGTTCCCACAGCCAGAAGGGGAGCATCCCCAGCAGCGGGTAGCCGTCCGCCTGGGCGACAATCGTGCCCTGCGGATCGAGCAGGTGTGCGAACACGGTTGCGTCCGTCTTCACGCGTGCCTCGGTCTGCCATATCGCAGTGATGTGCGCCTGCCCGGCCTCGTCACAGGTGCACGCACCGTCGAGCAGTGCCACGCGGCCCCCGAAGCGGGCGACTGGCTTGCCCGCCGCCGGGCTCGTTCCCACCGCGCCGCCGGCCTCGACCAGGTGGATGCGGTCGGGCTCGTATCGGGTCAGGTAGACGGCGTCCGTCCGGCGGATGGCGGCGGCCAGTTCCTCCCAGCCGACGGGCTGGCCAAAGGGCCGGTAGGTGTAACCAGGCGGGTCGTCATTGGCCGCGATACCGAAGGTCACGCCCTCGGCTGCGTCGTGAATGCCCGTATGGACGTAGACGAGCCCTTCGGCGGTGACGCGCGCGGGCAGCGGGGTGATGCCTTCAAAGCCCAGCGGATAGGTGCGGCCGCGAGGTGTGATGCGCAGTGGCAGGTTGACCAGGAGCAGCCTCGATTCGGGCGTGGCGGCCTCCGCCGCATCCCAGATGCTTTCGCCAGCCATCCGATAGAGGCGCATTCCGTCGCGGACGAAGATTGCCGCTGGGGTCAGGAGCCCCACCAGAAGTGCAGCGGCCACCCACGCCCGGCAGGAAGGGCGCAAGCGACTGAGCCACGCGCTCAGCGCCGCTGCCCACATCAGCGACGCGCCGGCCGCCGTCATGTACAGAAAGCGGGGGGCCAATGCGAACCAGTCGGCCTCCATCGAGGCGACTGGGGGCAGTGCGAAGAGCGAGAACCAGATTCCTCCCAGCCAGAAGGCATCTCGGTTCCACCGCAGCCCGCCCCACGCCAGCAGGGCCAGCGTGGGCAGCGCGACGAGCCACAGGCAGACTTCGGGATCGAGCCCCTGCCACTCGACCATTCGCTGAGCGATGGGGGCGGTGGGATAGGTCAGGCCCTGTACCAGGTAGCCGGCGTTGCGCCGGAGGTCGGAGGGGGTCAGACCAAAGCCAGTGGCACCGGACCCGCGCATAGCGCGCCATATAGCCAGCGTGATCAGGA
>Ga0180437_10007042_pt1 | contig 14797 bp, 15 predicted proteins | sample SS_ome_4_FD_132410 | JGI IMG/M metagenome (GOLD analysis project Ga0180437, IMG submission 132410) | Hypersaline lake sediment archaeal communities from the Salton Sea, California, USA - SS_3_D_1 metaG | ecosystem: Environmental > Aquatic > Non-marine Saline and Alkaline > Hypersaline >...
CAAGGGCGGGATCACGGCCAGCGACGTCGCCACCGAGGCCTGCCGCGTCGAACGGGCGACCGTGATGGGCCAGATGCTGCCGGGCGTTCCCGTCTGGCAATGCGGCCCCGAGAGCCGATTCCCCGAAATGCCCCTGGTCGTGTTTCCGGGCAACGTGGGCGGGACCGATGCACTGGCGGCGGCGTTGGATCGGTTGTCGGCGGCGGCGGACTGACCGAGAGGCGAGCGCAGCTGGAAAGAGGCTGCGGCTTCTGGATCTCCGGCCCACTATCCGAAAGCCGCCGATTCGTGCTCGTGCTGGATGCGCGAACCGGTCCAACCCGACCTCCGTTGACACCCAACAGGGATGCCGCCATATTGAACTCTGCAGGCTGGCTCAATGTGGGCTGTATAATCCTCGTTGGGGTTGCTACAATTGCACAGGGAGGGTTGAACGATGGATGAATTCAGTTTTGTGCTTTCGGCGGAGTGGGTGGACGAGATTGAACGTCGCGTGACCGAACTCGACGCCGGGGTCGCGAAAACCATACCCTGGTCCCAGATCCGAGAAGAGGCGTTGGCCCGGATCGGTCATGGCAAAGACGATTGAGTGCCTCGATGGCATGTGGTGCGTTTCACGCACTCTACAGACTTGTCCAGCGGTGTGTGGAATAGACATCGAAAGCAGAGGCGTCAATGCTTGAGTTTGAATGGGACCCCAACAAGGCTGCAGCCAATCTCAGCAAACACGAGGTTGCCTTTGAAGAAGCGGCAACCGTCTTCGGTGATTCCCTTTCCCTGACTGCGTATGATCCAGACCATTCACAGGATGAGGATCGATACATCACGATGGGGACTTCCGCGGATGGGCGTCTCCTGATAGTCTCTCATACAGATCGTGACGATCGCATTCGCATTATCAGTGCGCGGAAAGCGACGCGTCGCGAACGAAAGGCATACGAAAATGGCTAGTGGCTCCTCCTTCGACGACGAACTTCGACCTGAGTATGATGAATCGGTTTTTGAGAGCGCCGAACGTGGCAAATATGCCCAGCGTTATGCGGCCGGAGCCAATATTGTGCGCCTCGCGCCGGACGTGGCCGCAGCCTTCCCGAACGAGAAGGCCGTGAACGACGCTCTCCGCTTCGTGATGCAGGTTGCCGACGACGCCGGCCGCCTGACCAGTCGTCCCCCTGCCACATAGGAGAAGAGTATGAGCAAGAAGGTCACGGAACATACCGGCACGTTCGCTGCTCACAGTGAAGACGGTCGCGAGTTTACGGTCTTCATCTTTACGGAGTACCACGAGGGTCACACGAGCGACGGGGCGTACAGAACTGAGGGTCTGAAGAAGTTGAGAACTTCAGACGGCGACGCCGTCAACCGGACCGCGGAGGGCAAATATCGGATTGTCGGTGTCGAGGAACTTGACATCTTCTCCGAAGATCCGAACGCCCCTTGAGTCGTATGTGGTGCGTTTCACGCACCCTGCCGAACTTCCGCTCCGACCGGGCAGCGTGCATCCGGCAGATTCGGGAACTGGGAGTTCCAGGGCACGCCGATGAAATGAGCCAACGGAAGTGCGTGACGATCAAGAGATGATAGGGTGGGCAAAGAGATTCACAAAATCGACCCGTTGGACTGAGGCACCCTATGTGGGAACTAAATGAGGTAACGGCGATCGAGTATCGCAAAGGGCACGTCTACCACGTTGCGTTTGACGACGGCCTGGAAGGGGACGTGGACCTCTCCGAGTACGTCGGCAAGGGGCCGATTTTCGAGCCGCTGGGCGACCTGGCCTTCTTTCAACAGGCTCGCGTCGAGGGCGGGACGATTGCCTGGCCCAATGGGGCGGACATCGCTCCCGAGACACTCTACGAGAAAGTGGAACTCGCCAAAGAGCGGCTCAAACAGACCGGCTGACATGAGCCGATTACCGATCAGCTCCCGATCAACTCCTGCACCTTGGCTATGAACGCCTCGGGGTCGACCGGCTTGTCGAGGAACATCTCCGGCTTGATCAGTCCCTCGTCGCGCATTTGTCGAATGGTCTTTCTCAAGGCCTCCCGGAGGCTGTCGTAGGGCTTCTCGAACGTCTCTTCCTTGTGCTCGTCCAACTCCTCGAGCACCCCGGCCACGCCGGTGAGCATCAGGACCGGGATCGCCTTGAACTGGTCGTCCTTCTTGAGCTGCTTGAACAGCGTGAAGCCCGTCTTCTTGGGCATCATCACGTCCAGGACGATCAGATCGGGCGTGGCCTCTTTGATCTTCTCCAGCCCCTCTTTGCCGTCGTGGGCGGCAACCGTGTCGTACCCGTGCTCGCTCAGCACCACGGAAAGATACTTCACGGCGTTATGGTCGTCGTCTACGACGAGAACTTGCTTGGCCATCATCCGGCTCCCATGCTATCTTTCGAATCGTCCTTCGGAATGTAAATACGGAAGGTGGTCCCGCGGTCGGGCTCCGACTCCACGGAGATTTCCCCTCCATGTACCCTAATGATTCTGGCCGTGACCGCCAACCCTAAACCGGTCCCCAGAGTCTTCTTGGTGCTGAAGAACGGGGCGAAAATGTTCTTTCGGATGGCCTCGGTCATGCCGCAGCCGTTGTCGCGGACCTCGATCACGAACGCATCCCCGTCCTCTGCGGGGGATGCCCCCGCCGCCACTTCGGGGCTTTCGCCGTCGCCGTAGTGTTTCCATCGGCAGGCGTCGATGGCGTTGACCAGGATGTCGGTCGTGGCCATGTGGATCAGCGTCGGATCGCACATCACGTCCGGCAATCCCTCAAACAACTCGTGCCGCAAGGCCACCCCGTGGTCGGCCGCCGTCTGCTTGTTCAATTCCACCACGCTGGCCACCAGGTCGTTCAGATCGACCGCCTCCGGTTCCGGCTTCCATTCCTGGGCGAAATTCAGCATGTTGCGCGAGAGGCTGCTGATTCGATTGATTCCTTCCTCGACCATTGGCAGACCTTCCTCGAGCCACTGCCGATTGTCCTTGGCCACTCCCTTGCGAATCAGATAGGCGCCACCCTTCAAGGCGTTGAGCATGTTCTTGATGGCGTGCTGGATGCCGGTCACCGCTTGGCCGATGGCAGCGAACTTCTGCGACTCGACCAATTTCCGCTCGAGCCTCTTCTCTTCGGTAATGTCCTTGCTGATCCCGATGGTGCCGATTGGGTTGCCGTCCGCGTCGCGGAGACGCGACAAGGTCAGCAGCACGTTCCGTATGCGACCGTCCTTGGCCAGCAGGCACGTTTCGTAGTTCTTCACGTCGTCGGTATCCTCCAACATGGCGGAAGCGGCGTGTCTTTCGCGGGGGTCGGCAAACAGGCTCTCGATTCGCCTGCCGATGACCTCTTCCCTGGAATACCCCAGCGCCTCTTCTCCTCCCTGGTTGAAGGTCTCGATGAGCCCGTCGGAGTTGACGGTGATGATGATGTCGGCGGAATGCTCGACCATGCCTTCGAGATACTCTTTGGCGTCGCGCAACTCGTTTTGAAATTGTTTTTCCTGGGTGATGTCCTTGCTGACCCCGATCGTCCCCAGCGAGTTGCCTTCCATGTCGCGCAGGTGCGAGAGCGTCAGCAGGACTTTGCGGACTCCGCCGCCCTTGGCCCGCAGGCGGGTCTCGTAGTTCTTGCAGTGCCCCGTTTCCTCAAGGCGGGCGGCGGCGGCTCGCCGCTCGGCAGGCTCGACGAACAGGTCTTCGATGGGCGTGCCGATCACCTCTTCTCGACCGTATCCCAGCGCCTCTTCTCCCCCGCGGTTGAACGTCTCGATCAATCCCTCCGAATTGACGGAGATGATAATGTCGGCGGAGTGCTCGACCATGCTTTCGAGATACTCCTTGGCGTCGCGCAGCTCGTCCTGGCTGGCCTGAATGGTGGCCGTCATCGCGTTGAACGACTCTTCCAGCATCCCGATCTCGTCGCTGCGTTTCCGATCGAATCGAAAATCGAGCTGATGGTCGGCGATCCGCTCCATGCCTTCCATCAATTCGCGCAGCGGCCTCTCCAGCATCAGCCCGAACATGAACCACAAGGCGACGACCCCCAACAACAGCGGCGCCAGGCCGTGGAGATACTCGGAGAGCGCGATCGCCGCGGTCAGAATGGCCGTAGCTACGGCGGTGAGCTTCCAGACGAGCTTGAGTCTCGGTTTCATCCCCGGTCCTGCTCAGCGAGTGCACGGGCAGAGCAGCAGGCCAACCGGCCATGTCATGCAGCAACTGTCGGATTCGTCTTTCGAACGGATTGCGAGCCACCTTCGTGTGGGAACCGCCCAGCTACTATTCTACCGCAAACGCTTTTTCTGCAACAGGTGACTTGGCGGCGGCGGCGGGTCGGGTGTACATCCGGGCCTCGTTGGGGAGTAACTTCAGATATTTCAGTCCCAGGAGGAACAGCAGCCCAATGACGCCAAACACGCCGAGCGCCTGGAGCACTTCCTGAGTGCTGATCGAGTAGGTAGCGGGGCTGCCCACCACGGCCGGCTCGAAAAGTTCCATGCCCGGGAAAAGGTCCGGTGGGTTCGTCAGCCCCGGGATCACGATCACGTACCGCTCGCAGAGGACGCCGAAGATCACCAGGCTGGAGGCCAGCAGAATCCAGGGGATCGACTTCCCGGTTTGGGGATGGAAGAGGATCCACATGGGCACGACGCAGCCGAACAGAATCAACCCGATCCAGAAGAGCAGACTATGAAACCCCTCGAACAGATAGTACTGAGCCGCCTCGCGCAACTCGACCACGTAGAGGCGGTATGCGTTCTCCATGAACAGGAAATAGGTTACCACCAGAACGCAGATGGCCAAAAACCTCCCCAGCCAGATGATCAACTCATCGTCGACGTGCCGTTTCGTGAGCCGGAACAGGCCGACGATCATTACAATCATCAGTGCCGTGCCCGAGGCCATAGCGGCCGCTACGAAACTTGCCGGCAGCAGAGGCGATTCGTAGAGCACGCGGGCTCCGAAGCCGAAGATGGCCCCCGTGCCGCTGTGCACGCAGAAGGCCCACCCGAAGGCCAAGGTCGCCACGACCTTCGTCGTCCTCGTTCTCTCGGTGAACAGGGCCCAGAGGTAGATCACGCAGATCAGGATATGTCCGTTGTACAAGATGGGATTGATCGAAAACATGGACTGGAGGTTGAAATGAACGAACGGCTCGACGAAGACCCGGTCCAGCCTGCCCTGATCGGTGAGGATCGAAAGCAGTCCGGCGATCAGAAACAGCATGGCCAGGTAGACGGCGACCCGCGCGAAGGGCTTGTATTCGAGCTTCCCGAAAACGCCGTAGAGGCCGGAGATCACCAGCGATCCGGCCGAGAGGCCGATGTAATAGACGGCCATCACGATCTGCAGTCCCCAGGGGACCCGGTTGTTCATGCCCGTCTCCGCGATGCCGTGCTTCCACACGTATAACGTCGACAGCAGTCCTACCAGAGAAAACGCCGCGAAGACCAGCAGCACGACGCGGTACGAAAACGACGTTCCCTCGATGCGTTCGAACTTGATCTGCATGACATTCCTCGCGGCAAAAGCTCAGAGACCGATGTAATGGACTTTCGGTTCGGTGCCCAGGTCCTCTTTGAGACGTCGTACCGAATGTTCGGCAAGCAACTGCGAAATCTCGCTGTGGGGGTCGTTCAGGTCGCCAACGGTGAGCGCGCCGGCCTGGCAATGCTCGACGCAGGCGGGTACGCCGTGCTTGCCGTCTGGTCCGATCACGTCCAGCCGGTGGGCGCATAAGGTGCACGATTCGGCCACCCCGTGCGATCGCTTGGGGCGCTCCTCCCGACCTTCGAGCCACTTGCCGTCTTGGAAGTTGAATTGCCGCGCATTGTACGGGCAGGCGATCATACAATACCGGCATCCGATGCAACGGTGATGATCGACGATCACGATCCCGTCGTGGCGCTTGTAGGTCGCCTGGACGGGGCACACCTGGGCACAGGGCGGTTTGTCGCAGTGGTTGCACAGTATGATCACGGATTTCTCTTCGGCCGGGGCGTGCCCGCCGGTCGCGGCACCTCCGCCCGCTTCGTGGTCGGGCTTCTTGCGGATCTTGACTTTTCTGATCCAGTGGACGTCCAGCGTGGGATCGCCGTGCAAGGCCACGTTGTTTTCCTTCCGGCAGGCCTCCACGCAGTCGGTGCAATCCGACCGGCATTTGGTCAGATCGATGACCATCCCCCATTTCTTCCCCACCGAGGGGCTGCCTTCGGCGGACGAACTCGCACTCGTGGTGGTCAAGATGCGCAACGCATAGGCGCCGGACGCCCCGGCCAACAACGTGCCTCCCGCCACCTTGAGAAGATTTCTTCGGTCCATGGTTCGGCTACCCGATCAAGGATAATAGTGACAGTCGAAGCAATCGGGGGTCAAGCTCGTGGCCAGATGGCACCGATCGCAAAACCGCTCCCGGCTGGGATGACACTGCTTGCAGGTCCCCAGCCCGATGTCCCCTCGCTTCCCGTAACGCACCACGTCTTCCCGGATTCCTCGCAGCAGTTCCCAATGACGCAGGCGCATGTCGCGGTTGTTTTCGACTTCGCGGACCTCGTCGACCACGCACTGTTGATGTTCCGAAGCCGGGCGCTCCGGGCGCTCGGCGCCTTGCGTGGCCACGGCGCGCACAACGGAGTACGCCAGCGGAATCAGGATCAACAGCACGAGGCTCGCAGCCAGCAAAGCCGGTCCGCGGTCGCGGCGAATGTTAAATGTCTCTTGCGGCATGGTGCGCCTCCTCCTGCTCGACGCTCTTTTCCGCAGCCGCCGGCGCCGGACGTTTAGTGTCGTTGCGGCCGGTACGTTCGGCGTAAACGAGAGCAGCAGTACGATAGACGAAATGTGCGAGCTTCGAATAAGGCAGATAGATCAGCAGGGCAAACACGAAGACCAGGTGCGTGAAGTAGGCTATGTGCCGGTGGGGCTCCAGGCGGACGTAGTGCAGCAACTCGCTGGCAAACCCAGTGATGACCACGGTCAGCAGCGTTACCAGCAGCGCCCAGTCGGCATAGCGTCCGGCGCCGGCCGTATTCTGTTCGGTGTTGATCACACGATCGAACGCCATCCACAGGGTCCCGACCAGCAGCGCCAACCCGCCCGCGTTGGCGAGCACCTTCCACGGACTCCAGAGACTGAAAGGATAGATGAAGTCGTCTCGAATCAGCGGATTGATCTGGGCGGTGATCACCCAGAGCGTCACCACGCATAGCGCCCCGAAGCCGAAAAACACACACATATGGGACCAGAGCCGCGAGCGGGCCTTGGTGCAGTTGTCGAACTTCTCGTGCGTGAAAATGCTTCCCAACACTGCGATCAGACTCGGAAGTAGGCCTTTCACGCCTGCGGCGTTTGGGCTTTGCGAGTCCGCCGCCTTCATCGCTCCCCAAAAACGGGCCACTCCCGCTACGACCGCCAGCAGAGTCAGGAAGCTGAAAAACAGGAAGAAGCTGTTCAGCAGCCAGTGTGGCAACATGTGCGAATAGGAGTAGACGATGCGCTCCGACAGCCTGGCACCTTCGCCGCCGGGCTGAGAGAATCCCAGCAGTCTCTCCACAGGGTCCTTCACCAGCATGGCCAGCGTCAACAGTGCGATCGGGATACCCAGCAGCAGCGGAATGCACTGCGGCTCGCTGACCCAGCGGCCCAAGAAGCGCGGAACGGCATAGTTTGCTATACACTCCTGCCGGATTGCGCCCAGCACGTCTCCCGGCCGAGCGCCGCGGGGGCAGCGGACCGAGCAATCGTTGCACTGGTGGCAAAGCCAAAGGTCCGGGTCGGTGAGCAACCGACCTTTCATCCCCCAGACGGCCCAGGCCATTTCCTTGCGGGGGAACGGGTTTTGGTCGGGCGAGAGTTCGCAGGTGGCCGAGCAAGTGCCACACTGGATGCACTTCTTGAGGGTTTCGCCGCCTTGCCTGGCTACGTTTCGGATGAAATCCAAATCGGGTTCGATGCAGATCGGCGGATTGTTCTGGGAGCGAGCAGGAGACGCCTGCGGGCTCTCCGGGGAAGTCTTCTCGGCGGTTTCCACAGTCGCGCGTCCTCCGGCTACTGCTGTGAGCCGAAAGAGCCAACTGCCGCGAACTGCTACAGCTCCGTCACATTCCCTTGAACGGATTCATGCCGTACTCGTCGACCACCTCTGCGAAGTCGTTGAAGATCTTCGCCAGGTTTTCGTACTCGGAGATCTGTAGCTGATGCAGTTGCACCCTTTCGTTCTCCAAGGCCATCAGTTCGAGCTTTTCTTTGATATTATCGCCGCGGGCAACGACCAACTCGCTTCCCTTGATGAAGTGGCACTGATAGTCGTCCCCGTATTTACACCCGATCAGGAGAATTCCGTCATATCCGGCCGAAACGGCCTCTGCGATCCATGCGACGCTGACCGATCCCAGGCACCTCACCGGGATCACGCGCACGAAGGGGTTGTACTGAATGCGATGTTGCCCCATCAGGTCCAAGGCCGGCATGGCGTCGTTTTCGCACAGAAGCGCCAAGATCCTCGGCTTTTCCTCGAATTCGTCCGGCACGTCGACCGCCTTGATCATGGCCCCCACCACGCTCACCGAGTAGTCTTTGAAGGAGACGATACGTTCGGGACAGGCCCCCATGCAGACCCCGCACCGGCGGCACCGCGTGGCCCGAAGCAACGGCGTGCCCTTCTCGTCCTCGTTGAGCACGCCGAAGGGACACTCTTCGGTGCACCGTTTGCACTGGGTGCACTTCTGCATGAAGAAGTCGGGATAGGATTTGTCTCCTGCGCGGGGATGGACCGCCTCTCCCCGGGAGGTCATCTCGACACACTGGATCGCCTTCAGCGCCGCCCCCGTCCCGTCCTCCGTGGCGCTCAGGCCGTCCATCGGCTGGCGGACGCACCCGGCGGGATAGATGCCGGTGCGCCGACTTTCGTAGGGGAAACAAATGAAATGTGAATCGGGAAAGGCATAATTGAGGATCGGAAGATCCGGCCCCTGGCGATAGGCCAGGTTCAGAATGGCCGTACCCTCGTGGTGTTTCAGTCGCTCCGCCTTCTCGGCGGCTTCCTTGCGCTGGACTTCCGATTCCCCCTCGCTGGCCGCAACCCTCGCGTCTCGCAGCGCCCGGATAGCCTCGCCGTCAGCCGAATTCGGTCGCATTCCCGCCGCCAGAACCACCAGGTCCACTTTCACCTGGATCTCGGCGCCGGGCATGGTGTTGCGGGCGGTAACGGTGAGGCTTCCGTTCCCGTCGCGGGTGACGTCGGCTACTTCGCCCTTGGTCAGAAACACTCCTGGATCGTCCTGTACACGGCGATAAAAGTCTTCGTATTGCCCCGGAGTCCGAATGAACTCGTAGAAGATATACGCTTTGGCATCGTCGTCCTGTTGGCGCAAATAGAGGGCCTGCTTCAGCGAAGTAAGACAGCAGATCGAGGAGCAATAGGAATGGTGCTCCTTCTCTCTCGAGCCGCCGCATTGGATGAACGCGATGCTCTTGACCTCCTTGCCGTCGGAGGGGCGGGTAATGCGACCTTGCTGCTTGACCATTTCCTCCAGATCCACGTTTCGGATAACGTCTTCGACCTTGCCGTAAGACAACGTGTCTCGGGGCTCGGTAGGAGTCCATCCGGTGGCTTGAACGATGGCGCCGACGCGGAACTTATCGAGCACCTCGCCGTCCGGCTTGCCGTTGCCCGTCGATTGCAGCGTCACGTCGAACAGCCCGGGAGCCCCTTCGATGCCGCTGGTGATGGCCGAGGTATGCACTTGGATTCGCGAATTCGCCTCCACCTCGGCGATCAGATCCTCGACGCCCGTGTTCTCCAGGTCGCGGTAGGGCGGCTTTCTGGGAATGGACTTGTGCTGTTTGGCCAGCCAGCCGCCCAAATTGTCGCTCTTCTCGACCAGTTGGACGTCATACCCGGCCTTGGCCGCCTCCAAGGCGGCGGTGATGCCGGTGATCCCGCCCCCGACCACCAAGATGCTCTTGTCGATGTCCTCTTCCGGCTGAAAAGGTTCCAGAGGCTCCATCTTCTGTATTTTGGCGATGTACATGCGGAGATAATCCTCCGCCATCATCTGGGTATCCTCTTCGTTGGGCGGCTGGCACCAGACCACGTGTTCCCGCAAAGCGACCTTCTCTACAATCACGTCGTCCGGAAACGCGTCTGCGGCGTACCGTCGGGGAGAGATCCCGGCGACTACGATTTTGCTGAGACCTTCGTTGCTGATGTCCTGGTTGATCGATACCAGGCCCGCCCCTTCGCAGGAGTCCACCGTTTTGCAGAATGGCACGTCGCATTCATCAGTGACCACTTTGCACAAAGCATCGACGTCGAGCGCGTCTGCTATCCCATAACCCGTGCAAATGAAGACACCGATCTTGTTTTCCATGAGATCAATCCCCTCTGTTGAGGCACTGAATCGCTTTCAAGGCGGCGGCTGTCGAATCTTTTGTCACGCGGGAAACATCGCACGGACGCCTGGCGCAACCGGCCGCATAAACGCCGTCGATGTCCGTGCTTCCATCAACGAAACCATAGTCGTCGTACTGCAACTCGAAGGGGATCTTGGCGTCGGCCGTGTTGGGCACCACGCCGGTCGCCAGGACCACCAGGTCGAAACGCTCGTGGAGATTCTCTCCCGAGAGCGTGTCTTCCACGTCCAGCAGTAAGTCCTTGCTCTGGGGATCCTCGCTGATCGCCGCCACTTTGCCTTTGACGAACGAGACGTTCTCGTCCTCCAGCATGTCGTAGTAGAACTTCTCCAGACTGCCGATCGTGCGGATGTCGATGTAGAATACCGTGGCCTTGGAGTCTTCGTTCTTCTCCCGGAGGTACCTGGCCTGTTTCAGCGAGGCCATGCAGCAAACAGCCGAGCAGTACGGCAGATGGTTCTCGTCCCTCGATCCGGCGCACTGCACGAACGCCACGTTCTGGGCCTTCTGGCCGTCGGAAGGCCGGACGATTTCCCCGCCGGTCGGTCCGCCTTGGGCCGCCAGTCTTTCCATCATCACGTTGGTGATCACGTTCTGGCACTGCCCGAAACCAAGGTTGTCGAGCTTGGCGGCGTCGTAGGGCCGCCAACCGGTGGCCACGATGACGGCTCCTACCTCGACTTCAATCTCTTCCTCCGCCATGTTCAGGTCGATGGACCCTGGGAGGCAGGTCGCCGCCAGCGTCGCGGCGTCGGCCTCCGAGAGGGCGTCCTTGTCGAGGACGTGAAGTGCGGGATAGGCCATATCGTGCGGCATATAGAGCGCCTTGGTCCGGTCCATCCCCTGGTTGAAGTCGTTGACCCGCTCCGAGGTCAATTGCTCCGCCACGGAGTCGTCCAGAGCCTGCGCTCCGGTGACGTACCTCGGCCTCTTCTTGATCTTGGCCGTGAAATTGCCCGCACTACCCGAGATCTCCTCAACCGTCGCCAGCGTGTGGATGGTGATCCTCGGGTTTTGCCTGATCCGGCGAATGTTGATCTCGAACCCACAAGTTGGCGGACACATCTTGGGAAAATATCGGTACATGCGCAGCACGCGTCCACCGAGATAAGCCTCTTTCTCCACCAGAATTACGCGATAGCCGACCTCGGCAGCCTCTACCGCTGCCGTGATTCCCGCAATACCGCCCCCGATTACAAGAATGGGCTTTGCTTCAGCATTCATGACGCCGTCTCTCGGTACAGCTTGTGACTATGATCTCGCAAACACGGTGACGCGTCCACGGCAAGATGGCGCAATTATGCCAAGCATGAGCCGATGCGTCCATACGTCAAGAGACACTGTTTGAACAAGAAATGATTGTTGGCCCTCCGAGACAGTCTGCACCCCGCGCTTGCCATGCACTGGGCGGGCACCCGCCACGCCAGCGGTAGTCACATAGCTGACACTGGGGGAATCCCAAGCCGACCAGTACCTCGACCCCACCAGTTCCACGGCCTCAACGAAAACGCATTTTTCCCAGTTCATCTGCGGCTGTTGCAGTGATCCCGAAATGAACTGCGCCTTGCCGACAAGACGGCGGCCCCGGTGGCGGCGCGGCACCTGGTTGTCAAAATCGGGGAGTTTTTCTGCATTCGATGTTCAGAAGAAATGCAGGGCTTGCTAGAAAACGTGGTTTTCCACGGAAGCCCCCGGCACCTGGAGCTGTGAATGGTCGGCTGTTGCACGGGGTCGGAACGATCGTGAACGGCACGCTTCGACAGGCGGCGCACTCCGCCTGCGGCCAATTCGCCGCGCGACGAAGGGCGCCAAGGCTGAACGCGACCGAGATATCGAACTGACCGAGACGGAATAATGTTCCAGTTATCACAGATTCTAATATTGAGCGGCCCCCGGGGCGTCAGGCGGTTTTGCGGGCTATCCGGCCGAGAGAGGGAAATGGCCGGCTACCCTGTCATACCCATTGAAGTTCCCCACAAAGGGACTATAATCGAGTCTATGCTGGGCTTCGGCCTCGTCGGGAAACTCCTTGGAGAACCACCCCGATTTTCGCGGAGCGAAGATGGGAATCTCCCCCTCCACACACCGGAAGTCGTTCCCGTACGAGTCCTCAGGAACCATGGCTCGGGCAGAGAGGCTCAACCAAGGTCCCCGAGAGCGTTTGCAGGCATCCCATGACAATCTCTCTTGAGCAATTCGTTCACGACGTCGTCCAAAGCGGGTTGATCCCGCAAGGGGAGTTGGCGGATTACCAGAGCACGATCCCCGCGGAGAAACGTCCCGCGGACGCCAAGTCGCTGGCGCTGGAGTTGGTCCGGGACAGAATGCTCACCAAGTATCAGGCCGGGAAGGTCCTCGAAGGCAATGCGAACGAGTTGGTTTTGGGGGAGTACGTCCTGCTGCAAAAGATCGGTGAGGGCGGCATGGGGCAGGTGTTCAAGGCGATCCACCGGCCGAGCCAACGCCATTTCGCGGTCAAGATCCTGCAGCCCGACTTGCTCGATTCGCCCGAGGTGGTCAAGCGATTCCGCCGGGAGGGCGGCACGGCCACTCGACTGAACCATCCCAATATCATCGCCAGCTACGATGCCGGGGAGCAGGACGGCGTCTATTACCTGGTCATGGAGTATGTCAAAGGCCGCACCCTGAGTTCGCTGCTCAGGAAAGGGGGGCCGATGAGCGTGGCTCAGGCCCTGGACTACGTGATCCAGGCGGGAAGAGGTCTGGAATACGCCCACGGCCAGGGCATCGTGCACCGCGACGTCAAGCCGTCGAATTTGTTGCTCGACGAAGACGACACGGTCAAGGTCCTGGACATGGGATTGGCCCGGATCGTGGAAGCCGATGACGTTCCCGACGACGCCACGTTGATCGAACGGCTGACCAAAACCTGCCAGACGCTGGGTACGGTGGACTATATGAGCCCGGAGCAGGCCCTCGACACCCGGACGGCCGACCACCGATCCGACGTTTACTCGCTCGGTTGCACGCTCTATCGTCTGCTGACCGGTCATCCGGTCTACGTCGGGGAATCGGCGGTGACGCGGCTGGTGGCCCACTGCGAGGAGGAGATTCCGGCACTGCGCGATTCGCTGAATCAAGTGCCCAGCGAACTGAATCGAGTCTTCTCCAAAATGGTGGCCAAGAAGCCCGAGGACCGTTACCAGTCGATGACCGAGGTGATCGCCGATTTGCAGGCGTGTCGAAATCCGGGCAAGCTGACCTTAGGGCCGGTATTCGCGGCGTCTTCAGCCACTCCGGGTTCCTCGGCTCCCCCGCTGCGGGACGAGTCGACGGTCACCTGGCAAGACGAATCGCCCTTGGCCACACGGGAGGCCGAGCCGGTCGAGCAACCCAGTTCCGAGACAACGGTCCGGTTCACGACGACGAAGACTTCCTTCACGGAAGAAGAGCCCGATAGTCCTACGGGACGCGGCCGGATGCGTTGGCTGTTGGCGGGCATTGGGATCGCTGCGGTGCTGGTGGTGTTGCTTGTGCTCTATCTGCGGTCCGGTTGAGCCCTAATTGCGGCCGAAGCAGACCACGCACATGTCGTCTCGGGCCGGACAGTCGGCGATAAAGCGTTGTACGTCCTCGACGAGGCCTTGACCGAGTTGCTGCGGCCTGCCGACCGGGTTGCCGATCTGGCAGCGGACGCGATCGAGGCCGTAAACTTGTCTGGCTTCGTTCATGGCCTCGTTGACGCCGTCGGTATAGAGCACGAGCATGGTACCGGGCGACATCTGCAGCGTATGCGGCTGATAGTCGGTTTCGTCGACGATCCCCAGCGGCAACCCGGAGAGTTCCTCTCCTACGTCGCTGACTTGGCCCTCGCCGGCGCGGAGCATGGGCAGCGGATGGCCCGCGTTGACGACCGTTACTTCGCCCGTGTCGGGAGCGAGCACGGCCACCACCAGCGTGACAAAATGGCTTTCGACGAGTCCCTGATTGAGCATGGAGTTCAGTTGGGCAAAGGCGTCCGCCGGCGCGGGAGTCCTCAGTAGTTGGAACCGCACTTCGGCGGCCAGGTTGGCGGCCAGCATAGCCGCCGCCAGTCCGTGCCCCACGACGTCCGCCACGACCACGGCAATGCGGCCGTCCGAGAGGGGGACATAGTCGTAGAAATCGCCGCCCACGTGATGGGCCGGCCGGCAATAGCCGAAGAACTCGTAGCCGGGCAGCAGCGGGGGGTGCTTGGGAAGAAACCCCCGCTGGATCCGGTCTGCAAGCTCCAGCTCCCGTTCGATGGCCCGCTGGCGGAGCGTGTATTCGTGGAGCCGGGCGTTGTCGATGGCGATCGACGCCTGCGTGGCTACATTGAGCAGCACGGCCAGATCCTCCTTCTGGAAGCGGTCGCGATCGTTCATGGTGTCGATCTGGAGCACGCCGAA
>Ga0180437_10007043_pt1 | contig 14795 bp, 17 predicted proteins | sample SS_ome_4_FD_132410 | JGI IMG/M metagenome (GOLD analysis project Ga0180437, IMG submission 132410) | Hypersaline lake sediment archaeal communities from the Salton Sea, California, USA - SS_3_D_1 metaG | ecosystem: Environmental > Aquatic > Non-marine Saline and Alkaline > Hypersaline >...
CTGTTCTGGGCTATAATTGTCAGTAGAAATCCAGAGCGCATTCCAGGACCTGTTCATCCAATGAAAGGTCTCCAGGAGTGGCCTCGAAGCTGAATACCCGGGTTTTACTTTCGAAATCACATAGGATGAGAAGAACAGGCGAAAAAAAGACGCTTCGGTTTTTATTTCATGTGTCGGTTTTTTCTCTTCTCGCATTTATTCTCGTCGGCTGCTCACTGCTTCTCCTCAACGATGAAACCGTGTATGTGGAAATAGAAAGCACCGAAAGGATGCTCCTGCTGGTCGACGAGGCGCTGTATCCCTCTCTCACGGGAGAGATCGATCAATACGTGCAGGATCTCCTGGATGAAGGGTGTGCGGTTGGGGTTGAAAAGTGGAGAGGGGGGTCTGCCTATGACCTGATCAACATCATCCGGACATCCCATGAGAAGAATGGGATCGGTGGGGCTTTCATCGTGGGATGGCTGCCTGTGTTCTGGTACGAGCAGAGCTCTTTCGGAAGGCATGAGGAGTTTCCCTGTGACCTGTGCTGCATGGATATGGATGCCCGATGGGGAGACGAAGACGGCGACGGAATCTTCGATTCCCATTCCCCCCTGTCCCTTGACATATTCCTCTCGAGGGTCACCGGAACCGCGGAGGAGCTCAAGCGCTATTTTGCGAAACTGCATCGATACCGCACCGGTGGTATGATGGTTCAAAGGGGTGCCTACATCTTCAAGGATGATGACTGGGCTGACTACGAGCGCGGCTCGCGATTCGGGATCAACGACATCTACGAAACCATTGAGATCTGCGAGGCAACGGGGGAAACAGTGCGTTCATGCTATCTCTCGAAGCTCGTGAACGGCGGTGCGGAGTATATATATCAGTGGATCCATGCCTATCCGCCTCTCCTCTGCATAGAGGACGGCGGCACTTTCGAGTATGTATTTACCTCTGACATCCGTTCGGGCAATGCCAAGGGTCTTTTCTACAACCTTTTCAACTGCAGCGCCTCCCGTTTCACAGAGACGAATATGGCGATGACCTACCTGATGGACACGGATTATGGGCTTGCTGCCCACGGCTCCACAAAGGTGGGGGGGAATTATTACCCAAAGGTCTTCCACTATGTGCTCTCCAGGGGAGGGTCCTGGGGTGAAGCCTATAGGGCGTGGTACAACAACTTTGGTGTGACGGATGACAAGTGGTTTCTGGGAATGGTCATCCTCGGTGACCCGATGCTCTCTCTCACGGCAGGTGAAGCGCGGCTTCTGAAGGCAGAGCCCATGACATCGATCCCTCCTGGCGATGAGACTGTCCAGGAGCTTGTGGACACGTTCTTTGGATTTGCAGAGGATTATGGGGAAGGGGACTTCTCCCGATATAAAGAAGAAAATCCGCAATTTTTTTCTGATTAAGGCTGGTTTTTCTTTAAAAATGAGGAAATACTCTCTTTGACCATCTCAGCTTTTCGGTATTGTGGAGAAGATCCTTTCGAATCCACTGTAGCCATGCTCTGTGAGCGGGTGGTTGATCATTTCCTCGAAAATCGGCCAGCTCACTGCAACAGCATGTGCGCCAGCGATGATGCTCTCGAAGACCTGCCTGGCATTTTTGATGCTAGCAGCGATGATCAAGCTTTCAAGCTCATATGCATCATAGATCTGCCTGATCTTTCTGATCAAATCCACGCCGTCATACCCTGCTGACTCAGACCTGCCGACAAATGGGCTCACAAAGGGGGAGCCTGCAAGCCCGGCTGCAAGCCCCTGTGTTGGGCTGAACATCAGGGTGCAGTTGGTTTTTACCCCCTGAGGAACGAGCTCCCTTATTGCCTTTATGCCTTCAATGGTACAGGGAATCTTGATCGCAAGCCCCGGATCAATCCCGTGCAGTGCGAGGGCATGGCGAACAATTTCTTGAGAGCTCCTTCCCATGCCCTGAACCGAGATGGGGCCGTCGAAGAATCTTCGTATAGAAGAGATCACCTCTCCGTAGCTCTTTCCGGTTTGCGCAATTTTTTCCGGATTTGTCGCTATCCCGTGAACAATACCGGTGCTGACAGCGATCTTCAACTTTTCGATGTCTGCAGTATCGAGAAACAGTCTTGGTTGCATTGCTCTCTCCTGTGTATAAGAGGATCGCCCACACGCATACGGAACCCTCCTGAAAACATCTCGGGATTACATTGTATATGATGCACAGATTTTTCCCCAAACAGACGTGTAGTATTCTTAAAAGGTACCGCTGTTGTGGAAGGTCTGTCAATCATTAGAGAATGATCTCAAGCCCTTCATAGGAGGGTATTATCTCGATGTCCGCATCCGGGTACACGGTATCCTTATAGGAGATGCCGACCTTCACGATTTCGTGTATCTTGTCATCGGAATAGGTAGGATCGTAATGAAAGAGAACCACCTTTTTCACATTGCTGTGTTTGGCGAGATCGATGCCGATCTGTATGGAGCTGTGCCCCCAGTCAATCTTGCTCACTGACTCGACAAAGGTGTACTGTGAGTCAAAGGTGAGCACATCGGCATCTTTATAGAACTCGATCGCAGAGGACATCTGATTGTAGTTCTTTTCATTGAACTCCACATCTGTACTGTGTATGAAGGCTTTCCCGTTTGCGTCTACCCTGTACGCGTAGGAGGTACCGGGGTGGTTTTGTAATTTCGTTCTGAGGGTGTAACCGTCAAACTCCTTTAACCCTTCCTCTAAATCGTAGAATGTTTTTTTTGCCTGCATGTAATCCATGTCTATCGGAAAGTAACGGGAATCCTGCTGATCCCGAAGCCGCTTTTCAAGGTCAGGATAGGGGGAGTAGAAATCGAACTGGTTTCCGGGAATGAACAAGGGTGTAAAGAAGGGAAGCCCCTGGATGTGATCCCAGTGGGTGTGGGTGAAAAACATTTTTGCCTTCCCCTGTCCTTTTCCAAACTCCCCTGCCATCAAATCGAAACCCAGCTGCCTGATACCTGAACCTGCATCAAAGATGAGGAGCTCTCCCTGGGTTTCCACCAGCACGCAGGGTGAATTACCGCCATAGGTGGTTTTCAGGTGAAAGGGAATGCGGTCGAAAATTTGTCGCAGGGTCAACCCCTTTAGTTTTTTACTCGTGAGAATCCCGACGATGAGAGAGAGAGTTCTTTTCTCGATGAGCTTTGGATCGAGGGGTGTCGGTATGGACCCTCGTACCCCATAGTATCGAATCTTCATCGTTTGGTGCCTGTCAATCTCACTCATAAAATAATCCTGCAGGTTAAACGATGCCAATTCGCTCCAACACAGAAGGTATGAATCCAAAATGATCTGTTAAGCGAATCTTAAAGCACAGTGTAGCGCAACGTGTGTTTTCCACCACTGATAATCTCTTGCATCCAGATCGGAGATTGGTAACTGTAACTCTCCACCTGTACTTGTTTGATTATCGATCTTTTTTCTTTAATTCATTAGTTGAAGAAAATGCCTTTACGATATCTCTAATTCGGGATTCACGTGCTTCGTTACTTGAAGAGGGACGCAAAGATGGGTATACCGGCGGCAAAGGTCCCGATAGTGCTCCCCACGTTTGAGAGCAGGAACACGATCAACACGTGGGTGATGCGGTTTTTAAAAAACCCCTTCAGGCTTACAATGTCCTCTAGGAGATTCTCAAAGTCGAGCACCCGCGGTTTTCTGAGTAACGCCTCGAGTATTCCGGTGAATAGACCCACGCCCACCACGGGAATGAGTGAGGTGACTGGAGCAGCAGCGAAGGCGAGGATGATGGTGAATGGGTGCGCAAGGGCGAGCAGGGCGCCTATTGCAGAAAGTGAACCGTTCAGGATGACCCATCTGAGAAGATTCGTTACCGTTACATCCGAGCCGCGGAGAAAGGCACTCGCGACGATCGCACCGACGATTGTAGCAGGCAGGACCCAGGGAAGGCTTCGAGCAACAAAGTTCCTCGGCGGAATGCTGAGGAGAGGGTTTACGTCATCAGAGATGAAGCCTGCATGGAGCTCTTTCAGTTTCTGCAATATTCCCATAACGTGTCCTGCACCGACGACTGCCAGGATCCTATTTCCTTTGGCGTGATACGCCTTTGTAGCAATGAAAATGTCCCGCTCATCAATGAGCACTTCTTTTACCCTGGGAAGGAAGTTTGCAAGCTCTTCCATCATGCTCTGGAGTGCCCCTTTGTTCTTCAGCTCCTCGATTTTTTCCTCGCTGAGTGTCTCCCTGGTGAGCAAGGAGGCGAGCATAACGGCGAGCATTTTAAGCTTTCCAAAGAACCCTGTTTTTGCCCATGCCCGCCTCAGCGTGATCTGTATATCCCTATCACAGAGGGAAAAGGGGATTCCGGACTCTTTGCACGTGTTGATGGCTTCGAGCATCTCCGCGCCAGGTCTTATTCTCAGGTCGAGACCGAGGCGTTTCTGAAATGACGCGAGGATGAGGTTTGCGAGGAGAAGAAATCCTTTTCTCTCCTTCAACACCTGCACGATGTTGAGCTTTTTCCATGAAGCGTCACTGGTGAGAGATACATAGCGAGCCCTGTCGATCTCGATGCACACCCGGTCCGGTTTCTCATCGATGATCGCCTGCCTGACCTCCCGGATGCTCTCCTTTGAGATGTGCGCAGTGCCGAGGAGAATATACTGCCTTCCGTCAAAAGAGATACGCTCGATATGAGTGCCCATGTGGTTATTCCTCTTCATACTGTATCTGTATCGACCAGCTGTTCAGATTTCCTCCAGTTGTAGGAGAGCTGTTGAAGATCACGAGCCTCCAGGTCCCCTTCAGCTCATCCCCATTGAAATCATCAAAGTCGCCCTCCGCCTGATACGTCTCAGGCACCACATCGCCGGACCAGGTCACGATGCGCGGGAGCCCGTCCACATCGGTATCATCGACGAAAATATAGTCGCTGATGTAGTCGTTTGCATTTCCCTTCTGGCTCACCAGTGTCACGGTCGAACCTCCCACCTTTTGAATGCTGATCGTCAGACTTTACACCGCGCCTCCGGAACCAGAAAAGGTTTTCGTGGGTTTCAGAAATGTCAAGAACTCGCAGGATGCGAGGAAAATACAGGCAATGGGAACAGCAGCCAGCAACCGCTTCATCGCTTCCTCCTTTCCACCTTGTTCTCTGCGTCTTTAATGTGGACAATCCCCATTCATGATTAAAAAGATTTTATTGTCGAAAAAGGAAAAGAATCGAAATTTAATTACTAATATAGCGGTAAATCCCGGTCGGTGCAACTGGCCGAGCACATTATTTGCTTGACACAGAGTCCTATTCTCATATACACTTCACACTACTGTATTCTTTTCTATGGCTGCTGGTGTATAGTCCGTAATGTTGCAGAATATTGCCGTACAATGGGGGAAAAAATGAGGAAATGTATCTACGCAATCGTATCCTTTATGTTTATCGCACTTCTGATGTTTCCATCGATGCTTCAGGCGAAAACGATCAACCTGAACTACAGTATATTTTTTCCTGCCACTCACGGTCAGGCAGAGGCGGGAACGGCCTGGGCACGTGAAATCGAGCAGCGCACTGACGGCAGGGTACGCATCACGGTTTTTCCAGGAGGAACGCTCACAAAGGCAAATCAGTGCTACGACGGTGTCGTGAGTGGCATCTCCGACATTGGCATGTCTGTGTTCGCCTACACCAGGGGAAGGTTCCCCGTAATGGAGGCAACTGACCTCCCGCTCGGCTATCCTGGCGGGATTGTTGCGACCCGGGTCGTGAACGATTTCTTCAAGCTGGTGCAGCCCAGGGAGCTGAACGATGTGAAACTGCTCTATCTGCACGCGCACGGGCCCGGTCTGCTGCATACAAAAAAGCCAGTCCGGACCCTGGATGAGTTCCAGAAAATGAAGATCCGTTCAACCGGTTTGAGTGCCAAGGTGGTAGAGGCACTTGGTGGCGTGCCCGTGGCAATGCCCCAGGGCGAGACCTATGAAGCGTTGCAGAAAGGTGTGGTGGAGGGTACATTTGGTCCGATAGAGGTACTGAAGGGGTGGCGCCAGGCAGAAGTGATAAAGTACACCACTGACTGCTACGATGTGGGTTACACGACCTGTATGTTCGTGGTCATGAACCTCGACAAATGGAGAGCCCTTCCCCCTGACATCCAGAGAATATTCGAAGAGGTGAGCACCGACTGGATCGACGTGCACGGAAAAGCGTGGAACGACCTGGATGCTGAGGGGAGAAGTTATACGCTGAGTCTCGGAAACGATATAATCCCCCTCTCGGCGGAACAGCAGCAGCTGTGGCGGAGTGCGGTGAGGACTGTGATCGATGAATATGTTGTCGATGCAGAGAAGAAAGGCCTCGACGGGAAAAAATACGTGGACCTCCTTTTTGATCTCATCAAAAAGCACAGCGCACGGTAATCTATATTATGAATAGAGCGCTCAGGGCAATAGAAACCCTTGAGAGGGGAGTCTGCACTGCGAGCAGGGTGTCCAACTGGATTGCCATGCTCTCCGTCTGCACGATGATGCTTTTGACCGTGTCGGATGTGATTCTGAGGCTCTTTCGCCGTCCAATCACCGGTGCGTACGAGCTCGTGGGTCTCGCCGGTGCTATTTTTGTGTCCTTTTCACTTGCATATACATCGGTTGAACGGGGACACATAGCGGTCGATTTTCTCGTGCAGAAGTTCAGAACACGTGGGCAGAGGGTAATCGACAGCGTTACCGCCTTTGTCTGTACCGCACTATTCGGGTTCATATCATGGCAGGCATGGCAATACGCGGCAAACCTGCGGAGTACCGGTGAGGTCTCTCTCACCCTGCAGGTGCCGCTGTATCCCTTTGCCGCGGGTATCTCCCTCGGATGCGCTCTTCTCTGCGTTGTTCTCCTGACCCGCTTTATCGCTTCGCTCATCACAGCAATGTCCGACATTTCAAAGGATTTGTAAAAGATGTCTCCAACCCTGACAGGAATCATCGGCCTAGTGGTGCTCGTTGTTCTCCTCTTTTCCCGTATGCCGGTAGCCTTCGTCATGGCCCTGGTCGGGGCTGCCGGATTTGGTTACCTCATATCCTATGGTGCATCCTTCAATATGGTCGTGAAGGACCTTTTCGACGTGTTCGGCTCCTATAGCCTCACGGTCATTCCTCTGTTTATCCTCATGGGTCAGATTGCCTTTCACGCAGGGATCAGTGGGAGGTTGTTCAATGTGGCCTACAGGTTCATGGGGCACTGGCCGGGCGGGCTCGCTATCGCAACAATCGGTGCCTGCACCGGGTTTGCCGCGATCTGTGGATCGACGAACGCAACGGCGGCAACCATGGCCGCAGTCACGCTTCCGGAGATGAAAAAGTACCACTACAAGGACAGCCTTGCGACCGGAGTCGTTGCAGCAGGCGGAAGCCTCGGCATCCTCATTCCCCCGAGCGTGATATTCATCATTTACGGTGTGATGACCGAACAGTCAATCGGAAAGCTCTTTATGGCAGGCATTTTACCCGGTCTTCTTCTCTCGCTGCTTTTTTCTCTCGCGATAATCCTCTGGGCTGTTCGCAGGCCAGAGATTGCTCCCCGGGGACCCAACTTCTCATTCAGGGAAAAGTTCGCCTCATTGTCGGGTCTTGTGGAAACGGTGATTCTTTTCCTGCTTGTCATGGGCGGGCTCTTCTTTGGTATCTTCACCCCAACCGAAGCGGGTGGCATCGGGGCTTTTGGAACTCTCCTCATCGCAGTAATCCGGCGAAAGATCACTTTCAAAGAGTTTATTCAGTCACTGGGAGAAACGACAAAAATTTCTTGTATGATCCTCATGATAGTTGCAGGGGCGACCGTTTTCGGTCACTTTCTTGCAGTGACGAGGATTCCCTTCGATGTTGCGAACTGGGTGTCAAACTTCAACCTTTCCTCCAATGCCATTGTGGGGATAATCATCCTTGTGTATCTCATCGGAGGGTGCTTCATCGATGCTCTCGCCCTGATCACACTGACTGTGCCGATTTTTTATCCTGTGATCGTCTCACTTGGGTTTGACCCAATATGGTTCGGTGTGATCATTGTGCTGGTCACCCAGATTGGAGTCATAACTCCTCCAGTTGGTGTAAATGTGTATGTGGTGAGCGGGATTGCAAAGGATGTGCCCCTCCATGTGATATTCCGGGGAATAGTTCCGCTTCTCCTCGCGCTTCTGGTCGGAACTGCGCTCTTGATTCCTTTTCCGCAGATCGCATTATTTCTTCCCGGTCTTATGAAATAAACAAATTTAGCCGGTATCAGGGTATGGGCTCGACTGAGAAAAATCACATCTTCACCTCTCCCCAAGGATTCGGCATCGGATGCCTGCAGTTTCATTTTGACAACTACGCCTACCTGCTGGCCTGTGGGAAAGAAGCTGCAGTAATCGATCCTGGAGATGCCGTGCCTGTTCGGAATTACCTGCAAAGTCACGGGTTAGAGATTGCTCACATTCTGTGCACCCACCATCATCTCGATCATGTGGGAGGGGTTCGCGCACTGAAAGAGCAATACGGGTGTACAGTGTGGGGACCCGATGACGGACGGATCCCGTCTCTTGACAGGACGCTCAGTGATGGTGATGTGATGAGCTTCGGAGCTCTTTCCCTGCGTGCCATTTCTGTGCCGGGGCACACCAGGTCTCACCTCGCCTACTACATGGAGAAAGAAGGATTGCTCTTCAGCGGCGACTGTCTATTTCTCGGTGGATGCGGCAGGATCTTCGAGGGGACAGCTGGCCAGATGCACGCATCTCTTCAAAAGCTTGCGCGACTTCCTGATTCCACTTTTGTCTTTCCCGGTCACGAGTACACCGAGGAAAATCTCATGTTTGCGCTCAGCCTGGAGCCGGGGAATGACGCCGTGTCCGGTCATCTGAAAAGGGTTCAGGAGCTAAGGAGGCTGGGCTCCCCCACGGTGCCTGGAACCATTTCAGTGGAAAAAGTGACGAACCCTTTCCTGCGGATTCACGAGCCGCAGCTAAGCAAAGCGCTCCACCTGGAGGGTCGCACGGATGTTGAGCTATTCGGGGCGATTCGCAGGCTGAAGGATCGATTCTGAGTTTCCTTTCTCGAGGTATTGAGGTAAATTTATGTGAGAGAAAGGATGTTTTTAATGGGTGTGCAAAAGTGTCCTGGACAGGACAGGCGGTATTGGACCCCTGAGGACATCAGTGAGGTCGACTGCCCTGTGTGCGGCGGGCAGGTAGAACTTTGGAAGGATCAGGGAGTTACCAAGTGCCCCAAGTGCGGCTTCCCAGTCCGCAACCCGAAGGTCGAGCTTGGGTGTGCGCAGTGGTGCGCGTTTGCGACGGAGTGCATCGGTTACGATCCAGGCACGGCAGATGCCCGAAAGAGTATTCGTGAACGGCTTCTTCTGGTGATGCAGGAGAAACTTTCCAACGATGAGGAGAGGATATACCACACTCTCAGAGTGCTTGCGTGGGCGGAGAAGCTCCTGTCAGAGCTGGGGGGCTCACCTGTCGTGGTAAAAACGGCAGTCATTCTTCACGAGCTTGGGGCTCGATCAGGGAAAAAGCAGTATCTGCAGGTAGAGGATGTTCTGGGGGACCTGGAACTGGAAAGAAATACAATCGAGGAAGTGGATGAAATTCTGGCGCGGTTTTCCAGGGATGAGAATCTTGAGAGCGCCGAGTTTAAGATTTTCAGAGATGCTCACCTTCTCGCAGAGCTTCAGGAAAAGCTCGATATATCCTCTCCGGTTGTAAGTGTGGACCGAGTTACCAGTATGCTTGCGACGAAACTTGCGAAAAAGCTTGCGGACGATATGTGCCGCAAGAGACCATGATGCAGGGAATCCCTGATTCTACGACACTTTTGAGTGCTGAAAGAAGGGCCATAGCGCTGCTGATTTTTTCTAATAACGGAGATTTTTCAGGAGCTCTGAGTGCGAGAGGCTTATTGCTTCGCTCAGTGGTGCTTCCTGATTTGCTCATAACGGTCTCTCAGCTGTTTCTTGACGTACAGGTAGTATGCTCTGTAGCGCATCGCATTTTTCACGTTCGAAAAGTACAATCTCACAAGCTGTGATGCTCTTTCGTTGAGGCTGATCCATTTCTGGCCCCAGACATCCAGCGGTGCACTTTCCAATGCCCTGTATGGATACTCTTTCAGGCGTTTCAATACGAAGGCTGATTCATTCACTGCAACCAGTACTGCATCGATAATAACGAATATCGTTCTTTGAATCATTTTAGTGCCCCCATACCAGAGATGTCATTTCCCTTCTTATGTAGAACGCCTCCGTCTCCTTTTCGGAGGAGGTTGATTCCCCACTCAATTTTTCCTCGGCAGAATATCATAAAGCTTTACTGAACCGAAGAGGCTTCTCCTTGCTGGGAATTGGAAGAAATCCGAGACAGGAAAAAGCTCTGAGGCGAGTTCTGGTAACGTGTCCATTTCGGTTCTAATGATGCGACGTATGCCGAGATTCATGGAGAGATGGAAGAGCGGATGGTCGAGGTGAAAAGGGAGGCGTTGCGCTATTGAGGACAATTTCATATATTCCGATGCTACCCACATTCTTCCAGCTTGGAGCTCAAAGGGAGTCATGTTCACTGGATTATAGACAACCGTATTGTGGTCGTAATGTTTCCAGTTTCCTGTGAGCAGCCGACCCTCCTGGTGGAACTGTTTGTAGATTTTTGTGCCCGGATAGGGAGTCAGTACATTCAGAGAAGCAGAGCTTATCCTGTTCTTATTGAGAAAATCCAGAGTTTCTGGAAACACATCCATGGTGTCATCGTCAAAACCGAAGATCATCGATGCATGAAAGTAAATTCCTGTGTCCTTCACCTTTCGGATTGCCTGCTGCAATTTCTGCAGGTCTTTCATTGATTTCCGCATTTTTTTCATCTGGCTCGTTGTTACGCTTTCCAGCCCGAAAAACATCGCTACGCAGCCACTCTGGGCCGCCAGTGTAAGGAGTTGGGTGTCCTCAACGAAAGAGATGGACGCCTGCCCGCCCCACTTGATACCGAGAGGTCGTATGGCTTTGAAAAGATCTCTCGCATATACCGGGTCCCCGACAATATTGTCGTCGAGAAACAGGAAGAATCGCCCTTCGGATTCTTCAATATCACGAACCACATTTTTCACCGGAATGTGGCGAATTTTCCGCCCGAAGATATCATGAACACAGCAGAAATCGCACCTCCAGGGGCACCCTCGTGTGGTCATAACCGGGTATACACCGAACAAACGCTTCTTTGTTTCTCGCCGTGTTTGCAGTGGCACATATTGTTCCAGTGACGGGGCAGGTGTATGATATTTCTTCTGCATTCTCCCGTTCTTGAAATCCTCGAGAAGCTGCGGCCACACTCCCTCCGCTTCTCCGATAACCACAGAATCCGCGAACTGCAGCGCTTCGTCAGGGAGCAGGGTGGGATGGACACCTCCCATCACAACCTTTTTCCCCCGTTTTCTGAATTCCATGGCGAACTGGTAAGCTCTGGGTGCATTTGCAGTCATGCAGGTCAACCCTACCAGGTCACACTCTTGTTCGAGGTTTACATCCTCGATTTCTTCCTCGATTATTCTCACGTCATGTTCAGGAGGCGTGAGGCCTGCGATCAAGTGAAGTGCCAGCTGGGGAATCATGATAAACTTTGACCTTCTGTGTTCAATATCTTTACAAGGAGAAATGAGTAATATTTTCATTTATTTTTATATCCTTTACAGTTGAGGGATTAATAGCGACCTCTCCCTCTATTTCTCTGCGGTCGAGCCTCATCGATTTTTAACGCACGCTCCTTGAGCTTGGTTCCATTCAGGGCCTGGCGTGCTTTTTCAGCTTCCGATTGACTTCCCATCTCCACAAATCCAAACCCTCTGTCTTCGATCAATTTCACATATTTCACTTCACCATAGGGTGCGAACAATTCCTTCAAGTCCTCGTCTGTTACTGAATAATCGAGATTCCCCACATACAGCTTTTTTCCCTGCATTGTAGCCTCCTTTTCTTGCTGGATAAAAGACTGGTATCGTCTTTAACAGCAGAATACTGTACACATGGTGTGCATATCTTCCGACTGCAGTAGCATGAATAGGGGATTATTTGGCAAGCGGTATTCCAATAAAATGAGGAATGAGCGGAGCAAAGAATATCCTTGTTATTGTATATGCCTGAACATTTTTAAAAAAGTGTCAGTCATATACATTCAAATAAGCCCTATTTGCCTTAATCTTAATAGCACAGGCAGGAAAAAACAAGTTATTTCATTGGGTCATCCACTCTATTTTTGATTTCACAGTTTTTAATTACCGCAACCCCGATAATGAAAACATAGTATTTATCTCTTATAAATATTATATTTAATTTATAATAATGATCTAATTGTCGAGAAGGGGCGGTGTGAGGATCAGGATCAAGGTACACGGGCTATAATATGAAAAGTTTTGATTTGTGTCTCGCGTGGGATTGGGAATACGATGCTGACTTTGTTTCTTTGCTCCAAGCAGCATCACAATCCAGCGGTCTCTCTTTGTTCCAAATTACCACAGAGAACCTCACAGAGATTGTTCAGTTGCTATATGATGAAGAGATCACGTTCAAGACCTTCTTTGATAGGGCTTCCGATACGAACGAATATTTTGATCCGATTGCGCAATGGGCATGCAGTCACGTTCAGTATCACATCAACCTTCAGAAACGGGCACACCTCGCATGGGATAAGGAAAAAATGCACTCAGCCATAAGTATTTACGGGCATACTCCTTTCACAATTATCCTGCCATCCTATTCCGAACAGCCGGTGCTCCCGGAGATTGATTTGGGCCGCCTGGGCACAAGCTTTACCATAAAACCCGCAAACGGGGGTGGGGGGGTCGGAGTAATCAAAGAAGCAACTTCGCTGGAACAGGTGTATGCTGCACGGCAACAATTTCCCTCCCAGAGATATTTATTACAAACTTACGTAACTCCAGCGACACTTGATTCGCACAAAGCCTGGTTTCGTGTCATTTGTTGTGTGGGAAAGGTTTATGCCTGCTGGTGGGATATGGATACACATGTATATACACCTGTTTCCTGTCGAGAAGAGACCCTCTTCAACCTCTCTTCATTAAAACACATCGCTTTATCTGTTGCTGATATCTGCAAACTGGAACTTTTCTCAACAGAAATTGCTCTCACCCATGAGGGTCACTTTGTGATTATTGATTACGTCAACGATCCGATTGATCTTCGCCTCCAATCCAAAGCATATGATGGTGTCCCTGATGCGATTGTCCGTGACATCGCAGAGACATTGATAATGGAAACAGGGAAAAGGATACTTGATCAGCGTGAAGGTCGTAGTGCCGCAGTTGATTCTCGCCAGATGCGGTACTCTTCATCTTTGATGCTCCAATACACCGGATGATGGTACTCGATATTTGGACAAAGGTCTGGTACTCCATACTATGAAAAAAAACAGGATACCTCTTTACATGCAATCCAGAGACATCCCGCAGATCGATTCATAAGGATAAATGCTATTTTGTACTCCTTCTGAAGCTTCTATTGTTGAGAATCGCGTTGAGGACGATACCGACAATGGCAGAAAGGCCGAGACCACTGATCACAAAATAACCCGCACTGAACTCTGTACCACCCAGCCCAAGGACGAGCATGGCCGCTGTAATGATGAGGAGCTTTGGGTCTGTGAGGTTTATCCTGGCATCCACCATATTTTTAATCCCGATCGAGGTCGCAAGACCGTCGCCCAGAAGCATCCGGTGGATTCCAGGATTAGAGAGGAAATCCTTTTCCACAACTTTCCCGATTGCGAGAATATCACCGAAGTGCTCTACCGTGGTGACAATTGCGATAGGTACAGTCAAGCGTATGGCATAGGCGGAAAACTTCGGCAGTGAAAAGTCAGGAAACCCGATGATTCTGGTGTTTCTGATCGTGGTGTAATCAATAATTCCAATCGCAGAGGAGAGAATGTAGCCTGCAATCAACGCAATCAGAACCGGAAGGGTCGAAAAAAATTTCCATCCGAATCGTTCAAATGCAACCTTAACGAAGACGCCGACTGCAAAGGTGAAGATCGCAATCCCCCAGCATCCAGCTTTCCCGATCATCTCAGCAACCTCGGGTGCGTTCGGTCCATTGGCGTTATATGTGGCCACTGGCGCAAGGATGAGCCCGATGAGAATTATTATTGGACCTGTAACCTGTGGTGGAAAGATTTTGTGAATGATCTCCTTATGAAACGAAAAAGAGTATCAGTGCAACGACGAGGTACAGCAAGCCGGCGATTACGATCCCTCCGAGCGCAAAGTCCCTCCCCTGAGCAGCGGTTACCGCCAGTATTGGTGGGATGAAGGCGAAGGAGCTGCCCAGAAAAACAAAAACCTTTCGTTTGGTAAGAAAATGAAATAGGAGTGTGCCGATACCTGCGGCAAACAGAGTGACGCCGATGCTCAAACCGGTGATCAGAGGCACGAGGACAGTGGCGTCGAACATCACAAAGGTGTGCTGAAAACCCTTGATAATGTTTCTCCCATTGATATCGCTCATAGATCTCTGCTTTTCTGGATTTTGCCGACTGAAGGCGAAAGAGAATTATAATAACAAATTTGTGAATATCAAGTATTATATTTAATCAAAGAACCTGCATTAAAAAAACGAAGAATGGAGGCAAAGGGTACGGGGAAAAAAATCGAATCGGCCGGAAAGGTACAGACGGTGCTCGGGTTGATTGAACCTGAGTCTCTGGGTATCACGATGATTCATGAGCATCTCCTGATGGATTTGACAAAAGGCTTCTTTGTCGAACCGGATTCAGCCAGCGATAAATACATGGCACACCAGC
>Ga0180437_10007044_pt1 | contig 14794 bp, 11 predicted proteins | sample SS_ome_4_FD_132410 | JGI IMG/M metagenome (GOLD analysis project Ga0180437, IMG submission 132410) | Hypersaline lake sediment archaeal communities from the Salton Sea, California, USA - SS_3_D_1 metaG | ecosystem: Environmental > Aquatic > Non-marine Saline and Alkaline > Hypersaline >...
CCGGTCTGCACCTCATGCTTTCGCAACGCGTTACAGGTGAACCAGTCCGGCAATTGGCTTCTTATGCTGCATCCTCTTTGATAGTGATATCCATGACTTCCTCCTCCCGATTCAGCGGTTCACTTTCCGCCATCTTCTTTGGAGAAACGCGGGAAGGTTTTCTCTGAATTTCCTCGGGTGCGGTCGGAAGCGCTTTCATCGCTCCACTGCCTGCTCTCTCTTTCACCTTGAACTGCGCAACAAGGGCCTGGAGCTGCTGTGCCATACCGGAGAGTTCCTCAGTGGATGCGGACATCTCCTTTACAGCGGTGACCTGCTGCTCAATGGCGGTTGAGAGCGTTTCGATCTCTTTTGTCGATGCGGCGCTCCGGTCTGCGAGCTTGCTGACCTCGTCTGCAACAACCGCAAAACCTCGTCCGTGCTCTCCTGCACCTGCTCCATGCTGCTCGTGCTCTCCTCGACAGCCGCTGTCTGCGACTGGGCGTGATCCGAAACCTGTTCCACGGATGCTGAAAGCTCCTCTACAGATGCGCTTGTCTCCTCCAAGGTCGAGGCCTGGTTGAGTGTAACCTCAGCAATCTCCAGGGACCTTTTACGGTGCTCCATCAACTCGAGGGAATTCTCCTCGAATACCGCGTGGTCCTCCTGCACATGCTTTACCATCTCCACGATCTGGGTATTGCCGGTGGCGATCACCTGAATCCCTTCCACTGTCCCGCCGTTGATGATCGCATCTGACCATTCATCGAATCGATTTACCGAAGCCTGGAATTCTTCCCTGATCTTGGGAAGCTCAATCAGATCGGTCTCGATCATACACTCTCCCATCAAGTCCCGCGCCACGACAAGCTCATATTTCATCTCCATGACCGCATCTGTGAGGGGAACTTCCTCCTCAAGGAGCTGATCAGCGACCTTCCCCACCTTCTGCGTGCTCATGATCCCTATTACTCCCACTGCGAGAAGTATGAGGGAAACCACGATGAAGCCACTGATGAGTTTTGCCCCAAATTTCAACTTTTTAAAAAGCATACATCACCTCCTGAATGATATGGAAATGTAAAAGCGCTCACTTCCATTCCAAGTAATTCATAAGCAGTTCGATTATTGCTGCACCTGACATCAATATTTGTGCTCAACAAATGTAATTAATAAAGTACGTTTTCCTGCAGCTTTTTCTCTTCAGAGCTCGGACATCAATTTTTTGTAATGAATGGATGAAATTGTCATGCTATTGTTACATTATAATCTGCTTGGAAAACTGATCACCGGGGGCTTGCACTATGTCCTAATTTTCTAATATATATAAAAATAAATAAATTATTATGTTATTTCCTTCCATTGAGCCGATATAGTGTCATGCATCCGTTACACAAGCAACATTTTCTTTGAACAGGAAGCATCAATTCTATCTTCGCTTCATCTTTTCGGAAGATAGAGATCTATATCCGCCCACCGCCAGGAGCTCACTGGTGTTCCTGATTTCACCCCCGATTGAAGGCCTTCCAGTCCGCAAAATTTGTATCCCGTCTCTGATGAAGAGGAGCCCGAACACAATCAGGGCAGCTCCCAGTACCCGAATAACGATCAGATAGATTCTGCTTTTTAAAAAACACCTGAATGCATTCACGGCAAACACAATACTGACCTTTGACCCGATGAGAAGAATGTAGAAGCCGAAGATAAAAAATACTGCTTTCAAAGGACGCATGCTCAACGCTCGCATTACGATTGGCGCACCGATGGAAAGCCAGAAAATATAGGGATGAGGGTTGAGCGCGTTGGTGACCACGCCTTTCAGAAGGGCGCTCTTTTGCACCGGAGCATCTGAACCCTCTGGCACACCTTTCACCAGTATATTTTCGATCCCAAGATAGATCACGTAGCAAGCACCGATAAGAGTCAACCCGCTGATCAGGGCATTGTGGTGTGAGTAGCTGTTCAGGATATAAACCACGAAAACCACGATGGGCGCATCGGTCAGCAGTGGGGCGAAGGCGACTTTCAACCCTTCACGCCTTCCGTGCTTCAACGTTTCAGTGATCACCAGGGTGAGGAGCGGGCCAGGGGATATCCCTGCAGTCAACCCGAACAGGAGTCCTGTCACAAGAAAGCCATGCCCTGTATCCATTCAGCCATCCATCATCTGATTCAGGAGTAAAACCCTTCATTCATGGTCTCACCAAGAGGTTCTGAACGCAAGGTATGACCACGATGGTCTACCTACAGCGTCTGAGCCGCTTCAATCCAGATGTCTGTAGAACTCAACCGGAAAGAGCTCTCTGAACCCTCCCTGTTCCACGAGGTGCCGTCGAATATCGATGCAGAGGTGGCATCTCGAAAGATACCCCTCTTCTGAAAGCGTGTATCCATGCCTCATACCAAACATGAGAAGCCCTTCCAAATCCTCTTCCATGAGAAGGGCAAGGACTGGATACTCGTCTGGATCAATTCCCTTTTCAAGAAGGGAGTCCAGTTCCCGGATATCTCCAAGCGAAATACCCCCGCAGTAACCGGGAACATAATTCGCGTAATTGTCAAAGTGGTTGTGCCAGCTTCTCAGGAAAGGGGGAATACAGCGCTCCCGAAAAAAGCGCTCTGCGGAATATCTCGGAAGCAGAATATTTTGGTTTTTCCCCAGACGGTAGCAGGCCCTCCCGAGAAGAAAAAACTCTGCATCTGCGAGAAAGCGCTCCTGCCCTTCGCACTTGAAATAGTCATCAAGGCTCACTTTCCCCTCTATTCCTGCCTCGGTAAATCTTCGGTAATACTCGAGCTGATAGACCATCAGGTTTCGGCCGAATATCTCTCTTCCAATCCTGATCGCACGCCGGGTTCTCTCGAAAGGAACGTATTCGAGGTAAAAAGGATTCACAGAAACGAGCATACCCTTCAGGCCGTTGTCTCTGAGTCGAAGCAGGAGCTCTCTCGTCCTGTCTTCGTCAGCGCACCAGAAGCAGTTCGTCTCCACGAAGGTGGAGGGGATGTCAAGCTCGGCGCACATCCGGCAGGCACTGAGGAGCAGACCGTAATTCAAAAAGGGTTCGCCTCCTGTGAGATGAATACCATAGTTCAGGCTGACCGTATCAGGTCCTCCCGGAGATGGAACAATCTTTCCACACAGAGAACTCAGGACGCTTTTTAGATATTCCTCAGAAATCCAGTCTGCGCTCCAGTCTGGGGTGCAACCGTACATGCAGTGCTGGCAGGCAGCGCTGCATCGATAGGAGAGAATCAGTCCTCCGGAGACTGGCGCGGGGATAGCTTTTCTCACTTGCCCCCTCACTTCTTACTGATCTTTTCTTCGAGGAAGAAACGAAAAATTGTGTTCCCGGTCACGAGCCTGTCTCCATACAGAAGGCGTGTTTTCTTCTTCACCTTCTTCTTGTTGATGAGGGTGCCGTTCTTGGAGCCCAGGTCTTCGACGAAAAAAATTCTCTCCCCCTCGGCACTGATTCTGAGGTGCTCCTTGCTCACGAGAGGGTCCTCTACCACGATGTCGCAGCTCGGGTGCCTTCCGAGAACGATCTCCGGTTTTTCGATCACAAATGCCGTTCCAAAGAGATTTTCGGAGAGAACGACCAGAAGTCCCCTGTCCACGAGCTCACCCGCACCTTTCACCTTCCCTCTTTCAGACAGTACCGTAGTTTCATTTTCACTTTTTTTCATCCATCTACTCCCTTATTGTTTCTGTGTCGAATCACACTATTTTTTTCCATCACCTGTTTAAAAAAGATCGAGCTGGCCCTCCTTTCCCTTCGTTTTCCTTCCGCGCTCAATTCGCTCTCTTTCGACCAACTCTTCTGCTATGCTGTCAAGAAATATGCTTCTCTCAAGACGGAGCTCCCTTCCAAAGAGAAAACGTCTTTGCGCATGGGAAAGAAAAAGTGCCTGCCGTGCCCGTGTCATACCCACATAAAAGAGCCGTCTCTCTTCTTGCAGGTCTGCCCGTTGCGTTTGAAACATGGTGTAAGGGATCAGTCCATCCTCGCACCCGACAATAAAGACGCATCCGAACTCGAGTCCTTTTGACGCATGAATCGTAATCAGAGTGACCTTTTCCGTATCGGGTATATAGGCATCGGCACCCACCCCGGTGGCAGCAAAGGAAAGAAATCCTTCCAGAGACTCCCCATATTTCTCCGAAAGGGTTACCAGACGCTGAAGCGCGAGCTCCTCATCTACGGTTTTTTCTCCGTACACCCTGTCGATGATCACACGCAGTATGTCCTTCACCGTGTGAATCACACCTGCATCCTGAGGCATGGGCCCATGTCGGAGATCAAGCCCGGAATCACGCATGACGAACAGTTCCTTCATCAATTGGGCATCGAGGATGCCCCTGCTTTCGTACTTGCTCGCGAGGTAACCATTTGCCGGGTTTTTTACAATCCTCAAAAGATCGATGACAGTTCGTGCGGGCTCCCGGTGAAAGAACGGGTCTTCTCCCACCAGCTGACAGGGAATTCCATGATCCGCAAAGGATTTTTCCATCGCCTTCATCTGCGCACCGATCCGACACAGAACGGCATATTCGGCCAGGCTGGTGATGTTCCCCTCCTCCTCTCCGGTTGTCAGGTGGCTGTCAATGGAAAAAAATCTCACACCGCCCATCATACGCTCAATTGTCCTCGCCACAAATTCTGCCTCACTCCTGTCGGATGGGTGGGAAGAAACACTGATGGCAACGCCTGGAGAGATCCCACGCAGAAGTGATTCCTGATTCTTCCCTTCGATGACCTGGTGGGACGCCCTAAGAATGACGTCCGAACATCGGAAGCTCTCCTTCAGCCTGTAGAGTGTTGCATCAGGATAATCTGTCAGGTACGAATCCAGAAACCGCACATCAGACCCGCGAAATCCGTAGATAGCCTGGTTGGGATCACCGATTACGTAAAGATTCGCGCCGGAGTCGGGCATGAGCGCTCTGACAAGTCGGTACTGCACATGGTTGATGTCCTGGTATTCGTCGATGCAGATCCACCTGTGTCTCGCCCTGAGCAGTTGAACCAGGTCCTCATCCCCGAGAAGGAGTTCGAGGGGAAGACAGACCAGGTCGTCCAGATCGAAGGCGTTCTCTTTCTTCAGTGCTTCCTGGTAGATTCTGAAGATCCGATCAAATGAAGGATTTTTTCGGAGTTCATCTTCATGCAGGACCTGCTTCAGGTTCGTGAGTGCATCACACACTCCCTTGAGCTCCCTTCTGGTGATCCCGACCCGATGGATGAGAAGTTCTCTTCTTTCGTCTTCCGCAAGGATGCAAAAATCCTTGTTTCTCCCAAATCTCTCGCAGTGATCTCTGAGGAGGGTGAGACCGTAAGAATGGAACGTCGAGATTCTTGGAAACTGCCTTTCATGATGCCCTGACAGCATCTCCCGGAGCCGCTCACGCATCTCCCCAACCGCCTTGTTTGTAAACGCAAAGGCCAGAATGTGCTCGGGTTGAACTCCCAGCTCAAGTATCATTCGAGCGATCCTACAAGTGAGGGTGTGTGTTTTTCCCGTGCCCGGACCTGCAACAACAATTGCGGGTCCTTTATAATGGCTCGCTGCGTTTCGTTGTTCCTCATTGAGCGATTCAAACGCTCTTCGAAAGGCCGCCCCTCCGACATCGCGGATTGAAACGGGCCCATCATCTCCTGCGGAGCCAACTCCTACACCTTTTTCCTCCCGCAAACGTCTGTATGCACCGTAGTCAAACCGGAGCGAGGGGATCACCCGTTCGTCAACCCCTACCTGCCCAGAGTCCTCCAGGAAGGACACCTGAAGAGTGGAAAGCTTTCCGCATCCTTCAGGAAATACGCTGATCTTCCCAAATTCTCCGTCGAATCCTTCCTGTGCACATACTTCCCTGTTCCTTACCCTCCTGATGCCTTCTGCAAGCAGGTCGACCCCCAGTTTGGAGATATCCTCAACAGGCATATTGAGGAGCAGATCCAACTCGGACCCTGCCTTCTGCACCACTGTATGGTACACAGAGGAGACCTTTTTTGTGGATGGGGCGCATCCCATAAGCTCGGAAAGCAGTTCAGTGAGCGGAATGAGGGAAAAATAGAGTGCCCGTGGCCCTCCTTCTTCAAGCTTTTCTCTGTCTGCACGCTGCGCGACCCTGTGCATGACGCCGATGGTAACCTTTTTCCCGCACACCGGGCAGGTCTCCCCGTGCAGGAGTGTCTTGACAGGGTCCCAGCGCACCCCGCATTTCCTGTGTCCATCGAAATGGTACTTCCCCTCCTGAGGAAAGAACTCGATGGTCCCAAGAAAACGTCTCCTATCACCCGATTTCATTGCACCAATGATGTCATCGTAGGAAAAATCGGTGTCGAAAATATTCGCCTCTCTCCCGAGCTTTTCCGGGGAATGGGCATCCGAGTTGGATATGAGGGTGAATCTGTCGAGAAAGCTGCACATCCAGTTCATGGGAGGATCGGATGAAAGACCGGTCTCCAGTGCGTGTATCTCTTCAGAAAGGTCGCCGTAGCACTCTTCTATCGTGTCGAAACCCGATTTTGCCCCGAGCACTGAAAACCAGGGCGTCCATATATGCGCGGGTACAAGAAAAGCTCTTTCTGAAGAATCTAGCACTATTTCGAACAGATCCCGGGAATCGAGCCCGAGGATAGGCCTTCCATCTGATCTGATATTCCCCAGGGCTTCGAGCCTTGCCTGCAGTGCTCTCGCCGCTGAAAAACTAGGCACGAAAATCAGGTTATGTACCTTGCGGACCCGCCCACCTCTTTTGTATATAGTGCTTATTTCGCCTGTGAGAATGAAGCGCGGTGATCGATCGGAGAAAATCCTGGCCTCTGGCTGGATACACTCCTCTTTCAATCTGAACAGTCCCGGTTCTGCAGCTTCAAGCTTCTGCTCGAGTTCTCCAAGCCATCCCGGGTGAGTAATATCCCCGGTGCCAACCACTCCGATTCCTTTCAGACGCGCCCAGTAGTCAAGATATTCAGGAACGAGATCTTTACTCGTGGCAATCGAATGGTGGGAATGGATATGAAAATCAGCAATAAAGTGCATAATCCCTATGGGACCCCCCTCCCTCCTGATTCTGCCTGGTGATGCGATGCTGCTACATCTCTTCAATTGGTCTCATCCCGAGAAGTGAAAGACCTTTGCCGAGGACATCCCCTGCAGTCTGCACGAGGAGTACTCGTGCGAGGGAAAGCTCTCTGTCATCGCTCACGACCCTGTGCGCATTGTAAAAACTGTTGAACTGAGAAGCGAGATCGAGCAGGGAGCGGGAGATGACGGACGGTTCGAACTCCTGTGCTGCCCTGCACACTGCAGTATCAAAATTGTTCAGCTGGAGCGCAAGTTCGTATCCTTCTTCTCCAAAGGGAATTCCATCATTGAACCGGATCTGCCCATACGTTTCCCTGTACTTGTTCAGGAGGCTCTGAATCCGTGCGTAGGTGTACTGGAGATAGGGGCCGGTCTCCCCGTTGAAATTGAGCATTTCGTCCCAGTTGAAGGTTATGTCCCTGATCCTGCCGCTCTTGAGGTCATTGAAGATGATTGCTCCCACGCCGACCGCTTCCGCAACTTCGTCCTTGTTTCTGAGATGAGGGTTTTTCTCGTCTATGATTCCCCGAGCGAGCTTCACCGCCTTGTCCAGCACCTCTTCGAGGAACACGACGTTCCCCTTTCTCGTACTCATGGACCGATCCAGAAAACGAATTTGACCGAAAGGGACGTGATGACAGTGAGAATACCATGAGCATCCCATTTTTTTCAGCACCTTGAAGAGCTGCCTGAAGTGGAGTGTCTGGGGGCTTCCTACCACGTAGAGCGAGAGATCGAAATGGTAATTTCTGTACCTGTAGAGCGCCGCAGCGATGTCCCTGGTTAGATAGAGGGTTGCGCTGTCGCTCTTCCTCAAAAGTGCAGGAGGGAGATCTTCTTCGAGAGGCACCACAAGTGCTCCTTCGCTCTCCCTGGTAATGCCTGAGTTTTTCACTTCCTGGATCGTCTGGTCGATCTTGTCTCTGTAAAAGCTCTCCCCTGTAAAATACGCAAAGTCAACGTCGAGCCTTTCATAGATCCTGTGAAAATCATCAAGGCTCAGGGTTTTAAACCGTTCCCACAGCTCCAGTGCATCCGGGTCGCCCTCCTCCAGCCTCTTAAACCAGTTTCGAGCCTCGTCATTGATTCCTGGATCTGACGCGGCCTCTTCATGATATTTTACATAAAGGGAATAGAGATATTGTACGGGGTTCCGATCGAGCTTCTTTTCATCTCCCCATTTTTTGAAAGCGGTGATGAGCTTTCCGAACTGGGTTCCCCAGTCACCGAGATGGTTTATGCCGATCACCCTGTAGCCGAGGAACTCATAGATCTTCTTCAGGGAACTGCCTATGACCGTAGAACGCAGATGCCCGATTCCAAAGGGTTTTGCGATGTTTGGTGAAGAATAATCGATGACAACAGTCTTCCCCATACCCGCATTTCGGCACGCTTGGAGATCGGTCCCAAAAAAATGTCGGAGCAGTTCCCGCACGATATATGCTCTGTTCACGAAGATGTTCAGGTAAGGTCCCCGTGCCTCAGCATGCCTGATTGCTCCCCTGTCTCGAAAAGTACCGGAGAATGCAGTGGAAAAGTCATGAGCAATCTCTGCGGGTTTTTTTCTCATTTCTTTTGCAAATACAAAGCAGGGAACTGCAAAATCGCCGAAAGCGATCTCTTTGGGGACTTCTAAAAGTGGTAAAAGTTTCTGGGAAGGGATGGCCAGATGCTCTTCGAGCTCTTTTGATATGTATTGTCTGATATCCAGCGCCATAGGTGGGAATTCCACAGGGGAATTAATTTCACAAGGAAATTTTAAAGATCTAATGATTCATTTCTCATTACCTTCGCTTCTCCCTTCAGCTCATCCACGAGCTCTTCCAGGTACTCGTTGTACTGCCTCTGAAGGAGGAGCATCCTTATCTGCTCTCGGGCAACCTCGATATCGACTCCTGCGTACATCTTCTTGTTCTGGTTGTAAATTGTTTCTATCTGTTCATCTGGAACATCCTTCAGCCTTGATTCTACTTTCACGTTCAAGTAAACCTGGATGATCGCCCGTCTCTGTACCGCTCTGAGAAGATCCTGTACTTCTGGCCGATTCTGGACTCCCTCATCCAAGGCTTTGTTGTAGATGAGGTACTCGTTGATCAGGCTTGTCAGGAACTTCTTTTTCTTGTCAGGATCGTTCTTGTATTCATCCCTCTGCTTTTCTTCGAGAGGAAGCGCGTACACGTGCACGTTGAACTCTCGTTTGAATTCGTCGAGAGTGATGACTGTGTCGTCGATCTTGGCAATCCATTTGTCATTCTTCGGAGTTTTCCCCTGAGCCTGAGCAATGAGCATATCCTTCTCCCCGGCAGAGGCGGTATGATGAACCAAGAAGTACCTGGCCAGCAGTACCCCAAAAGCGAATGAGAGAAGACATGCAAAAATTACTGCGATTTTTTTCATCTGATATCCTTTGCAGTGTTATTGGCCCACAGCTCAAAAATTGCCAACGTGATAAATCTAACCAATAAACTGGGTGTGGACAATAGAAATCTGCACTCTAAACCGTCTGAACAGAACCATCGAATCGGATGAGGCTCTCTGCCCCGCTTTTTCCAATATGATAGGTGTTCTCATACCCGACACCGCCGCTCGGGAATATAAACTTCGGCTCAAACGCAACCGTCATTCCCTGTTTCAAGCTCCCATTGAACTTTTCACTGAGCACAGGAAACTCATCCAGTTCGAGCCCCACCCCGTGCCCGATGAACTTCACCCCCCCCATGAACACAGCCGAAAGGCCCTCCTTCTGGACATATTCTGCGATTTGCCGGCAGAGAGCCGGTATGGATACTCCATCGCTGGCACTTTGGAGGAAAATCTCATGACACCGCCTTGAAACCAGGTGCGCCCTTTCCTCATCCTCAGAAACCTTTCCCAGTGAGAAGATACGGGTGCAGTCTATGATGTACCCGCCAAAATTAAACGCAACATCGATGAGGACCGGCTCACCGCTCCCTATCACCCTGTGCCCAGGGCCTGCGGGGAAGGAAACAGAAATCCCTTCCCCCCCGCCGGAAGGAGAGTCCATCGAAGAATGGAATGCCGCATTCGGTCCGCTCAGTATGGTGACGGGGAGTACCTCCATGTTGAAGCTCCGCGTTCGGACATACAAAACAGCATCCTGACGGCGAAAGAGCTCAAGCATTTTCCCGTACAGATCGTATTCGGTCATTCCAGATCTGAACTCCTCCTTGAATTGCTCGAGCACCCTGTCCAGTCGGCGACCACCCTCGCGCATGAGATTCAACTCGTATTCGGATTTGATGGATCGCTGGATTCTTACTTCTTTCGATATGTCCACGAAATTCAGAGAAGGAAAGGATTTTACAAGACCGAGATAGAATTTTGTCGGTATTGCATCCATTTCCAGACCCACACTCTCTGTGTAAAGACGGTGGTCACCGATGTATTCATACACCTCCCCAATGTCCTCATACCCCACTATTTGTTTGACAGTGGCCTCCTGCATCGCCCTCTGGAGCGTTCTCTTTACAAATAGAACAGGCTCACCGCCGCACCGTACGAGCAGCACTCCATCCTGAATGGTTCCGGAGTAGTAGAAACGGTCGGTATTCTGGAAGAGTATCGCACAATGAATGCCGAGCGCCTCAAGCCGCACTGACAGTACATGGAGACGGTTTTGTATCTCCCTTTCAGGTATTTTCATCATACTCGAAGAGTCCTTTCAGAAATTCGAACTTTTCCAGACTGTCACCGAAATGTCTGTATATATGCAGCGTGTTGTAGTCCCTGGGTGATATACTGAACAGTTTTTTGTTCTTATGAATCTTCGCGATCAGCGAGAGAATGTCAACTTTGCTTTTTTCGAAGATAAGCTGAAGCTCATCCTCTTTCTCCCTCAGCATCTTGACTCCGACTTTCCTTGCGAGAATTTTCAATCTCACCAGGTTGAAAAGCTCATCGAGTTCGGAAGGGATTGGACCATAGCGGTCCACAACTTCCTCTCGCAGCTCGTCGAGCTCTGTTTTTTTCCGAACACCCGCAAGCCGTTTATAGATCTCGATCCTGAGCTTCTCACTCTCGATGTAACCCTTCGGGATGAAACCCTTGTACCTCACGTCCAGGACAGGATCTATCTCTCTCTCTGCACCCTCCCCCTCCTTCAGCTCCCTGATCGCCTCATCCAGGAGCTTCACATACATCTCGAATCCCACCGCAAGTATGTCACCGTGCTGCTCCCTGCCAAGAATGTTCCCTGCGCCCCTGAGTTCCAGATCCTTGAGCGCTATCGCAAAGCCAGCCCCAAGCTCGGTGTGATCATTGATCACCATAAGCCGTTTCTCAGCCTGTTCTGTCATAAGCCTTCCTGGGGGGCACATGAGATAGGCATAGGCTTTCCGTCTGCTCCTCCCCACCCTGCCTCGCAGCTGGTATAGTTGTGAGAGCCCGAAACGATCCGCCCGTTCTATGATGATGGTATTGACATTCGGAATGTCGAGCCCTGATTCAATAATCGTTGTGGTGACAAGCAGCTCGAACTGCATTTCGTAAAATTCTTTCATAATTCTTTCAAGCTCCTGCTCGTCCATCTGTCCGTGGGCGATCTGGATGGATATTTCAGGCATGAGCTCTCTGAGATGCAGGGCCTTCTCATCTATTGTCTTGACCCTGTTGTGCACATAGTATACCTGTCCGCCCCGCTCAATTTCCCTCCGTATCGCCTTGATGATGACCTCATCGTTCTGCTCCATTACATAGGTTTCTATTGGTACCCTGTCACGGGGGGGAGTTTCGATGACGCTCATGTCTCGTATTTTTGTCAAGGACATGTAGAGTGTCCGGGGAATAGGGGTCGCTGTCATCGTGATGACGTCAACCAGCTTTCGGAGCTGCTTGAGCTTCTCCTTGTGCTCCACGCCGAAACGCTGCTCCTCATCGATGATGACGAGACCCAGCTCTTTGAACTGCACATCTTTCTGGATCAGTCTGTGCGTGCCGATCACTACGTCGATGATCCCGTTCTTGAGATTCTCGACAATGATCTTCTGCTCCCTGGGCGTCTTGAAGCGGGAGAGCATCTCCACGTTGACCGGGTACAGCGCAAATCGTTCTTTGAAAGTGTTCAGGTGCTGCTCTGCGAGAATAGTGGTAGGCACAAGCACAGCAACCTGTTTTGAGTCCATTACAGCCTTGAACGAAGCTCTGATGGCCACCTCTGTCTTTCCGAATCCCACATCACCGCAGACGAGCCTGTCCATGGGCCGCTCGTTCTCCATGTCTCTTTTCAGCTCCTCGATTGTTCTCACCTGGTCCGGAGTCTCCTCATAACGGAAACCTGATTCGAATTCGAACTGCCACTCTGTGTCCCTCGAAAACGCAAACCCGCGCAGGGCGGAGCGCACGGAGTAGAGCTCGATGAGCTCCCGCGCGAGATTCTTCACAGATTTCTTCACATGCTCCTTTACCCGTTTCCAGGTATCGGATCCGAGCCTGTCTATCCGCGGTATTCGTCCCTCCTGGCCGATGTATTTCTGCAGGAGGTTAATCTGGTCAACCGGGATGAATATCTCATCTCCGTCTCTGTACTCAATCTTGAAAAAATCCTTTTCCGTACCCCCGGTAGTCAGCTTTTCAATACCCCTGTAGATCCCGATTCCATGCTCCACATGCACAATGTAATCACCGCTCCCAAGGTCGAGGATTCCTTCGATCGGCCTTGATTTGACCTCGAGAAATTGCTGGCTGTAGCGCTTTTTCCTGCTGAAGATCTCACGATCCAGAATGACTGCGAGCTTCATCTTTCTGGAAACAAATCCCTCATGCATATCGAGGTTAAGTACATTGAGTCGCTGGTGGACAGTCATTTGCTCCTTCAGGAGCTCACGGAGCCTGTTTGTCTGCCCCTCATAGCTTGCCCCCACGAGAATGGTGTACCCTATGGACAAAAGCTCATCAAGATCGTTCTTGAATTGCCGTATCTGCCCCCTGTACCCCCGCCGCTCCTGGATTTCGAAATCAAAATCCTCTTTTCCGTGCTCCACAAGACCAGTCATTTCTGCGTAGCGTTCCAGTCGCCCCACAAGCGAGTCAAAATTTACAACAACCTTTTCCGGAGGGGGCAGAAACCCTCCCGCGCGCTTCTCCTGGAAGAGCTTTTCCGTTTCTGCTCTGATAAACTCTGCCTGGTTTCTGCATTCCATGAAAGAATCAAAAAGAAACAGACTCTCTCCATCTGTATAGTCTGCGATGGTCGATGCGGCAGAAAAGAACACGGAAACATAGTTCTCCATTCCCCGAAGGCGTCCCTGCTCTGCGATCAAATCCAGGACTTCAGGCTTAAGATCTTTGGAGTGGTCCTCAAGCCTCCTTTTTCCCTCTGCAGTGAGAAATATCTCACTGACCGGCAAAATCCTCACACTCTGACACTCCTTCAACGATCTCTGTGTAAAGGGACTGAATTCGCGTATGGACTCGATGCTGTCGCCGTAAAACTCGACTCTGAAAGGATGCTCGTTCCCGTAGGGAAATATGTCAAGAATGTCACCCCTGATGGAGTAACAACCCGAATAGGACACCCGATCCTCCCTCTCATACCCAAGCTCAATCAGGCGTGTTTCGAGGGTTGCGAAATCAAACTCCTTTTGTTTTTCCATGGTAAAAATCGCTGTCCTGAATTGCGCCACAGGCATGAAGAAGTCTATAAATGTACGAACCGGAAGCACATAAATACCCTTTTCAGAAGATGCCAGCGCATCAAGTGCGAGGACCCGCGCCATGACGATTTCTCTGTAGGGCTCGGAGTCATCATAGGGAAGGGTCTCCCTCGAGGGAAACAGGTGGATGCTTTGAGGCCCAAGGAACAGCGTGAGATCACCATACAGATCTGAGGCGTCCTTGTTACTCCGTGTCACCACAATGATGCATCCGGATGCAATCCGGAACAGCGAAGAGACAAAGAGCGCCTTGCTCGATCCTCTGAGCCCTGAAAAAACTGCTCCCTTTCTATTGCACAGATGCAGAAGGTCTTGTATTTTGTAGGTTTCGCTGAAAAGCGATAGTATTTCGTCCATCATCACACTCAGTATTAATATCTATGATTCGTGCTGGCAATACAATTATCATCCCAGACGCTCTTACCCGTCCTCTCCTCAAAGGATTATCCAGCCGATGAAAATGAGCCGGATTCCAGAGATTATCATCTTTCTCACGGCTGTGTCTTATTCTTGTGTGACAATAGAGAGAGGGAAGATGTCAGGACATCTTTTGAATTTCTTCATCATATATATCAAAGATTTCCTTCGTCTTCCTCAAGAAATGGGGGGTGAGCTCCAGGTAGGCCATGCCTTTATCCTTCAAATCGCGAATGAAAATTTCTGCTTTTACCTCAAGTTTGACGATCGCATTATCCTCGGAATAAGAATCAACAATTCCGTATTTTCTCTCTTTCTTGAGCTCGTGTATGATTGCGATAAGGTCTTCGAGCGTTTTGATGTTTCTTTCTGCAGAATCGTAGAGCATCTGCGAGGTACCGAACCTTTCCGCATTCATGTGGGTATCCCGAAACTTCTGTGCAGTGATTTTGTAGTTATAATTTAGTTTGGTCCTGATGTCCTGAATCATCGAGATGTACCCCGATCGTGTATTCGTACACTCTCAACTTTAAAATAACATATTTACTGAAAAAAACCACCCTTTGATTCACACCTGCGAAGATAGGATGAATCTTTGTTTCTGCAGATGGTGCCAGAGCGAATTTTCAATCAAC
>Ga0180437_10007045_pt1 | contig 14793 bp, 15 predicted proteins | sample SS_ome_4_FD_132410 | JGI IMG/M metagenome (GOLD analysis project Ga0180437, IMG submission 132410) | Hypersaline lake sediment archaeal communities from the Salton Sea, California, USA - SS_3_D_1 metaG | ecosystem: Environmental > Aquatic > Non-marine Saline and Alkaline > Hypersaline >...
GTGTGGAGGTCCTCGATGATGTAGATTCCACCAGACTTCACAAAGGGGAAGAGTGCTTTAAAGCTATTGATTTGTTGGTTCATCGTGTGACCCCCATCATCGATGATGATGTCAAACCCCCCATCAATAGTCTTTGCAAACTTGCGCAGGGAGGGAATGTCGGACTGGTCGATATAGTGATAGTGAGACCGGTCGGATGAGTATTCGATCCGCTCATCGGTGATATCGATGAAATGGAGATCAGCACTTGTGAAGTAGTCTTCCCACATCTTCACTGAGTGTCCTTTAAAGATCCCAATTTCTAAAAAGGTGATGGGCTTCTCTCTAAGGGGTGAGAAGTACTTGGCGTAGACTTCGGTGTAGTTGTGGTGTTTCGAGCTTTTATCGGTCCCTGTCTCAAGAGCGATTTCATTGAGGAGAGGATCTCCGGGTGTATTTGGGTTAAAGGGATGGGATGGGGCTTCCTTCGAGAATAGGGCGCCTGAGAGACAAAGACTGAAACAAAGAGATTTTAGCATAGTAGGGTCCTGTGGTGAAATAGCCCAGTAAGCCAGAGTATGCGTTTCTCCTCAACCTAAAAAACCGTCTTGACCCTCACGTTACGTCATTGTTTAGAATGGAGGCATCCTTTAAAATACATGAGCCTATCCGGAAATTAAGGGTTTAGTATTTTTTGTAGATTTTTGATGAGATTCTAGCATCTCCTTTGCACGCCATATTCGTGAATATGGGTAAAAAGGAGAGGCTGGAAGGGCGGAAAAATATGGAAAAAGACAAAGCATGGATTTCTGGACAGGCTCACGGTTTTAAAGGGGAGAAGTAATGGCTTATACAGTAAAAAAATTAGCAAAACTTTCTGGGGTCAGCGTGCGGACGCTTCATTGGTATGATGAGGTGGGCCTTTTAAAGCCAGCCTACTATGGAGCCAATGGGTATCGGCACTATGAAGAAGAGCAGCTCTTGATCCTCCAGCAAATCCTTTTTTTTAAGGAGCTGGGGTTTGAGCTGCAGAAGATTCAAGAGATCCTGGGGAGAAGTGACTTCGATAAGATCGCCGCCTTGAGCTCTCACCGCCATCTCCTTTTGAAGGGGATGGATCGGACACGAAAGCTCATTGAGACGATCGACAAGACAATCAACCACTTAAAAGGAGTCAAACAGATGAAAGCAGAAGAAATCTATGAGGGAATCTCTAAGGAGAAGCAGCAGGAATATTTGGCCTACATGAAAAATCGTGTAGGAGAAGATCATCCTTCGTTTGCTGAAGCTGAGGAGAATGTCAAAAAGATGACTAAGGAAGATCAGGAGGAAATCAGACAAGAAGGCCAAGACATTACAATGGACTTGATGGAACTGATGGTAGAGGGATTTGCCACCACATCTCCTGAAGTGCAAAGAGTCATTGAAAGGCACTATGCATGGATCAAGAGGTTCTGGACCCCAGATCGACAGGCCTACATCTACCTAGGGAAGTTGTATCTTGGGTTTGAATGGAAGAACTTCTTTGGAAAGTTCGACCCGAACCACCCACGCCTTGCCAAGTTCCAGGCGGAGGGGATGAAAGTCTTCGCCGAGGCTAATCTGCCTGCTTGATTCTGAAGCATAGAATTGGGCTCACAAGCCCCACCCAGAGTCCGATTAGATAAAACCGGATGAAGAAAATGGGTGGGGCGCTTTTGTGGGGGATGAACTGGGAGAGTTGATAGCAAACAAGAGCTCCGAAGACACCAAGGACAACCCGTTGCCCATACTCAACCCAATCTTTAGGGGTAGGGAGTGAGGCTTTAAAAGCAGATAGGATCCAGGCAGAGAGGCCTAGACTCATAGCAATGCTGCAAGTGAGGAGCGAGGTGGTAGACGGGCGCATGAGATAAAAGAGTAGCGGGAAGATCTGACTTAGGAGCAGAAGTGCATATGGGGGTAGTCTCTTTAGCTGTTTTTCGATCGGGGGGAGGCCATAGACATAGAGGACTCCCAGGGCAAATCCAACGATCCATCCTCCAAGGATATCCAGAGGAAAGTGGGCTCCCAAATAGATCCGAGAAAAGGAGACTAAGAGGATGTAGGTGATCGCTATCGGCCATCTCCGGCGACTTCTGCTATATGTGAGAAGAAGAAACGAGAGGAGGATCACTGTTTGCGCGGCGCCACTGGGAAAACCAAACTTTCGAAACTTGAGGAGTGCCAAGCTTGGGTCAAGCTCTGATGGGCGGGGCATAGCGAAGTAGGTTTTAAGCGTTTTATTGAGGAACCCACTTAGGAACGTGGCAACATATTAGAGTTTCAGGCCATGCTTCCAGCTATGGCATAGCCAGATGGTCGGGATTAGGATGAAGAAAAATTGGAGGGTATCAAAGAAGGCGAGGAATCTGAAAAACTCGTCTAGGAACGGAGTTCTGAAGGTATGAACCCACCTGACAAATTCCATTTGTGATTCAAGAAACATCGTCAACTCCTCTTAAGAAATTTATAGAGGAATCAAATCCTCATACCTGTGCTCCATGGATGATTCCCTCCAAAGCATCCATTTCTAGTTCAGCCAGTGTTTCTAGTTGCAAGTCAGCATGTTGAAAGTCTTGGTGCTTTGTATACTCATTGGGTATGGCAATGGTGAAGCAGCCGGCAGCAACTCCTGCGGCAACCCCAATCGCGCTATCTTCAATGACAACGGTCTGAGAGGGGGGAACACCTAGCTTTGCCATCGCTTCTAAGTAAACATAGGGCTTAGGCTTATTGACCCCTTCCGGGTCCGAGTAACTGCCCAAATCATCTTGTCCGGAAAGGACAACATCTAATAAATCTTCAATGCCAAGATGGGGGAGGTGAGAAAGAACTTCGTTTTTTTTCGCTGCAGAACAGACGCCTATTTTGATACCTGATGAAGTCTTTTTCTCAGCGAGTTTCTTCAAAAACTCGACGGTTGGTGAAATGAGGGGCAAGCCACCTTTACAAAGCTCTCGGAAGAATTCTTGTTTCATCTTCAGAACCTGTTCTGGAGATCCCTTCCCATTTGTTTCTGCGAGTAGGCTTGCAATATTTTGCACAGAATTCCCGACATACTGGTAGTAATCACTCAAGGGAAAATCGATCCCGAAATGTTTCAGAGCATGCTTCCAGCCTTGGTAATGGGCGTACTCACTATCAACTAGCGTTCCATCACAATCAAAGAGAACGGCCTGTATTGAGGGGCTAGTGTTTTCCATGTGTTTTTGGGAGTATAAAGAACGTGGCTAGCAGATGCAATGAGTAGTGGACCATTTGCCATCAAATTTTGATTCAAATATACTTTCCGATCTTTCAACAACCAACATGTAGAGATTGCAAATGAAGATTTGGAAATACACTTGTTTTTTTGTGCTTGGTACCCTGCCACTTCTAGCTGCTAGTTTTGTAGGGAAGCAAGTTGATCAGGATCTAGAAGTAACATATAGCTACTACCAAGACAATTGGGTCATGGGCTTAAGCGATGGCTCTAGCTGGCAATTGTTGCCGCTTAAAGAAAAAAGAAAGCAGACATGGGGCGAATGGTGGAACGGTGCTACGCCTAAAGACTGGGAGCTCAGCGATGAGTTCTTTTTCGATCGTGCTAACTGGAAGGGGAAGTACAAAATTTCAGTCTATGAGGCGAGTGATTCGATCGCTACGGGATACGACTTCATCTTGGTGAACAGCGAAAATCAGCAAAAAGTTTTCGCTCGGTTCATTCCCCATGGTACGGACCTCATACCAAAGATCGAATATGCTAAAACCATTATAGAGCAAGCCAAGAGATCAGCGGCTCGAGTCCTCAAAAGCTATGGGTATATCGACAATCTCCTTATTCTTGATAACCAAACTTCCTGGAAGCTAAATTTACTGGAGGAAAAATACCGTAGTTTTAGTCAGTGGTGGAATGGAGAGCAGATTGACCAGCCCGACCCTGAATTTGTGAGTAAGGCCGATGAATGGAAGCCTTTCGATCAGATTGTCGTTTATGACATCCAGTTTGATAACAACCTCCTTTTTGAGAAATATCATGTTTCTACTCGAGACCAGCTAGTCTATCTCGTTGAAAATTTATCCACAGGGAAACTCGTCTATGCGAACTCCGTGACGTTTAACAACCTACTGCACGCTCTCGAACAGCATGCGACAGATCAGTATTACCTGGGATATTCGCTTGGCTATGATCGTGGTTATTCAGACGGAAATTCAGATGGCTACAGCCGTGGGTATTCTAAAGGGAGAGCTGATAGTCAGTTTTAAAAAATAGGAGTGTTTTAGATGTTTCGAGTGTTTGTGTGTACCTTGCTTTTAGGAGGCAACTTGATGAGTACAGAAGTTCAAGAAGTGATCGACTTAGATGTGATTTTCTATGAAAAATTGCTTCAAGGTGACTCGGACGCTTTGCAGATTCTAGATAAGGCTCTGCATGAGAACGGGATTGTTGGTGTTCGAGGAGTGCCAGGCTACAGGGAAAAGTATGCACAGTTTATTGAGGCTGCAAGAACGTTTAGTGCCCTTCCTGAGGAGGTAAAAGAGGGCTATAAGCCGAACAGAGAACTTGGAGAGACTTTTCTTGGGTATGAATCGGGAAAAGAGAAGTTCAGGAGACCCGACGGGAGTTGGGTCGTGGATGATCTCAAGACCTCTTACTATGCGCACATCCCGGATGGCGCTAAAAACAAGTGGCCTTTTGAAGTGAACGTGAAGGATCCATTTCAAGCTCTAGGCCAACTAATGGCAGACACTGGCGAGTTGGTTATGCACCAGATTGGACTTTTGGGAGATGCGACAGGTTTTACATTGGAAGAAGAGTCACGAATAGGGCGTATGCTCTACTACCGAAAGAGTGATAATAATGAAAATCCTTACTGGTGTGGCGCCCACTTTGATCATGGCCTATTTACCGTTCTTCTTCCTGCCGTCTATTTTGTCGATGGGAAGCAAGTGGCTGAGCCCTCGGAGGCAGGTGTTTATGTACGAGTTGCAGAAAAGGCGCCCTTTAGAAAGGTTGCAGCGACAGATTTGGATGTGATGATGTTTCAAGTAGGGGAGTTTGGGCAGTTGGCAACGGATGACAGTATTCGAGCTACAGAACACCGCGTACACAAGGCATTGGGCGCTATTGAGCGGTATACGCTTGCTCTATTTTTTAATGCCCCGATGGATCTGCCGATTCGGTCCAAATCTATCCTAACCAGTGATGCAAGATATGGAGCCGAAAAAGGAGAGCCGTGTACTTATCGCCATTGGCACGAAGCCAGCTTTGCACGTTATTTGGTCAAGGAAGACGAGCAGTAGCTTAAAAGTTGGCGGGCTGGACGTAGAACCTACCTGCTAGTGGCTAATTCTGTGGAATTAACCCTGCTTTAGAAATGATGTCTACTTTGTTTTTTCTAACCAGTGCCACTTCAAAAAATCGATCGCTGCGTAGTATAACTTCTTTCCATTGTGTGGAGAAAGTCCTGAGAAGATGGTACATCACTAAGGAGAATATCCCCCGTATTCGGTAGATCTGACACAAGAAATCTGGACTATCGGGCTCCAGGTGCAAGCCTGCCCATTCACCTAAAGGATGAATAATTCTATTTTCACCTTGATGATCCTCTGTGGGTATTCGCAGATATTCCTGCCCAAAGACTTCGTCATAATGACCGGAATTAATTAGGCTTGCTACAAACAGTGTCTGGCCAATTACCTTTTGTAGGCGGTCGGACAACTCCCCATCATGAACACTTGTACAAGCAAGCACTCTTTTAGGGGGAGAATCATTTCCTTGATCGAGGTAAGCTACTTTCCATCTCCATGGCAGGCAGTATTCTCTCATCAATCCAGTGAATGAAGACCAGAGGGTACCAGAAACATGAAGATATAGTTTTGGCTGAGTGGTGATCATTTCGTCCGTATTTCCGAAGAAGGAAAAAGTCATATGTCGACATGTCTCCTTATCTCCGACGATCAGATCATTTTTTCCCAAAAGGACACCAGACTCTTGTGTAAACGTTTTAAATCGAGTCGAAGCCTCGTCACCATAAATCCGCATCGCTACCTCCATCAAATGGCAAACAATATACCATATTCAACAATATGCTGTCTTCGCTTGTGAAAAAATGAAGATTGCACGCTCGCTTCGCTTTTGGATGTGATGATGTTTCAAATCGATCAACGGCTTCAATCGAAAAATTCATTTTTTGCTCCCTTTCCTGATGATAAAGTGAGGGTATAAGGGATTATGATCTGCTGCCATTTTTAGTGATTTGTTGGTTTTGAGAACTTAGTGCTCATTCACTGGGCTTTTGGATCTCCGGGGATGAAGGTAAAATAGTTTGGGTTTCGTTTGTATAGTCGCTCAGGGCCTTTTTGATATGCCGATCAAAATCTGATTCGAATAGACGGTCCTGCACAATTCGGTACTTTTCAAATTCGCTTTCTGCAAAGGCTTTCGCCATCTCTCTACTGACCTTGCCTGGATGGTCGAGGATGTCTCTTTGATTAAAGCGAAGAAAGGCATTGAGCTTATCGGCCCAGTCTTTCATTGTCATGGGAATACTTCGCTCTGCTTGATCTTCAGCATAATCCAGATACATCGTGACGAAACGATTGAGTGACTTTAATTCATTCTCAGTTAGGTAGTTCTTAGCAATGGCGACATCTGGTTTGATGATTTTTCCGTGGGGGGCATTTTTCCATGTTGATAGGCCCATTTTGTCTTTCTTGCTATCGGCTCGTTCAACAATCAATTCTGCAGCAGTGTGCCCGTGAATGGCAAAATGCAGTTTATTCTGCACCATCGCAAAAAATGTCTGAGTGATTTCCGCCTCTGGGCTGTAATCCATTGCCAAGGCATAGAGATCTGTAATCTTTTGATAAAACTTCCGCTCGCTAGCTCGGATTTCCCGAATTTCTTCCAGCAAATTGTCAAAATATGCTTTGTTGAAAAATGAGCCGTTTTTTAATCGATCTTTGTCGAGGATGTAGCCTCGGATGGCAAAGTCTTTGAGCACGTTTGTAGCCCACTGCCGGAACTGGGTGGCTCGCTCAGAATTAACGCGGAAACCGACAGCAATGATGGCTTCTAAGTTGTAGAAGTCTATATTCCTTGCAACCTCCCGTGCTCCTTCTGTTTGAACTATTCGGAATTTCCGAATAGTTGCTATTCGAGAGATTTCTTCGTCGGCATAGAGGTTGGACAAGTGCTCGTTAATCGTTGGCACTGTGACATCGAAAAGAGAGCCCATCAATTTTTGTGTTAGCCAGACACTTTCATTTACTACTCGGACCTCAATGCCGTCTTCTCCTGCTTGTTTAGTGAAGATCAGAAATTCGGCAGTGCTGTTACGAATGCGGGGCGTTTTATCGAGGCTCGATGAGGTGTTTTGAGGATTTTTTGGCATCTTCATCCTGCTGCAAATATTTATCACAGAGTATAGTCTCCCAAACACTTCTTTTTCAAGAGGGCTGAATTTCAGACCTTTGCATAACTGCTTTCAGCAGATAAGGCGGAGATTTTTTAATGCCCCGATGGATCTGCCGATTCGTTCGAAGTCAATGCTGACGAGTGATGCAAGATATGGAGCCGAAAAAGGAGAGCCGTGTACTTATCGCCATTGGCATGAGGCTAGCTTTGCACGCTACTTGGTCAAAGAATAGGCTAGTTCCTGACTGCAATTATTCTCCAAAAAGCAAAGCAAAATGTCCTACAGGTGAAACTCCAAGCGATTCGTAAAGCTTTTGTGCTGATAAGTTCTTTTCACCTGTGAAAATGATTGTCTTTCTAATCGAGTGAATTTTTTTAGAATCTGCTAGTAGGTGCTTCATAACCGCCCTGGAGTATCCTCTTTTCCTGAAGGCAGGAATAGTATAGACACCTCCAACTTGGCCTAAGTCAACAGCTTTAGCATTTAGATCTGCAATGGAGACTAGCTGATCTTCAATAAAATAACCCCACGCGATTTTTCTTTGAGTTTTGTCAAGATAACTTTGGTATAATTGATCATCTGTCAAATCATTAGGCAACCCAGCTTCGCCTAAGAAATCCAACCTTAGGGATTTCCATTGTATATAGTCATTTTGCTTTAGCAATCTGACGTTTGGCTGTGATTCAAATTGGACTGTAGATAAGTCAATAGAGTAGAGTACTTCCTTAGAAGTAAAAACTTCTTGATCGATCACTTGTTTATTTTTAAGAAAGTCCCAAAAGGGTTTGCATAGATCCCATCTACCTAATATGCCTTTTAACGGATGGCTCTCCTCTTCACATGATGATAACACTAAATCAAAGACAGGGGCAGAAATAGTGGATTCGATCAGTAGATTTCCTCTTTTTGTTAAACAAAATACACCGATCACTTTTCCTTCAGGATTTCGGATGATTTTATAATTCCCCGAAAGCGGAGATTCTGCGAGAGTCAAACCACAGTTTTCATAATTTCCAAGAAGAAAAAGAGTATAATCCTCGTGTTGCTTTAAAAAATCGACCATGGAAGATTCTGTAGATTGATCAACGGCTTCAATCGAAAAACTCATTTTCGCTCCCCTTTTTTGACAACAAAGTGGAGATGTTCCGCAGTAGATCTAAACTGCTCCAACTCACACGTTTCTCTGACCAGCTGGAGAATATTCTCATAGGCTTTTTGATTCGATGTGTAGAGCTCTTCAATGGGTTGTTTCATGCCGGAGGCAAAGCTTTCACATCCAATGTATGTGACAATGTCAAAGCCAACCTCAGAAAGTTCTAAACTAGCCTTCGGGGGCGTAGACCAAAAGCACTCGGTGAAATTTTCAAAGGCCTCAGGGATGGTGACCTCGCCAAGCATGCTCTTCAAAAACAAGGCATCTTCAAAGAGATCGGGAAATCTTTTAACCCCATACCTTAGAATCCCCCAGGAATTGAGATAGGAGACGATGGCTGTGCCGCGATCTGAAAGGATGCGAGATAACTCACGGAGCGTTTGAAGGCGATCCTTCCGCTCTAGTAAGTGGTACATGGGACCGAGATGCAAAACTGCATCGAATTGACCCGAAGGAAGCATAGAAAGCTCTCGCGCATCTGCGCAGATGATAGTGGGAGAGGGGACCCCATCGAGCTGGGCAACTTGGCCCTTGGCAATCTCAAGCAGCTCACTCGATAGATCGACCATCGTGACCTCATATCCTTTTTTCAGGAGCTCGATCGAATAACGTCCAGGGCCACATCCTATGTCGCATACGTGTCCCTTGCTGGGGAAATACTTTGAGATAAGATCGAGAGTGGTTACAAACTCAAACTGTTGGTAGGGGTGTTCGAGGCGATTCCACTCTTTCTCAGGTCTGTTGTTATAGAAATTGGAGACATGCTTGCTCATTGTTTATTCCCGAGAACTTTGTTAGCCTATTTCACTTGAACCGGTTCTCATCCAAGAAGGCTTTTCCGTCCTTTAGCACCCAACCGCTCGGAAGAGGGTGACCCGGTTTTAATTTTATGTATAAATTGATATATTCTGCTCGATCTAACTTTCTGACTGGACCATCACACTCTATCCAATTTCGTCTTTGAACCCTTGGCCAACCAAAACTTGGTGGTTCCATCACCCAAAGGGTATTTTTGTAGTAATCATCTGTTTTTTTAGAAGTTGGCAGATCAATATCCGTGGCCCATGCTTTGATTACGTGATTGGACATCCCAGTATTCCACTCCTTATCTCCGGGGATTTGGACATAATAGCCAGCTGTTGCTGTGATAGACATTCATTACCTCCGTGAATATGTGCCAATCTGCTCAGTTCAACTCGCTTGAGTCCGCTGTCAGCAGCGGGGCTTAAGACCATCCAAGTTGGGGCAAGCTGGACGCAGAACCTGAGGACCGACGGGTAGGCGAGCCTCGCTTCCCATCTAGCCCTAACCATCGTCCCGATTCGGAGCCCCTTTGTTCCCTAGCTTCACCGGCCATATTCACGAATATGCCCTCTTCACCTATGAAAAAAATTGGCTGGAATCGGTTAGAAGCTTATGGCTATCTGCAAAGCTCAACTCGCTTGAGTCCGCTGTCAGCAGCGGGGCTTAAGACCATCCAAGTTGGGGCAAGCTGGACTTGAACCAGCGACCGACGGGTTATGAGTCCGCTGCTCTAACCAACTGAGCTATTGCCCCAAAACCCTAGAATTCTAGCGATGATCTTCCCACGAATCAAGGGTTTTCTTCGATGAGGTCACTTGGGCTCAGGGCAACAACCGAGATACTATGCCCCCGGAACTCTTGTCTCCAGAATCAAGGCTTTTCTCATATTCCTCTTTTGTGGTATAAAAAAAAATTGAAAGGTGGATAGGTAGTATGGCTCCATATTGGAAAGGTTTTGGGCTTGTCGCAAGCTCTTTATTTCTCGTTTCTCCCCTGTTAGCTCAGGAAGAAGAGGCTGAATATCAAGAAGATCCGTCACAGGAAGTGTCGGACGCTTCTCATGTCTTCTTCATGAGCCGAGCGGAAGCGATCCCTGCAAAAGAGGGGATGAAAGACAATCCCGATCACTATCTTGAAGGATACATTCAAGCTCTTGTCGATATGCATTTCTATGAGCATCAGGTGGTTGTCTTCGTCGAAGGGGACATTGTCTATCTCTATAATCTTCCCAATAACGCCCTTTTATCGAACTCGATCATCTCTTTTGTCGAAGATGTCCCTTGTGTCTGTGAGGTGAGAGTTAAATGTGAACTGACTGAAGAGGAGTGTGACAGAAGAAAGGACTATGTGATGCAGCCCTGCATTAGTGGAGTCTGGTTTCCCCAGTCGACGGTTCTCTTTCAACCTCTGGTGGCTAGCCCTCGCCAAGTCGTCTACTCTGTTGCATATCGAGCTGGCGATGAAGTGGTTGGGAAAAAGTGTATTGCAATTTCTATGGGGGATAACTTCCCAGTCTATCGGTGGAATAACGTCTTGCCTTGGTGTGGGGATCTCCAAATCGGGATCGAAGCTGGGATCTGGGCGCCGTTCAACTTTGATGATGTGCCACATACCGATGGGACTTGCTGTGAGTTATTTAACACCGACTATCTACTTGGATTCCCTCTTTGCTACGCGGTGGATCGGTGGACATATAGGCTCAGGCTCTATCATATTTCAAGCCATTTGGGTGATGAGTTCATGGTTAACCACCCTGAATATCTCGATCTTCGGGTCAATCCAAGCTTTGAAGCGATTGATCTTTTTGCCTCTTACCAGTTTACCAAATCTTTGCGAGCATATGTAGGACCAGGAGTCATCATTCATAGTGACCGCTCGTTCCCAATGGACAACTTCTATGTAGAATATGGAGCAGAGTGGAGGTTCTTACCCACTCGGTTCCATTACCATCGGCTTTATGGAACTCCGTTCATCGCGATCGATGTTCAAAACTGGCAGGTGCGGGACTGGGAGTTCGACTTTACAATCAAGGCGGGTTATGAGTTCAGTAAACTTGCCGGAATCGGTCGGAAAATGCGATTTTTCGCTTCCTATCACCACGGTTTCTCTTATGAAGGACAGTTTTTCTTGGAGAAAACCGACTATGGTGAGTTCGGCTTTTCTTGGGGTTTCTAGCGCAGAGTGAAGAATCCGGCGTCATTTGTGGGGCCTTCTTTTCCAATGGGAAGCTCACCAGAGAAAAATTGCTCGTAGACTTTGAGTGCTTGCTCTGCCTTGGTGGTGCAGTAGAAGCAGTTGCTCACCCATTCAGATCCTGCAATGGTTCCATTTTTTAGATTGGCCTGGAAGTTGGGAGTTACTTTTTCTGCCCAGTAAGACTCTTCGCCAAGAAGGAGAATCGGTGTCGCCCATCCAATGCTTACTTTCCGGCGGATTACTTCGAGAGCAAATTCAAAATCGGTCCCCATTCCTCCCATTAGAAAAATAGGAAAGTCGAGGTTAAACTCCGCTTGCCGTTCAACGAGCCGGTCAATACGGTAGGTCATCTTCGCTTCGATATAAGAGTTTTGATTTTGTTCCGATAGGTCGGCTTTTCGGAAGTCGACGATATTCGCGCAAGAAAGGATTCCCATTTTTTGCGCAACGCGATTGCCAAGCTCCATCACTCCGGGGCCTCCACCTGTGATGAGGGCTACAGGGATGTCCTTGTTGAAGAGGGGGTGATGGGCATCTGCTTTTAATTTGAGAAGTCCCTCAAAAATTTCAGTGAGAACTTCTTCATATCCAGGCTCGAGCAGGTTCGATCCGTAAACGCCGAAAGTGGTCGCGGCGGCAAAGTCATCCGCCTCTGGAATGGGAACGAACATCCCCGTATCTTTTTCAGGTTTAGGGACAAACTGGAGGATTTTTCTGGTTGTCTCGTCAACCCAGTAAACGGGAATGGCAAACTTGGCCAAATCAAGTAGAGCTGTCCGATCTTCATGAGAGAAAAAATCTCCATGAGACTGAGAAGGCTTGGAAAAATAGACCCCTTTGAGCGAGAGTTGGACTAGATCGCCGAGGAGCATTTTTTTCATGAGGGGGGAGGGGAAATACCTCGAGAAGAGAACTCCTTGCGAGGTGATGAGCCCTTCTTCGATCGCTTTGAGAAAGCGGTAGGAGGGTTGCTGCTTGATATAGTATTCCACCATTTGGGATTGTCGCTTTAGGTCGAACAGACCAGGGAAGTGCTCGGAATGGACCTCTCTTTGGATCCAATCCTTTTCCTTCAGAGCAAGCATCTGCTCTCCCTTGACCACGAAGACCGCCGTACGGAGGGTATCTCCCTTGGGGGCGGTCTCGAAGACTTGAAAGACTGACTCGGTATCATCGAGAGAAGTTTGGAGTTGGTCTCGGTCAGCAAAAAAGACATGTTCCCGGTGGGGCTCTAGAGTATAGAACTCGAGGGGGATCTGGGTAATCTCCTCTGAAGACTTGCCGAACACCTCGTAAATATCGCCAGACGCCCTCGTGTCTGGTTGGAGGAGGTTGGCACTTGTATGGTGAACTCCCTTTGGGAGAAGATGGTCTACTACTCGGCCAAAGGCAGTCCGGATATGGAGAGGAAGAGTCTTAATTAAAAGGAATTTCTCTTCGTGAACGACTCTTTTTTCTCCTTCTTTCCATACTTGGTGGAGAGCAAGAAGCTCACGTGTTTGAATTTCTGAGTGGGAAAGGGCTTTTGCCAGAGTGGGTAGAAGAGTATCAATCGTGTCAGCATACTCGACCACTCCGTTTCGGAGTTTCAGATGGGCGATCGTGTATCCATCAATCTTCTCTAGATCGAGATGTTCGCCTCCAAGCTCTCCTCCTAGGGAAAGAAGGGGATCTCCACTCCGATCAAAACGGCCAAACATCCTGAGGAGGTAGTCAGGGTTCCGGACCCGCCGTCTGGGGTCAGCTGCAAAGAGCTTGCCCACATAGTTTCCAACTTCAAGCGCGTTTAGAAGGGGAAGGCCAATTGGATCGATGGCTGTGAATCGGACTAAAGCCTCTGCTGAATTTTCCTTGGGAGAGAGATGGATCTCTTGGGAAGTAGCGTGGATACCAAGCTGGGCAAGAGTGCTTTTGCTATTGAACTCTACATGCTCCTGGTCGATCGAAAAACCAACAAAGACAGGAGAGATCTCTTCAATACGGACGAGCACATCGAGAGCATTTTCGGACTTGCCGAGAACTTTTATGATCTTCCCATCAGGAGTGACGAGGTCGAAATGGCCGGGGAAGAGATAACTTTCCATACTTTTTTCATACGGGAGGCTCCGTTTTTTTGATAGCCCTGAAAACGAGTTTCGCTTATGCTCGACCCTTTTTGAGGGGGCTTCCCATGATTTCTCGTAGCTTAGGGACCCATGATGGGTCATTTCATGCCGATGAGGTGAGTGCCTGTGCTCTCCTTCTTTTATTTAACCTAATAGATCGGGACAAGATCCACCGGAACCGCGATCCTGCAGTTCTGGAGCAATGTGAATTTGTGTGTGATGTAGGGGGAGTCTATGACCCTGCCTCTAAACGCTTCGATCACCACCAACTCGAATATACCGGCCCCTTAGCGAGCGCTGGAATGATCTGGAAATACCTCCGCGATGAGGGGATTGTGGAGCCAGGGCTATATGAGTTTCTCAACAGCCGAATCATCCTTGGTGTCGATGCCCATGACAATGGGATCCAACTGCAGGAAGAAGGGGTCTGTACTTTTTCTCACATCATCGCCAATTACGTCCCTCTATCACACGCGGCTTCCCGAGAAGCTTTTGATGAAGCCTTCTTCACTGCTCTCGACTTCGCTCGTGGTTATTTTGATCGTCTCGTCAAGCGGTATCATTTTATTGGTGCCTGTCGTGGAAAAGTGGAAGAGGTGATGGCAAAAGGAGGAGAACTTCTCGTGTTTGATGAGTCGATCCCTTGGCAAGATAGCTTTTTTGAGCTGGGGGGAGAAACCCACCCCGCTCTCTTCCTCGTGATGCCTGCTGGAGAACACTGGAAACTGCGAGGTATTCCTCCCCACCCAAGCCGGATGATGGAAGTTCGCCTTCCTCTGCCAGAGGCATGGGCAGGATACCGAGATGAAGTACTCCAGAAAATCACAGGGATCCCCGGGGCAATTTTTTGCCATAAGGGACAATTTATCTCCATTTGGGAGACAAAAGAGGATGCGCTAAAAGCCTTCGATTTAGTAAAGAGAGAGACAGAGGGGAAAAAATGAGCAGTGTATTTGCCAAAATTATCCAGAAAGAGATTCCAGCGAAGATCGAGTTCGAGAATGAAGGCATCCTCGCATTTCATGACATTGCCCCTCAGGCTCCTGTCCACATCCTGATCATCCCCAAAAAAGAGATCCCAGATCTCCAGTCTGTCCAACCTGAAGACTATCCACTCATTGCCGAGATCGTCGAA
>Ga0180437_10007046_pt1 | contig 14793 bp, 9 predicted proteins | sample SS_ome_4_FD_132410 | JGI IMG/M metagenome (GOLD analysis project Ga0180437, IMG submission 132410) | Hypersaline lake sediment archaeal communities from the Salton Sea, California, USA - SS_3_D_1 metaG | ecosystem: Environmental > Aquatic > Non-marine Saline and Alkaline > Hypersaline > Sediment...
CTCCAACAGGCGCGGCAGACGTTGGCCGCCTTGCCCAGCTTTGACGTGGAGGTGATCGACACGTCATTGCGCACACTAGCAGCCGAGAAGGGACTCAAGGTTGGTCAATTGCTCGGCATCATTCGTGTGGCTGTAAGTGGCAAGACAGTGGCGCCACCTCTGTTCGAGACACTGGCCATCTTGGGACAGGAGCGGATCCTGACCCGCATCGACCAGGGCATTGAGGCGTTGGAAGGCCTGGTTGAGCCGTAGTGATACTTCCTGCATTGGGAAAGGTAGCGACATCAGAAAGGAACAGCAGCCATGAGCGAGACTGATGTGGAGACGAAAAACTTCATCTGGGAGGCTATCGAGGAAGATCTGACAACAGGCCGGTATGACCGTGTGCATACGCGTTTCCCGCCGGAACCAAATGGCTATTTGCACATCGGACATGCCAAAGCCATCAATATCAACTTTGGCACAGCCGAACATTTTGGTGGGCTGTGCAACTTGCGTTTTGACGACACCAACCCCGTGAAAGAAGAAGCCGAGTACGTCGAAGCCCAGAAAAGAGACATCCACTGGCTGGGGTACGACTGGCAAGATCGGGAATTCTTTGCCTCGGACTACTTTGAGCAGCTATATCAATGGGCCGTGCAGTTGATCAAAGACGGCAAAGCCTATGTAGATAGTCTGAGCCCGGAGGAGATCAAAGAGTACAGGGGCGCGTTTGGGGTTCCGGGCCAGGTCAGCCCTTACCGTGACCGTTCGGTCGAGGAGAACCTCGACCTGTTCGAGCGGATGCGGGCTGGTGAATTCGAGGAAGAGGAACACGTCCTCCGCGCCAAGATCGACATGCAGTCAGGCAACATGAACCTGCGCGATCCGGTGATGTACCGCATTCTCCATGCCTCACATCACCGTACCGGCGACAAGTGGTGTATCTATCCCATGTACGATTGGGCCCACGGCCAGTCCGACTCGCTTGAGGGGATCACTCATTCCCTGTGCGACTTGGGCTATGAAGAGCATCGCCCTCTGTACGACTGGTTTGTTGAGGAACTGGGCATCTTTCACCCGCGCCAGATCGAATTTGCGCGTCTGAATCTCACTTATACAGTGTTGAGCAAGCGCTACCTGCTCCGGCTTGTGCAAGACGGACATGTTCGCGGGTGGGATGATCCGCGCATGCCGACGATCGCAGGGATGCGACGCCGCGGATACACAGCAGAGGCGATCCGCACTTTTCTCGACCGGGCCGGCGTGGCCAAAAAAGACAGTACGGTAGACATCGCCTTGCTGGAGTATTGCCTCCGCGAGGATCTGAACAAGCGGACACCGCGCGTGATGGCGGTGCTCCGTCCACTGCGCCTGGTCATCAACAATTATCCAGAGGGGAAAGTCGAGGAACTGGAGGCTGTGAACAATCCAGAAGACGCCGGCATGGGGACCCGGCAGATTCCGTTTTCCCGTGTTCTATATGTGGAGAGAGACGACTTTCGTGAGGATGCTCCGAGGAAGTGGTTCCGCTTGGCACCTGGACAGGAGGTGCGGCTCAAACACGCTTACTATGTCACAGTGGTTGACGTCGTCAAGGACCAAGAAACCGGTGAGGTGGTGGAGTTACACTGCACCTACGACCCTGAGACTCGAGGGGGCGGGGCGCCCGACGGGCGCAAGGTCCGGGGAACCCTGCACTGGGTCTCTGCGGCGCATGCCTTGGAAGCCGATGTTCGGCTGTATGACCGCCTTTTCACCAAGCTTGATCCTATGGACCAGGAGGAGGAAGATGATGATTGGACTACATATCTGAATCCTGAATCTTTGGAGGTACTGACCTCGTGCAAGGTGGAGCCCAGCTTGGCAGCCGCGCCGCCCGAAAGCCGTTATCAATTCCTGCGCATGGGCTACTTTTGCGTGGATCCCGATTCAACCGGGGATAAGCTGGTGTTCAATCGCACGATCACCTTGCGCGACACTTGGGCCAAGATCGAGCAGGCGCAGAAGGGATAGAGTAGATGCGACTGGCGTCTTTCTCGATTCAATTTGCCAGAAGCGGTCTTGTATGCTAGAATAGGCCCGCTCTTGGGGGATCGTCTAATGGTAGGACAGGCGACTCTGGATCGTCTAGTCGGGGTTCGAATCCCTGTCCCCCAGCTAAGCGCAAACGGCTCCCATTCGCTCGGATGGGAGCCGTTTGCGCTTGGATCCCCCAGGAATGCGCACTAGGGGCTCGACAGATGTCTCTGCGGGACTTCCCCTATCAGCCAGTAGCAGAACTGGCCCCGATCAGGAAGTGAAGAGGCGACCTATGAGAGGCAAGCGCTGGTACCATCGTTTGCCTCGCTGGAGGCGCCCCTTGCCATCGCCGCTGTAGTAATATTGATAATAGTAGTTGTAGCCTCCCGCGCCGCGTGGGGATAGGCGGTTCATGGCCACACCCAATAGGCTGGCACCCACTTTCTGCAGGTTCTCAACCGCTTGTCGTGCAGCCGCCCGCCGGGTCTTGCCCGCATCGGCGACGATCAGCACCCCGTCTGCCTGGACAGCAAGCACGGCTGCGTCCGTCACTGGCAATGCGGGTGGCGTGTCAAAGATGACAATATCCGCCTCCATCTCAAGTTGCTCGACGAGGCGCTCCATTTTCTGAGAGCCCAATAGTTCAGAGGGATTGGGCGGCAGAGGACCACTAGTCAACACACGCAAGTTCGGAATCCCTGTTTCCTGCAAGTGATCGTCTGGCACCAGCTCGTCCTGGAGCAGGACGTTGGTCAAACCATCCTTGTTTGACACCTGGAAGATCTTGTGGATCATAGGCCGGCGCAGATCCGAATCCACCAGGATCACCGACTTGCCAGTCTGGGCGACAACCACCCCCAGGTTGGCCATGGTGGTGCTTTTGCCCTCCATCGGATTTGGACTGGTGACAACTATCGACTTAAGGGGCCGATCCAGAGCAGAAAACTGCAGGTTGGTGCGCATCACCCGGTAAGCCTCAGAGATGGGTGACTTGGGGTGGCGAACCGCGATCAGCTTCTCAGAGGGATCGTTGCCGGTCATCCGGGCGATGGCCCCCACGGTCGTCAGGCCAGTCGCCTGGGCGACGTCCTCGGGAGATTTGAGGGTATCGTCGAGGTACTCCAAGAGGAATGCAGCACCGACGGCCAGGACCATGCCAATGGCCGCCGCCAGAAGCACCTGCATCTTCCCGCTAGACCCCACAGGCGTTGCGGGCAGTGGCGCCTCCTCGATTACCTCGAGGACATTCACACCGTTCTCTCCCAACAGAAGTTGATATTGGGCAAAGGTTGTCTGCCAGGTGTTGATTTGGTTCTGCAGCGTATTGATCTGGCCCTGGGTATCCTGGATCTGCCGAGCGCTAAAGGCATCACGCAACTCGGTCTCCAACTGGCGGATCTCTTCCTGGGCGGCCTCGATCTTGGGCGGAATCCCGGCCGCCTGAGCCTTGATGAACTCGCGTTCGGGTGTCTCGTCGGGTTTGACAAGGTCTATCAACTGGCGGGCAACCTCGTCAGCGATCAGCTTGGCCCGTTGTGGGCTGGTATCAGTGACCTGGATTTCCATGAGTTGAGTACCAGCCACCAGGTTCACGCCGATCTGACCCCTCAGGCTAGCCCACTGCTCCTCAAAGCCCAGTGCCCCGGCGGTCCCTCTGAGGATTGGCTCACGGGTGACCAACTCCGAGTAGGTCTGGGCCAGGCGCTCACTAGTGTAAAAGTCAGCATAGTTCGGATCAGGCTGTTCGATGGCCTGACCAATCATAAGCGTGGTATGAGTCTGATAGATGGCGGGCCGATCTTTGACGGCCAACCAGCTAAAGAATGCGGCAACGGCGGTGGAAAGAAGAATCAACCACCACCATTTTCGGAGGACCGCAACATACTGGCGTAATTCCATGTCCTAATCTTCCAAGAGTATAGACCGGATTCGACGAGTAGCAAGCTCCAACAGGCTGCCGGCGATGCAGAGGAAGCCTCACCTCGGCCAGTCCGCTGCCACGGAGCATACTTGAAGCAGGTTCCAGCTATTCTATTCTAGCACACTGCACGGATTTACACAACTCGGAGGGTCATTTTACCCAGACCGGATCCCAGTCGTTATAGGGACTGTCATGGAGTACCCGCCGCCCGGTGCCATCGGCATTCATGATCCAGAGTTGGCGACGTCCACTGCCAACATTGGACCAGAAGACAATCTGGGCGCCATCGGGTGACCAACTAGGATGCTTGTCCCACTCCCACTGGTTGAAGGTAAGCCGTCTTTGATCCTGCCCGTCAACATCGATGACATAGATATCATCATTGCCAGCTTCGGTAGACACGAAGGCCAATTGATCGCCCAGCGGGGACCAAACCGGATCGTAGCTCATGCCGGTATTGAAGGTTACCTGCCAGGATCCGCCATAATATTGAGAGAAAACATAGATCTGAGGCACACCCTGCCCATCGTTTCGGACAAAAGCGCGGGCCTGAACATCGGGAGAGAGGCTCTCCGCCTGCTTTGCCTGTTCGTAAGGCCAGCTAGCTGTGACGACCCCCACACGTCCCGAGTCGGGGTCGAGAACGTACACCTCAGGCTTCCCACTCCGATCGGACAGGAATAGGATCTTCTCACGCAGCACCTGAGGGATAGGTGGCGGTGTGGGTGTTGCCGTGGGAGGGGGCAGTGGAGTGCCAGTCAACTGGTCCAGCCAGACGAGGACAGGCGTTCTGGTAGGCTGAGGGGTGGACGTGGCCGTGACCAGGTTCTTGGGAGTTGGCGTTGGCGTGCCAGTCAGGACCACGTACGCAGTGGCCAGGGCCTGCTGGTATACCCGTGTCGCGTAATTGGCCGGCGTAGGGGTATTGGTGACTACGAAATAGTCTGGAGGCGTCGGCGACGCGGTGGCCACGAACTCGGGCATAGGGGTGGGCGTCCCGGTCGTCGTAGCCCACACAGTCTCGCGAGCCGCGATCACCGCCGCCGTCACTGCGTTGGCCGGCGTAGGAGAGCTGGTCACGACTACCCAGACCGGTGTTTCGGTGGGCGTTGGGGTGAGCGACGGCGTCGGTGTGGTAGTTGGCGGCGGCGATCCAGTTGGGATGGGTGTCTCGGGAGGTGCGCCGACATTGAGCAACAGACGAGGTGGTTTGCCCTGGGTGGATGCTCCCTGGCCGGTGTCCCAGGCAAACACGCTATTGTCTCCTGCTAACGGTCCATCAAGGCGGAAAGAGACGGTGTAGTGCTCATTGAGCAGGCGTTGCTCCAGGTCGCGGGCCTGTTCACGCGACAACTCGAAGACGTTGGTCTCACCAACGACGAGATTGCCGATGCCAAGGGCCGGAGGAAGTGTCCATTGCACCGCCGCGTTATGGAGGTCCTGGTACGTAACGCGGCTCCATTCTCCATCTGTTTCAGCATCGAGAACCCTTACCTCCCACACGCCGGTCTCCCCCAGGCGGCGGGCATCGAGCCCGGTGAGCTCTAGCACGGCGGAATGAATCGTTGCCCCTCGCGGTATGGCTGATAGGTCGAACTGGAAGGCACCGTGATAGATGACCCCGTCGAAAACGCCGGTGTAGAGGTACGAATCGCCCAGGTGGTTGCCCCGGGACTCGTCGCTGGCCAGCCAGCCGGCCTCACCCGCCCCAGGTGTCAGGATGTAGATGGCACCACCGGGGTAGGGAGTCGGCGTGGCGGTGGCGTCCACAAATCCGTAGGTAGGCGCCGGCGTGACTGCAGCGCTTTCGGATGAAGAGGTGGGTGTGACAACGAACGTCGGAGACGGGTTCAGGATCGCACGGCTGGTCGGCGTCGCAGCGGGGGATGGCGCCAACAGCGCCGACCCATAGTAGTAAATGACTGCCGCACCGACAAGGAGGGCCAATGCCCAAAGGAGCACTCGCAGAACTGGGAAACTAGAGGGTGCTGGCCCGATCTCATCCTCGACATCCTGGGGGACAGCAGATAGTGGTGAGGAAGTCTGCTGGGGCGGGTCGTAATAGAAGAGACACGCCCGATGCTCGCCGGTTAGACAATACCACGACTGATGATCGAGGGTAATGCCGGCCGGTTCCTTCTGCGCGTAGCAGACATGTGCCTCGACAGGTACGGCGTGACGTATCTCGCGATCTTGGTCGGTGCCCAACCAGGGACACAAGTCAGTGGATGGAGACAAATCGGACCTCTTTAAGAATTTCAGCCCGTGCCTTGGGCGCTAGAAGACGCACCCTATACTCCCAAACCCGCGGAGCCCAGAGGATACCACAAAGCATGTGACTGGGCAAGAAAGGGAACATGGGCAGAAGCGTTCGATCTCTGCATGGGCATGTAATAGACCGACATCAGGTAGCGCGGTTGATCTCTTCTCGGCGGCGGGTGCGGATCCAGGCAATACGGTCACCGCGAAGACGGACCTGAACAGCGATCCAAAGGCGCCACACCAAGTAGAATGGCCCGAGCAGCAGGGCACGGTAGGCCCAAATCGGGGCTTGGTCGATGAGTAGACCCAGCCAGAAATACATGGCCCAGGCCACAAACAGCACCACGGAACCGGCGCTCCCCAGTAGGCCACGAACCGAAGGCAAAAGAATGGAGCACGCCATGACCAGTAAAGCGTTCACAGCAGATGTTATGAACAGGAATGAATAGGAAGGCATCATTAGCTCGAGCAATCCATCGAAGAGGACGGGGGAGCGAGAACGAAATGCACCGCGCAGCAAGGGAGCGGCCAGACGACGCTGCATGGCCACCAATCCTTGATACCACCTCAGGCGCTGGGGCTGGGCCTGGCTCAAGCTGCTGGCAGCCTGGCCAAGGCTGCGAGCCTCAGGGACGTAGCGCACCCGAAACCCACGGAGTAAAAGCTCGTAGCCATACTCCCGGTCCTCCGTGAGGGATTCGGCCAACCAGCCATATGCACGCAGTACACCTACATCAAAGACCATCGCATCGCCCATCAGGCGGCAGGATAGACCCAGGTTGCGCCGACTCTGGTTGCGTAGACGGTTGTTCAGACGCATGTCCACGGCAGCCATAGCAGCCAACGAACTATCCTCCGGATTGCTTATGATATGCTGGCCCTGCAGCACTGATTCTCCCGCGCAGAGATGCGCAGCCACGTTCTTCAGGAACTCCGGATCTACCAGGCTATCAGCGTCAAAGATGACCACGGCGTCATACCTGGGATCGCCGCCGAGGATGCGCTCTAACAGCCACTGCACAGCGTAGGCCTTGCGTCCCCTGGGCAGGCTGTCCCGTTCGTGAACCACACCGCCATCGTTCCGGACAACCTCGGCGGTGTCATCTACACAATGGTCGGCTACGACATGGACATCGAACAACTTGGAGGGGTAATCCTGCTTCTGAAGCTGCGCCAGAGTTGCTGGCAGCACGGCCGCCTCGTTATGGGCCGGGATGACGACGGCAAATCGCGTACGGTAGGGAGTGGAAGCAGATGGAATAGGGGGTTGCCGAATGCTTGCCAAAGCCAGGAGGTATTGGTAGGCCAGGCAAAAGAGCAATACGCCCTGAACCAGAGACAGCAACAAGGATGCAGCGACTGCCACGCTATGCTCCAAATGACCCAAGCGCCTCGATGATGCGTTGAGCGGCGCGTCCGTCGCCGTAGGGGTTAACGGCCCTGGCCATAGCCTGATAGGCAGCCTCGTCGTCTAGCAATCGCGTGGCCTCGGCGATTATGCGTTCCGGGTCGGTGCCGACCACACGGGCCGTTCCCGCCTCGACGCCCTCAGGCCGCTCGGTGACCTCCCGCAACACGAGCACAGGCAGACCGAGACTGGGAGCCTCCTCCTGCACGCCCCCCGAATCAGTCAGCACCAGGGTGCTCTTTTTCATGAGGTACACCAAGCGCACATAGTCTACAGGTGGTAACAGCAAGATGTCCGGCAGGTCTGCCAGACTCTGATGCACAGGTTCCCAGACGTTAGGATTGAGGTGGACGGGATAAATCACCTGCACGTCGTCTCTACCTGCCAAGACACGAAGGGCAGTGCAGATCCCCTGCAGTGGTTGGCCAAAGTTCTCGCGGCGGTGGGCGGTCACCAGGATCCATCGCTTCCCAGGGTCAAGCCCTCGCAGGGGATCGCCTTGCGGCGGTTCCCACATGCGACTGGCCACCTGAAGCAGGGCGTCGATGACGGTATTGCCGGTAACGTGAATCCGATCCCCCGAGATGCCTTCGCGCAACAGGTTGTCCCGTGCCCCGGGTGTAGGGGCAAAGTGCAGGTCGCTGACATGATCGGCCACTACGCGGTTCATCTCCTCCGGAAAGGGATTGGCGCGGTCAAAGGAGCGCAATCCAGCTTCCACGTGGCCCACTCGCACCCGGTTGTGATGAGCACAAAGGGTAGCAGCCATGACCGTGGTGGTGTCGCCCTGGACCAATATCCAGTCAGGACGCCAGCTTTGTAGCACGGGTTCCAGGTTGAGAAGCACGCGAGCGGCTACCTGAGAGGGAGTCTGGCCAGGTTGCATCAGGTCCAGGTCGATCTCTGGCTCGATGTCAAACAGGGCGAGCACCTGGTCCAGCATTTGGCGATGTTGTGCGGTCACACATACCCGCGTGTCAAAGCGGGTGGGGTGACGATTTAGTTCCTGAACGACCGGCGCCATCTTGATAGCTTCCGGCCGCGTGCCAAAGATCACGAGGATCCGAGGCCTGGCTGCCTGCGCTTCTGGCACCTATCTCCCTCGGAGACCCAGCATGACCGCCACCGTCTTGACCAAGATGGACAGTTCCAGGTAAACGCTCTGATGCTTAATATAGTAGAGGTCGTATTGAAGCTTGACGAGGGCATCTTGGACGCTGCTGCCGTAGCCATAGCGAACCTGCGCCCAGCCGGTGATGCCTGGCCGCACGGCGTGGCGCGCCTGATAAAAAGGCACCTCCTGGGCCAGCTCGGCGATGAACTCGGGGCGCTCGGGACGGGGACCCACCAGGCTCATCTCACCCTTGAGGATGTTCCAGCATTGCGGCAGCTCGTCGAGGCGTGATATGCGCAGGAAGCGGCCCAGGGGCGTGATCCGTTCATCGTTTTCGCGGGCCCACACCGCCCCGCTGTCCTGTTCGGCATCAGGGACCATGGTACGGAGCTTGAGGAGCTGAAAGTGTTTGCCGCCCTTGCCCACCCGGGCCTGCCAGTATAGAAGAGGTCCGCGACTCCAGATCGCATTGGCCAGAGTGACCCATGGAATGACCAGGCCCAGCACCAGCAGGCCGACGAGACTGGCGAACAAATCGAATAGGCGTTTGACCGCCCAGAACAAGCGCTGCATGGGCAGGTCGGACAGAGGGAGGACAACATGTAGATTGCGACCAGCGTGCACCACCGGCACCTTTCCAGTCAGCCGCTCATACAGGCTGCTCATAGGCACAACGCGAATCCCCCGCTCCCGGCACTCGAGGATGGAGCGAAAGAGCGTGGGATGGATCTGAGGCGTGTGGGTGATGGCCAGGACCAGAATGTCGACCTCGAGTTCTTCCACCAGTCGCCGCAGATCGTAGCGGTTGCCCAGGACAGGCACTCCCTCCACCTCGGCACTCCCCTTGGCCGGATCGTCGTCGATAAAGCCTACGACCGCGTAACCCGATCCGGCATAGGGATTGCCATAGCGGGGAGTGCCGGCCAACTCGCGAGCCAGTTCGGAGCCCGATTGCCCGGCTCCTACAATGAGCAGGCGCTGCTGGAAGGTAGGCTGGCTAAACACACTGGCATAGAGCAGCCTCCAGGCCGAGACGCTGAGGGTCGCCAGACTGACGAACATATACGCGGAGAGGCGAGAGGTTGGAAAATGCGGTGTGAAGTAGGGAATAGCCAGGTAGGTGAGGGCGGTCAGGAGGGCAGCACGGCCCGTGCTCCAGGCACTCTGGCTGCCATCGGCGGTGCGGGGCAGGTCATAGCAGTCAAAGAAGGAAGCCCACACAAACCAGAGGAGGGTAAGCAGAAGGAAATAGACAGGCGCCTCAAAGAGGGTAGACCAGGAAAGGGCATAGTCGTAGCGCAGGGCCAGCGCCACCAGCAGGGCGACGTTCAGGACCAGCACATCGATCAGGGCCAGCATCCACCGCCGCTCGGACGTGGTGAGGCGGAGACTGGGTAGCGAGACACGCCAGCGGCGGCCGGCGGTAGCTTGCGTTCTGGACGCCGGATTCGTAGCAGGAACACGAGAAGGCTGCTCTGCGGCTTTCATATCATTTGGATCCTTATGCTCAGTGAAGACTTGGAATGCAGGTCCTGGTCGAAGGGCGGGGCGGTCCTTGAGGGATGGTGACCAGATGACGATTCACGTGTCTATCCATATTCTACCACAACTCTTCCAATCCGTACAATGCTTGCAGCACGGACGCTCGGCCAGTAGATCAAGGATGAACGAGCCCTGCATACATCGCCCGAAGGGTCTCTCCCTCGGCCCGACGCTCCTGCTCATACCACGCCCTGCCCGCGCTACCCATCCGCGCCAGGCGATCCGGATCGCCCAGAGTCTCTTGTAGAACATTGGCGAGGACCTCAGGATCGCCGGGCGGGATCACCCAGCCGGTCTCGCCATCGACGACGTATTCGGGCAAGGCCCCGACCCGGGTGACGATCACAGGCTTCAAAAAATAGTAGGCTGAAGCCACAAGCCCCGACTGGCTGGCTTCAACATAAGGCATGACCAGTAAACCGCAACGAGTAAACAAGTCGATGGCCTCGCCGTTGTCGACTAGACGATCATGCAACTGTACGTTGTTTGGGAGCTCCTCCTGCCCCAATCTGTCCCGACTTCCGGGTCCGGCTACCACGATGCCACAGCGATTTCGATCGACGAGACGCGCCGCCTCGACGAGCACGGTCAGCCCTTTGTATATCTCCAACCGTCCAAAGAACAGGGCCCAGGGCTCATACTGGATTGGAGTCGACGAGGCGAGCAGCGCCTGTTCCCGGGCATAGCTGAGAAACAGAAAAGTCAGCGGGGTGCAGGTCATCCGTGCAGCTTCCACGCCGCGCGCCGATAATTCTTCCCGATAGCGATTGCCATGGATCAGAAGATGATCGGCTCTCCGCCAGACCCAGGCGTTCCAGGGATAGAGCAGGCGTCCATAAATGGCCCCGGCGTGGGGATGAAGGTCATGGAGGGTATGGACGACAGGTACACCAGCACGCTGCAGCATACCCATAAGAATAGGGTTCCAGAGATGAGGGCCGGAGAAATGCACGAGATCGGGTTTCAGACGGCGAATGATGGATGCCAAACGATGGACAGCCGAAGGACCACGACTGATGGCTGCGAGAGAAAAGCCAGTGTCTCGGCTTGCCACCGGCGTATGGATGGCGACCTCGGGCGCGTAGCGATCGCGGGGTGCGTGAGTGGTAGTGACCAGGTGCACTTCCCATTCATCCGCCACCATACGATTCGCCAGGTCGGCTGTATATTGGTGCATTCCCCACGTAGGGGAGAGGAGGATGTAGCAGAGGCGCATAGAGACTCACATCCTGGGAAGTTCAGCCAGCAGACGGCGGTAGATGCGAGCTCGGACAGCGAGTGATGGATAGAAAGAAGATCCCAGGGTAGAGGCAGCAAGACGTGGCCAATAGGCTAGGCGCAGCCAACGCTTGAACCGCTGTACCTGATTCGGCCCACCAGACTTGCGGTAAAACTGCACCTTGCTGCGGTAGAGCTGCACATACATCTCTTCCGCTACCTGGCGGGTGCTCTGCGCTTCGTGATGGAGAACCTCCGCCTGGGGCACCCACCACAGTTCCCAGCCAGCCTGAGCCAGACGGTAGCAGAGATCCAACTCCTCGGTGTAGATAAAGTAGCGCTCGTCCAGCAGACCCACCTGGTCCAGTGCTTCACGGCGAAGCAGCAGGCAGGCCCCCTTGATAACCTCAACCCGGCGGGGCAGGTCCGGATCCCAGTGGTGCATGGGATAGGAAGCCCGGGGCCAGATCCGATCCAGGAATAGCAGTCGCCAGAATTCGCGGCCCGGTGTCAGCATGGGATGGCAAGAAAGCTGCAGGCTGCCATCGCAACTCAGGAGACGGGCCCCGCCTGCGCCCGCGCTCGGATGGTCTTCCATGAACTGGAGCAAGGCCGGGAGTGCGCCGGGCCGCACTTCGGTGTCGCTGTTCAGCAGCAGCACGTAGCGCCCCTGGGCCTGGCGCATCGCCTGATTGTTGGCGGCGGCAAAGCCGAGATTCTTCCGGTTCTCTATGAGGCGTACCCATGGAAATCGCTCCCTGACCATCTGCGAGCTACCATCGGAAGAGGCATTGTCCACGACCCAGGCTTCAGTGGGCCACAGGCCGTGTCCGGCAGGTGGGGTTAGGGAGGTCGCGGATAAATTCTCACCTCGCTCGATCGACAAGTCGGGATCGCTGGCCACCGACTCGAGACACTGGGTTAATAGATCGCGAGTATTCCAATTGACGATGACGATGGAGAGGATCATGGGACAGGCCTGGATCTAGAATTGGGAGCAGGCTGGGTGAGATCTCTTGGCTGCGAACAGCCGCAAGCCATCGAGCAAGGAATCAATAGCGCAGGCCGCAAATGGAATCAGGAGAGCGTCAACCGGCAGGCGGTAGCGAACGTGGGCCCAGGATAGAATATGAACCAAGCTGTATGACACAGTCAGAAGCAAGAGAAGCAGCACGAACTCGGGGCGGAGGTGTTGCGCTACTCCTGGCATTACGGGTGGAGTCGCGATCTCGCGAGTGCCCCGCTGTTCCCACAGGCGCCGCAAGGCCAGAAATAGGCCATACAACATGAACGGCAGGAAGAGCCCAAAGCTGAGCACACGGGCCACGTTGCTAAGCAAGGTTGAATCGGAGGTTGGCCAGAACTTGAAGTAAACAGGGATGCGGCTAAGGGAGAGTAGGAGATATCGACCTGGATCTTCGAAAACGAAGTCCAGACCTCGGCTGAGAAGGGCCCTGTCCATGGCGGCCTCGTTCAGATGACGCAACTCGAGAGGGATCAGTTCCTGGTAGGAAACACCACTTTCTGGCGACAGGACCGCTTCAAACCGCGTACCATAGATCGGATGATTGGCCCAGAAAAAGGCAAAGCCGGAATTCGTGTTGGGCATGAAGGTGACCAGATCAAAAGCGAGGCAGTTCCTGACCAGCCAGGGCACGATCAGGAGAGCACAGACACCCGCCGCCAGCGCAAGCGTCAATGACACCTGGCGTAGTCTTTCCTGACACCTGGCGACCCAGAGCAGCCACACGACGAGTACCAGCAGCATGACCACAAAAACCTGTCGCAACAACAAAGCCATGCCGACGGCCACCCCCAGCTCCAGGCCACGTTTCCACACGAGGGAGGAGGTGGGCCGAGCCATGCCCTCGATAGCTGCCCCATCCTGGGCCAGGCGCATGGCCACATCTACCGCCCAGAGCATGGCGATGATGTAGAATGACTCGGTCATGAGTGAAGCGGCATAGTGCACAAAGTAAAAGTATACGACGGCAATGGCCGCGGCGAGCACGCCGACGCGCCGGTTGAACGCACGGAACCCTACCCGATAGATCAGGTAGGGCACAAGCAGGCCCGCAACTACGGCCTGTATCAGACGTGCTACTAGGGGATGATGGCCCACGGTTCCGTAGATGCCGGCCAGAAAGAGGGTATAAGGATATGACCAATGAGCGGTGGGTTCGCCGGCCCGCGTGGCTGGCCACCAAGCGCTTCCAAAGGTAAACCCGTGACCACCAGCTACCCGCTGGGCAAGAGCGTCGTAGGTGACCTGGTCCTGGGTGCCACCCCGGATATCATCGATAGTATCACCCAGATACAGGGCCACCGCAATCCGGAGAGAAATCCCAACAACTAACAAGATCAGCAGCCACCAGCCGGGTGTCAGCGCTGCAAGCTTTGACGGAGTCACCGCTTTCACTACGACGTATCTCGTGCGGCCGATTGTCTGCCGCAGGCTACCTGCTCTAACGCCACCAATCCGCCCAAGAACATCCAGGCCAGGGCGCTGGTGCGAAAGCCGACAAAGCCGATGTTGTAGACAAAGGGCAGGAACCAATCGGCCAGCATCATGGCTACTAGGGTAGCGACCAGCCCGGCCAAGGCGCCGTGAACGTAACCAGCATTGAAGCCATTCGAAAACCGGGATCTGAGACGCCAGCCCAGCACCCCTATCTCGACCAGGAACCATAGAAACAAGCCCAAACCCACCCACCCCCCTTGGGCGTACAGGTCGATATAGTTGTTATGGGAAGAAACTCGAGGCTGCACCCAAAGGGCCTCTCCTACCCCCATCCCCAGCCATCGGGTATAGCCATAGTACCGGTAGGCGGCCGGGCCCAAGCCGAGGAGAGGATGATCCTTTACCAAGTCCAGGGTAGCTTCGTAGAGCAACTGCCGCCCGCCCCAGCTAAGCTGCAGTTCCCGCTCACCTCCTGCGTGGGCAATGACGGTGGGATAGATAACGACGGCCAGCACGACCAGCGCCAGCATGAACAGAAACGCCAGTGGCCGGCTGCGCCGCCATATCCACAGTATGGTCACTGTCCCAACCGCGACAGCAAAGGGTGCCCAACCGGACACCCAGTCATTCATCCTGAACCAGAGGACGTACGCCGCCGCCAGAAGGAGTGCCAGCAGCCAAATCCTGACCCAAATGACCAAACGTCGACTGAAGAGGAGCTGTCCGCCTGCCAGGGCAGCCAGCCAGGTCCAGAACATGGAACGGCTTGCCATCTCAGGGGAGGACCAGCCCAGGATGCCCCGTACTGGAGGCAGATAGAACTCAAGGACAACCACCGTACCCAGGACCAGAAAGACCCAGGTAGC
>Ga0180437_10007047_pt1 | contig 14791 bp, 8 predicted proteins | sample SS_ome_4_FD_132410 | JGI IMG/M metagenome (GOLD analysis project Ga0180437, IMG submission 132410) | Hypersaline lake sediment archaeal communities from the Salton Sea, California, USA - SS_3_D_1 metaG | ecosystem: Environmental > Aquatic > Non-marine Saline and Alkaline > Hypersaline > Sediment...
ATACCAGAACGCCGTGCTCGAATAATCGTTGCCGAGGTCGTTCGCGTGCCCGTGCTCGAGCGTTACGCGAATCGATTTACTGAACCGCACCGGGTCGTTGACGCAAAACCGGTACATGGACTGTTTGCCGGCGAAATCTCTGCTGCTCACCAGGTGAAATCCGGTGTACGGCCCCGCATATTCGACGTTAGGACACGCGCCGCCGCCAAATATCTCCTCGGTGCCGGTCCCGTGCAACGAGGGCGGCCACTTCTCGCCGTCGATGAAGATCATGTCGTCGCCTTCGCCGTACCAACCGCCGCAGATATTGTCCACGTTCAGAAACAACCCCACGTAGTTGCCCCAGCCTCTGGCTTCGAGTATGACGTAGTTCTCCTTGCCGTCAAGGTTCTCTGCGTTTGGAAGCTGCACCGCTGTACACGGGTTCTCGCGCCGCCATTGGGCGTGAAACCTGCCGACATCGTCTGGGGGCGGCGAATCGTGTTCCTCGTAGTCAAGGTGGTACCAAAACGCAGGGCAACTCAGTTCGCTGTCGTTGTCGATGGTTATGAACGCTCTTCTTGAGAACGGCATCGGGAAATATGAATTGAGTCCGATCGTACCGCCCGGATCCGCGCCCGGATTTACAGTTACCATAAGCGAAGTGAAATATCTAGCTTCGCAGAAACCGAGCCCAACTAAGTCGCCCAGCGGTACCTCGACGCTCGGTGTCACTTCGTCATCCCAGAACATGCGCAGCACCATTGTCCTGAGAAAAAAACGGTCGAGATTCCCCACGGTGAAGTAGATGTGACGTATGCAACCGGGCCCCTTGATGTCGGCGAGAGTCGCCGTCTCTCCGGCACCTATGGTCAGATAATCCACGTTACCACCGGTTCGGTCCCAGCTCGACACGCGCTTTGACCGCACATCCTTCAGGCAAACCATTTCTTCGAAGAAGTTTCGTTCCGATCCCGGATATACCGACGAACTCTTTGCCATCTTGGTTTCTCTCCTTCCGTCAAGCAAAGCTATACGCGCGCGACTGCCTACAACTAAGAACTTACTCCCTCTTATCGCCGCATGGCGGCGCTTCCTCCTCACCGTTCCACCGAGTTGGTTCGCGTGATTCTATCACGAAGAGAGTCGGAATTGTAAAGGCGAACAAAAGGGGATGCGCACAGCTCTAATGCATTGTCGGTACGACTATACCGCGCAGTATTATTCTCTGGCAGAAGATGAACACTATAAGCGTGGGCAAAGCGGTGACCACAAGAAGTGCCATCAGTCCGCCGTACCCAAGAAGCTGCTGGAGCTGATACACATAGACCATGACGGTCCAGTAGTCTGGGTCTTGGCACACGATAAACGCCCACATGAAAGAGCCGTAGGCGAGTGTGAAGGTGGTGATAGCTATGACTGCAAGTACCGGTCCGGACAGTGGGACGCCTATGCTCCAGAACATTCTGAACTCCGAGGCACCGTCGAGCTGTGCCGCTTCGAATAGCGGATCGGGCAGACTGTCGAAAAAACCTTTCAGAATGAATATCGAGAAACCGTTGGCCATCGTCGGCAAGATCAGCGCCCAATAGGTGTTGAGCAGGTGCAGATCTCTCATGAGCAGATAGTTGGGTATCATGGTCACTTCGGCGGGGAATGCCATGGTCGCCAGACAAAACAGGAGTATGCGGTTCCCGTACGACAGGTTGAACCTCGACAACGCGTAGGCGCACAGCGGGTTGACTATGAGCGCGCACAAAACCGTCCCGAGACACAGTACCGCCGTGTTGAGGAAAGCGCGTTTCTGGAGGAACAACTGCTCAAACGCCATCGAGTAGTTCCAGAACACCTGCTTCAGAAAGTCGCGCCACGTCCAGTCTTCGAATTCGAGCAAATCCTCTTCCATCCGCGGCGGTCGAACGGCCATCACAACGCTGAACTGGGTACCGTGCGCTTTGTTGAGGTTTGCAATGGTCCGGTATTTGTCGAGAAGGAACTCTCGGTAAAGGTTGTCGGGATTCGCAAGCACGATCTCTTCAAGCGGGATCTCGCCGGCTTGCCACTGTATCAGCGCGACATTTCTATCCTGGTTTTCTGGAAAACGGACGTATCGAGGAGGAAACTGTTTCCGGGCAAACTCCGCCCAATCCTCTCGCTGCTCCTCGCGAGAGGGAACGCGGGGCGGAAGGAAAATCTTATTAAAAGAGGCGTAGTCCGCCCCGTACGCGCGGTTCAGTTGCTCGATTTCTTTGTATTTCAGCCTGAGAAACTCCTGCCATACCGGATCGATCGAGGTAATTATCCGGTCGGCAGGCGATATGGTCTTCTTGTACTCCATCCAGTCACGCACCTTCGGCGTGTCCAGCGGCTCCCAGAGGGGGCTGTCGTAACGTTCGACCGGAATCGCGACGTGCTGAAAACCCTTCTTCTCTTCACCGTAGGCTTCATTGTACGCTTTGATATTCTTGAACTTTTCCTGCATTCGCCGCTGGTAGTGAACCGGAACATCCCCGACGTAGTCGAAATAGCACAGGTGGTCGGGCGGCAGCGACGCCTTGAACTCGTGCCAGTCATTAACTCGCCGCCGGATGTACTCTTCTTCGTGCGATATGTCAGGCAGCGGCACGTGAGTCAGCTCAGCGTAGGAGGTACCGTACCGCCGGTTAAGAGCGTCCGTCTTGTCTATGGCAAACCGATATTTGCGGAAGATGAACGTCTGGTATCGAACTTCGCGGCTGAGAAACCACCGCGGCACAAGACTGAACTCGTTCTCCAGGCGGTCTATCTTGTTCGAGAACGACCTGGAAACCATCAGCGTAAACGGATACACCATGGTGATTGAGCCGAGGATGAGAACTCCGTATAGAGATGCAATCACAATCCGCATCCGCAGTGACCGTCTGCCAACCCTCGGAATTATTGGCATGTTACTCTCTCACTCGTGCCGCGGTACCAGCCGCGGTAAACTCCAGCCTCTTGAGAATCCGGAGCTGGTAAAGCGTGAAACCGATAAGCAGCGAACCCAGTATCCATGCAACCGCCGTGGCGTACCCGAAATTCAGGAACAGGTACGCGTTGAAGAATATCTCCATACCTATGGTGTGCGTGGCTTTCGCTGGCCCCCCACCGGTCATCACAAAGATGTTCTGCATGGCCTTGAATGCGCCTATGAATGCACCGACGAAGTTAATAATGATCAACGCTTTGATATTGGGAAGCGTGATGGTCCACACCTTGCGCAGAATGCCGGCTCCATCGAGGTCGGCAGCCTCGTACTGTTCGTCCGAGACCGTTTTGAGCGCTGCCTGGTAGATAAGGCTGGCTGGACCCGCAGCTCCCCATATAGCGGGTATGATCACGCAAAACATCGCCAGGCGCGGGTCCGCGAGCCACTTCTGTGCCGGTATGCCGAAGAAGCTGAGCGCCGAGTTCAGCAATCCCTCAGGTGTCGGCTCGTAGAACCAGCGCCACAAGAACATCACCACCAGCGCGCTCATAGCCGCCGGGAGGTAATATATCGTGCGGAACAACACCTTGCCGCGCGGGACCTCGGTAACCAGTATCGCGAGCACGATCGGTATGACAAACCCAATGCCGAGGCTCATCGTCACGTAAACCAGTGTATTGCGCACCGACTGCCAGAACGTCGGTCTCGTGAACGCCTCGATGAAATTGTCCAAACCAAGCCACACGCTGTGCCCGACTATCCTGTAATCCAAGAACGCCATGATAGAACCACGGGCGAGCGGCACGTAGCCCCACACGAGGATCGACAGAAGCGCCGGTAGCATGAATAGCCACGGGACGAACGGACGGATGCGCCTCTTCGAGGTGCGCCGCGTCGCGGTACCCGCGACCGACCTCAATTCGCGCACCATCCGCACGACGAGCGCCGCGACGAGTAGGACGCCCAAACTGAACACAACACGCGCGGTCTTCCTCTGGCGTTCAAGAACATCGGGCGGCTTAACGCCCAGTATATCGTTGTTGACCTTCCGTACACTGTCGTCAAGGATCGTCTTGATGTCCGCGTTTTCGTTGAAGATGACACCGTCGAGGGCTTCTGCAAGGGCCAGCGTCTGGATATTCTGATAGCCGGGGCAGTACGGCTCCACCCTCGCGTCAGCCAGCAGTTCATCGAGTGTCCGAATCCACTCGGGACTCATTCTGGACAATATGTCCGTGTGACCGAACTTCCTGAGGAGTTCCGGCTCGACGAACTGGCCCCAGCCGCTTTCAATAAGCAACCTGGTTCTGACTCTTCCCGCCTCATCGCCGCATGTGTACTTGACGTATTCCGCGGCGGCGGCGATGGTGTCCGGGTCATCGATCAACACGTTGACACACTGCAGGTTGGCGCCGAGAATGGTGGCTCTGCCGGCAGGTCCGCGCGGTAGCGGCGCTATACCTATGTCCTGCGGTCCCAACCCCCATCTGCGCTGAAGCGCCACGAGGTTTCCTATGGTCGGTGTGTCAATGAACATCGCGATTCTGCCCCGGCCGAAATCGTCAACGAGCGCGGGTGCGGCAGGCTCCTTATAAACCACCCCTTTGTACTGCTTGCCATCTCGTTCCCACTCGCCCCAGACCAGCTTGTGACACAGGAACTCGGTAGCTTTGACGGCCTCCGGGGAGTTGTACACGGCCTCCCACATACCGTCCGGCCGTTGCCGTACTGTTTCTCCGCCGGCCTGCCACACGAAATCCGTCCAGAACCACCCCGCGAACCAGCCGGTCGCCAACCCGAACCCGTACTTTCCTCCCTCCTGATCGGTGAGAGCTTTGCAGTACTCGTAAAACTCATCCCAATCGGACGGGCCCCGGCTCGGGTCGAGTCCTGCTTTCACGAAAGCGGATTTCCGGTAGAACAGGCAGTGCGCATAATAGAGTTCAGGCAGACCGTAAATATGCCCGTCGTTAATGACGATCTTTCTTATCTCGGGGTGGATCGCCTCTATCTGTTCAGGCGTAAGGAAATCGTCGAGTTCGTGAAAGAACCCCTTTTCCATGTAGGTTCGAAAAGTGCGTACGGGCAACGCGGTTACGACGTCAGGTGCCGTACCTCCCGCCATCGCCATGAGAAACTGCGATTCAACTACGTCACCTCCTATCATCAGCTTCTCAACGGGCAGGAGACGGATCTCTGGATGGTTTCTGCGAAACTCGTCGAACACGCCCCGCGTTACTTTGAAGAACGGGTTGTAGTCGTTCTCAAGCGGGATATCCCACAGACGAAGTGTCGGTCGGTCGTCGGCCTGCACCGACGCGGCGCCGGCCAGCGCGCAGAGAAGTACCGCGAGAACGGTTCTGCTCAGAAACGTGTACGACTTCACTTCTCACAGCCTCGCGCAGTCATGCGGTGAGCTGAAGGGTAAGTAGTCCGCACAAAAGGTCCTTTCAAACAGCAGTACGGCGCTCAGCTGGGACCCGCTCGCGCCTTGGTTCATCAAGAGTCCGCTAAGCCTTTCGCGACCATATATTAGACGATACGGCCCGCTGGATCAAACACTACGGAGCAGCGGCGGGCGGGGTACCGTGGAAAATGCACCGCCCTTTTCGTTATAATGCCAAAGGGATACTTGCCACTTAGCGGCGTCGTTGTTGGTGGCGGGGTTTTTTGCGGGGACGGTGACCGTTTAAGAAGGAAAGCTTCAGAGAGGAGAAGTGGACGTGGCAAGAAATCACGCATTTGCGCTGTGTATCGCTGCAATCTCGCTGTCGCTATCGCCTGAGGGACGAGGGGAGGCTGTTCTAGAGGACCAGTTGGACATTAGCCGCCCTCATCTGAAGGAGGAAACCATGCTTAGCTTGGATGTCGATACCGGACGACTGTATTCGCCCAAGATGGGAACCGCTTTTTCGGACCGACCCTACCAGTATGCTTTATCAGGTTGGGTCGGCGGCGAGAGCTTCAGCGACGTTGGATTGACCGAGAAAACGTGCAAACAGGACCGGGGCGAGACGGTGGTCACGGGCCGCTTTACAGATGCGCACACCACACTGGTGCAAGTTTTCAGACAGGTAGGGCGACATCTCGAGGAAACGATAACGCTTAAGAACACCGGCACGGAGCCGGTGGCTGTCAGCGACGTTGAGATCGGTTTTGTAGCCGACATTAGCGAGCGGCCCGACTGGCGTCTGTGTGCCATTCCGTTCCGAGTACAACTGGACGGCAGCGTACACGACTACTCGACCGAGGCGCTGATCAATGGTGCGTTCACCAACGCAGTTTATTCTGACAGGACGCGTCCCGAACCCCCTTTGACCGAAGAGGGCTGCCTGCGTTCGGAGGCCTGGGCCTGGTGGGACGGCGAACGTGGGCTGGTGATCATCAAATACAATAACGAGGCTATAGAGCTTTCCGTTGCCCGCCCCCGGAAGCAAGGGGACGAACGGGAACTGCGCTTTGGCGGTGCTGGATTCTGTCTGTATGGGGAACCTTCTACCGCCCGTCACCTCGCGCCGGGAGAGCAGGTTACCTTCGGAACGACACTCTATGTGCCGTTTGAAGGAGAGCTGAGCAAAGCCTTCGCATGCTATCGCGACTTTCTGGATTCCAAAGGACACACGTTCCCGGAGGATTACAACCCGCCGGTCAACTGGAATGAGCTGTACGACATAGGTTGGTACCATTCTAATAAGAAGTACCTGAAAGAACGTTACACACGCGAAGCGCTCTTGCGGGAAGCTGAGAAGGCGAAAGCATGCGGTTGTGAGCTGCTCTATTTGGATCCCGGCTGGGAGGTGGCGGAAGGCACTACACTCTGGGATGAATCTCGACTCGGAACCGTGCCGGAAATGGTGCAAACTCTCAAGGAGAAATACGGCTTGGACCTCGGTTACCGGACGATACTACGGTGTTACAGAGAGCACTGGCCGAACGAGTACCTTGTGAAACATCCTGACCGGGAACAAGGTCCGGTACATTGGCCCGGGCAAAAGTTGTGGGAACCGTGTTTGTGCAACCCCAAATTCCAGCAAGAGAAGTTGAGACGCATTCTCGAGATATCGCAGCACGGGATACAGTTCATGATGTTCGACGAGATGGACTGGCGCGGACCGTGCCATGATGCCGCGCACGGTCACCCGGTGCCGACTACGCCGTTGGACCACATACGTGCCGTCTACGATCTCTGCAACGAGGTCCGCAAGAGGTGCCCCGGACTTGTCGTAGAGGCGCACGACCCGGTCTGGCCGTGGCACACCGCGATCTATGCACCCACGTACTTTCAACAAGGTTTCGGGGACAACGGCAGCTACGACGAGAACTGGGGTTTTGAATATATGTGGAACTGCATTGACGACCTGAGATCGGGCAAAGCTCTGGCTCTCTACTATTACAACCTCGGCTGTAACATCCCGCTTTATCTCCACATCACTACGGCCGCAGACAATGATAACTGTCTATTCTTCTGGTGGGCGGCCTCCACTATCAGGCATCTGGGGATCGGCGGGAAGGAGAGTCATAGGTCTGTGGAGCCGCGCGGAGGTCTGCCGCCCTACGACCAGGAGAAACGGTTCGCAGCCTACCAGGAACAAATGAGGGTCTACAAGCGACTCAAACCGTACTTTGTGAGAGGCCGTTTCCACGGACTTGCGGAGAACATCCACCTGCACACGCTGCCGCAGGCGGAAGGTGGGGTGGTCACGGTCTTCAATATTACTGATACCGAGCAGGGGTTCCGGTTCTCTATCCCAAGAGAGTTGTTGGGTGAAAGCCCGGAGATGGTTGTAAGGGGTGCAGAGGCGGAATGGACGGCGGATCGCGTTGAGCTTCGTCTAACGCTGCCGGCACTCTGTCCGGGACTGATACGCATCGGAGATTCGTCTCAGGACTGACGAGACCAAGGTCTTTCGGCTCTAACCTTGTCTGCCGGCGAATCACAATGAGACAGTCGAGCGTTCGCCTCAAACCTTTCTGAAGCTGGCGGAATCTTGCCTCTTTCATGGAATATACGTTCGGCGTAATCAGCGCAAGGTAGATTGATTGGTTCGAAGAGCGGCTTGCGTTCCAACCGCCACTGTTTGAGGCGCGACTAGCTCGTCGCGTGCCTACCGAAAGACCCGCCACACGTTCTTGACTACAAAGGGGATGGTTGGGTATACTCTGTCCACATCGTATTTGATTCAAGCACGCATTGTATTCGCCCTATTCGGGGCGGGATAAGCTGCAACGGGGGGAGGTGGTCGCCGGGAATTGAATCACAGCCTTTTCTTGGATCAGCCTGTTGACGAGTCAGACAAACTGTGGAAAAGGAGAGCGAATGATGAGAAGACGGAAGGGATTTACGTTGATTGAACTGCTGGTGGTCATAGCCATCATCGGCATTCTGGCCGCGATTCTGCTACCTGCTCTAGCGCGGGCGCGAGAGGCGGCACGCAGAGCACACTGCGCAAACAATCTCAAGCAGTGGGGGCTCATCTTCAAGATGTACGCTAACGAGTGGAATGGGAGCTTCCCGCAGAAGAATCATTTCCGCTACTTCCCGGCGCCTGAACCGTTCGCAATTTGGCCGGAGTATTTAACCGATTTGGAGTTGTATTGGTGTCCGTCTGACAGCCAGTACCAGCAAGGGCTGCTTAAATGGGAGATCGAGGAGCGTCAGGACGGTGAACTGGTGACAGACTGGTATCTGGGCCCGGATATCGCCTGCGATCTGCGGGCCAGGTCGTACTACTACTGTGGCTGGGTAGTGACGAGAGACGAAGAGTTCGAGGCGGTAGCAGGTAGTATGCTCGGGCAATTCGCCATAGCGATGGGCAATGCTGACCTGCTGAACGGAGATTGGATGAACTGGGACATCGACCTGGGACTTGATCAGTACATCCCATCCGGCAGCGGGAACGGCGGCGGCGATACGATATACAGGATAAGAGAGGGTATTAACAGGTTCCTGATAACCGACATAAACAACCCTGCCGCAAGTGCCAAGGCGGACAGCGAAGTGCCGGTGATGTTCGATATTATCAACTCCACTATTGACAAGGCCGGGCTCAATATGACTTATGCGACAAACCATCTGCCGGGCGGGTCGAACGTGCTCTTCATGGACGGGCATGTCGAGTTCATCAAGTACCCCGGACAGTTCCCCATAACGGCGGTAGTAGCAGCGAACATGTGGAACATGGGAGCGGATTGACGGCGGAACTTCGGAAGTGTAGGAGCGGGCTGACGCAAGGTAGTCCTGCGCCGTGACCGGCTGCATTTGTCTGTCCGTAACGGGGCCGTAACGCAAAAGACGTAAGATAGCCTTGAGCCGACGACTCTGTTTCTGAGACTGTTTCCGTTCAGAAGGATGCCCTCTTGCGTCACGAATTCGCGGATCCCGCCGCAAACAGACCGTTTTGATCGAACGCCTTGCCTGGAGGACAGGAAGTGAGGTGCCCAGATGACCTCGATGGAAGCAGCACGAACATGGTGCACAGTGGCAGTTCTATTGCTTCTGGTGTTGTTAGCGGTAGGCGGCACAGCGAGTGGCGGTGAAAACCAGCCGGAGTCCGTTATATACAAGAAGATCGCCGGTTCGATCTATGGTGGTGCAATCGGCGATGCAATGGGCGGTCCGGTCGAGATGAGACCGAAGGAGTATGTTGACCGGTGGTTCGGTGGGCGCATCGAGAAGATCGAGAGCTACCGGACAGAGGACGGGAAGGAGATACCGGGATCCCGGGGCCGCTACACCGATGACACCACTTTGAGGCTGATCCTTTGCCGGGCGATAATCGACAAGCAGGGAAGAGTCGATGCACAAGATCTTGCCCGCGCATGGCTGAAATGGTTCGAACCGGACAGGTTGTGGGTCACCGAACATATCGCGTACAGCAAGATGAAAGTATACAGCCCGTTCTGGTCCAATCTGCCGTCGCCGGGCATCTTCGCTGATCCCAACTACTCCGCCCGGGACACCGGCAAAGGCAATATCCCTGCTTGCGACGCGGCGATGATGGTCCCGCCCATTGGACTTATCGACGCTTGCGACCCGTTCCAGGCGGCACTCGACGGGTACGAGGTGTCGCTCACGTGTCAATCGGGGTATTCGGCCTCGGCTTCTTGCGCTGTCGCCGCGGCGGTTGCGGAGGCAATGAAGGAAAATGCGACCGTCAAAGGCGTTGTCGATGCCGCAGTCGAGCACACGGATTGTGCGACAGCGTACTGCATCCGTCGCGCCGTCGCTCTCGCAGAGCAATGTGACGATACCGCCGAGTTCACCAGGCTGTTCTACGAGAGGAACTACCTGTACAGCCCCGTCGACGTTCTTGAGGTTGTACCGGCGGCAATAGGATTGTTCGTGGCCGCGAAAGGCGATTTCAGGGAGACTATTCTCGGCGGCGTCAACTTCGGTCGGGATTGCGACACAATTCCCGGGATTGCAGGCTCAATAGCGGGCGCGTTACAAGGCATTGACGCGATTCCCGACGATTGGGTAAGAGCGGTGCGCGATGCGAATCCGGACCCCAATCTCGACGAGATCATACTAGGAATGTACAAAGCCCTGGGTGCCGAGCTGACCCGCACGGAGCGGCGCACACAGGAGATTCGCAAGATCTACTGAACACGGCACCGTCACACTGGGTCTGGTTCCGGCGCTTGAAAACGTTTTCACTGCGTGCCGGCAGACTTTATTTGCGCGAGCATATCTTCAATGGCGGCGATGCATCTATCGGATTCCGCTATAGCCGTCTGGTAGTCCTGGGTGGCGATCGCTTGCGGTATCTTGCGGGTCAACGACGCTAACACTTCCTGAACGGCCTCCGGATCCGCCTCGGGTTTCCTCTCTGTTACGACGGGCGCAGCCTCATATACTCTCTTCTGCAGCTCCTCGAATTTCTGAAAAGCGAGGTCATGTGGATCCGTGCCTTCACGCGGATGCCGTTCCGACGCCGGCGGCAGTGCGGGAAACGGCGCATGCGGCTCCGCTTGATACCAGAACGCGCAGCTCGAGTAGTCGTTGGCGAAGTTGTTCGCATGGCCGTGTTCGATCGTGACGCGAATGGATTTCTGGAACCGGATAGGATCGGTCACAAAGAATCTGTACATGGACACCTTGCCGGCGTAATCCGGATTCCCAACAAGATGGAATCCGGTGTATGGACCCGCATACTCGGAGTTGGGACAGGCGCCGCCGCCGAATATCTCCTCGCTGCCGGTACCGTGAAACGACGGAGGCCATTTTTCTCCGTCAATGAATATCATGTCGTCCCCCTCGCCGTACCAGCCGCCGGCCAGGTTGTCCACGTTCAGGAAATACCCGGCAAGGTTGCCCCGTCCTTCAGCTTCGAGGATAACGTAGTTGTCCTTACCATCCGTGTTGGCCGCGTTGTGAATTGTGGTGTTGATCTTTTCGCCGATGGCTTCCGTAGGGTTCTCGCGATGCCACTGCGCATGGAACCGGCCGAGGTTATCGCCTACATTGTCCAGCTTCTCGTAGTCGATATGGTACCAGACGGCCCCGACCACTTCCTCGCCCTCGTTAGTCAGTGTCAGACGAGCGCCGTTCGCGAACGGCATCGGAAAGTAGCTGTTGAAACCGTACGTGCCGGCAATCCCCGTGCCCTGGTTCACCGTCACCAACAGCGAGCGGAAGAAACGAACCCTTTCGTGGCCCAAACCAAAGAAATCACCGAAGGGAACTTCAACGCTCGGGCTGGTCTCGCCGTCCCAGTACATGCGAAGCACAAGATCTCGGAGGTAGTGTTTCGGGCCGCCTATTGTGAAGTAGATGTGGCGAATGCATCCGGCGCCGGGAATGTCGGCAAGCTCAAGCGTCTTGCCGGGCGCAACGGAACGGAAATCGACGTTGCGTCCAGACCGGTCGTAACTCGAGACACGCGCGCTCGCGCTGTCTTGCAGATACATCATGTCAGAGAAAAACGAGTTCGAGAGCAACGTAGTAGACGGACGGTCTGCGCGTCCAGACGAGCCTGGCAAGGATGCACAGTGCATACATCCCACCGTCCCTGCCAGAACCAAACATACACCAAAGATCGCGTTGTGTTTTCTTCGCATGTTCTCATTTCCTCCCAACTTTGTCGCTTCCATCAACGATGAGATCAACCGGCCACCGCGTTGTCTGGGGTCTTTATCCTTGCCATGGCAACGTTCAGTACAAGCGCTCCCAGCAGGATAATGCCGCTTATGAATTGCTTCAGATATATGTCTATCTCAACGTGGTTGAGCCCGTTGTACAGCACCCCAAACGTCAGCAGTCCGATGATTGTGTTAGGTATTCCACCCTTGCCGCCGAACAGGGACGTGCCCCCAAGTACAACGGCGGATATGCACCCGATCAGCATGTCCTCCAGTCCGCCGGCCTGTGCGCTGCCGAGCCTGCCGATGAGCACCACGCCCGACAGGCCAGCGGTGACGCCGCATATGCATAAACACGCACTTACTATGCCTTTCACGTTTATGCCCGCCAGTTCGGCCGCTTTCCGGCTGCCGCCAACCATGTACACTTCGCGGCCGAAACGTGTGTATTTCAGGACAACGAAACCAACTGCCAGGAATACCAGGGCCACGATCGTAATGACAGGAATCTCGATTAATGCGCGCACCGCACCGGACTCGTCCGTATGGCTGAATATCCCAACAGCTCCGGAGCCTATCTTCGTGAGAACCGGCGGTATGTCGAAAAAGGGTCTTCCCTTTGTGATAAAAAGGGCCAGCCCTCTTGTTATAAGGAGCATCGCGAGCGTCATCATGAATGACGGCAGTCCCAGACGGGCGGTACCGAAACCGTTTGCATATCCGAGCGCGGCGGTTGCCACAACTGCTGCGAGGATCGGCACGCATTGAGCCAAAAATGCGGGCATGCCCGGATGCGCCGCTTTCAAGTATGCGTAAAGCGATGCGGCGAGGACACCCGAGAAGATTGCCATGTTCTCTATGCTGAGATCTATCTCGGCGCACAAGAGCACAAATGTCACGCCAACCGCCATTATGGCCAACGCGGATATCTGTTCGAAGATATTGAAGATGTTCGCCGGCGTGAAAAACGTATCGCTTATGAGCGAGAAAAACAGGAACAAGGTAAAGAACGTGATAACGGGAGCCAGCGCTCCCACTTTCCTCAAGACGCTTCTCACGCGCACCTCATAAGCATGTCTTTGCTGATTCTCTGATTCGAGAACTCAGTGCTGATTTTGCCCTTGCACATAACGAGTATCCGGTCGCTGTTCGCAATAATGGTCTCCGGTTCGGACGAGATCAGTAGCAAGGCCACCCTTTGAGCTTTCAGCTCCTTGATGATCCTCATGACCTCTTCTTTGGCGCCAACGTCCATACCCCGGGTCGGTTCGTTGAGCACGAGCAGTCTGAACGGATGAACCAGCCAGCGCGCAACGGCCACCTTCTGCTGGTTCCCACCGCTGAGATTCTGAAGCATTGTGGAACTCGCCGGCGGTTTGACGTTGAGCTTGGCAACCATACCATCAGATATCTTTATTTCCTCCTTCTTTCTGAGAGGAAAAGGCAGAATCTGCCGGAGAAATGCCACCGATATGTTCTTGTAGACTTCGGACTCGGGGAACAACGATGCCGCACGATCTGCTGCAACGTAAGCTATGCCGCTCATTTTTGCTTTGGTGGGAGAGATTGAGCCGGTCGGCTTACCGTCCAGGACTATGTCGCCCTCGTCTAACCGCTCCAGTCCAAAAAGGCATTCACCTGTTAGCGTATGTCCCGCGCCGATCGCGCCGTACATACCCAGGATTTCTCCCTCACGGACGACAAAACTGATGCCGCTCAGTCGATTCCCTTTTCGGGCATTCTTGACCTCTAGAACGATGTCGGCTTCTTCATCCGAATGGATGGCGAAATCCTTTTCGTAGCTTTCTTCTATGTCCTTCGCCTCGTCGCCCAGCATCTGGTGTATGACGACATGTTTGCTAAGGTCCGCATTGTCCAGTGTTCCCACCTTTCTCCCATCCCTAAGTATAGTGACCCGGTCACAAATACCCAGCACATCATCTATGAAATGGCTGATGAAGATGATGCTCTTGCCCTTCTCTTTAAGATTTCTCATGAGTTCGAACAATCGTTTGGTCTCTCCCAGAGACAGGGCGCTTGTGGGTTCGTCCATGATGAGGATGTCAGCACCGGAATGAATAACCCGAGCTATTTCGACCAGTTGTTGGAGGCCGAGCGCCAGCGTCTCCATCGGTAAGCGCACGTCCATATCGATGTCCAACTGCTTAAGATAGGTCCGTCCGCGTTGGTACATCTCCTTCCAGTTCACGAAGCGGCCTCTTGTGCGAGGATGGTTGGTCAAGAACAAGTTTTCGGCCACGGTGAGCGGGCCGATGCAGCTGAGCTCTTGGTAGATCATCCCGACACCATGTTCCATGGCTGACGCCGGCGACGTAAAACGCACCGTCTTGCCGCGGAGTTTGATCTCACCATCGTAGTTCGCGTGCACACCTGACAGGATCTTCATCAGTGTGCTCTTACCCGCACCGTTCTCGCCCACCAGGCCATGAATCTCCCCTTCGAAAAGGTCGAAATCCACGGTGTTCAGCGCTTTCACTCCCCCGAACGACTTGGATATGTTTTTCAGCTCAAGTATCTTTGCATTTGTCATTGCTTGTTGCCGCGTATTCGGCAGTTCGTCCCGATGACCGCTAGATCAGTTTGTTCCGCATGATATATTTGAAGCTTTCGGCGTTGTCTTTCGTGACCACAGGACTATCGATAATTACTTCAGAAGGGACCTCAGACTTCTTCTGGTTCATGGCACAGGCAAAATAGCCGATCATCAGTGCAGTCCAATGTATCCTGCCCGCTGGGTTCATGGCTGATACCACCAGGTCACCG
>Ga0180437_10007048_pt1 | contig 14788 bp, 12 predicted proteins | sample SS_ome_4_FD_132410 | JGI IMG/M metagenome (GOLD analysis project Ga0180437, IMG submission 132410) | Hypersaline lake sediment archaeal communities from the Salton Sea, California, USA - SS_3_D_1 metaG | ecosystem: Environmental > Aquatic > Non-marine Saline and Alkaline > Hypersaline >...
CCAGGTCCGACCTGAGATCGGGCGTAAGCTCGTTGGGGAACATATTCAGGCTCATTCCCCCTCCTCGTCATCGTCCATGCCAGCAGCACTTTCGTTGAACTCGTCCTCGAAAGTGTCGGTGATCTCATCGTCGTCCTCGACCTCCTTCTCATAGGCTTCGTCGCCGTATGTAGCGGGGTCTTCACGGATCTCATCCACCTCCTCGATCATTTCCTCCACGTCTTCCTTGTCCTTCGGAGGCAGTTCCTCTACCTGGGGCTTCCAGTGTGGCGCATTGACTTCGTCGTAGAGGGTATCCTGAATGGCCGACAGGGCTTCGATAGCCTTGTAGAGATCCATACGGAGCTCGCGCACAGGGCGGTCGTACCCTGTGCCTCCGAGCACGCCGTCCGGGGAGATCCGGACGGATTTGATTCTAGTAAACGAGCCCGTGGCTGAGCTGAGGTGGCCCAGCGCCACCGATATCTGCCACAGGACCTTGGTGAGTTGCTTCAGATCCTTGGGGCTGTAGGCGTGGTCCTTGACGTGCCGACGCTTCTGCGGACCTGTGTCCTTGATGTGGCGGATCTCGCCAGCGGTACGGACCATGTGGTGACCGACATGTTCGGCAGCAAGGGTGTTGGCTAGCTTGTCGATGTCCATACCCACCTCAGTAGATCACATCGTCCTCATGCAGCTTCTCGATGACGTTGTTTCCATCGGCATCTTTCGTAAGCCGCCAGAAGTCCTGGTCGCTCTTGTGTACGAGGACGTTCTCGCTCACGCGCAGGAAGGCGCTCAGGTCGCCTAGGGCGCTCACCCTAATCTGGGTCCTGTTTGTACTCGCCTGCTTCTTGCCAGCCGTGCGGCTCTGAGCACGCTGCTGTAGCAGGTACTGGTAGGTCTCGTGGCTGTTGGCAGCGGCCATGATGAAGTCGTCGAAGCCCAGCGTCAGCACACCCATGTCTTCGAGCTGGCTGTAGAACTTCTTGGCGTAGTCCTGAAAGTCCTGCTCAGCCGCGATGCTGCGCTGATACACATCGGGGGTCTCCCCCCACTTGTCGACCCACGTCTGCGTGCGGGTCACGATGTCGGAGGCGTTGAGTACATCGAAACCTAGGTACGCGGCGGTCTTCTCGGCTACCGTGTCGATCTCGTCCCCAATGCCCTCGTACAGGCGTTGGAACATCAAGTGGTCGCCGTAGTAGGGCTCGCCGGACACGGTCCAGTGGGCGTGCTGATGGACGTGGTACAGCCCACGGAGCATCCCCAGGAGGTCCAGCATCCCCTCCTTGATGAACTCCTTCTGCTCATCAGTGGCCATGATGACGGCCACCTTCCCATCGGGGGGTAGCAGGGGATCCTCGAACATTCCGTCGAGCCCGGTCACGGCAAAGCTGATGTCGTCCACACCCACGGTCTCGTTCTTGATCTCCGCTATCTTCGCCTGAAGTTCGCGATAGATATCGTCCATAGGGACCACTCCTAGGTAGTCAATGCGTCAGAGCACCCCGTCTACAAATGGATTATGAGCGCGCGGACATCAGGCACTTTGCATCTAACTTTCGGTAGGTCGCATCCGTTCTAGGGGCATGGGATACGCACGCCGCCTCGCCCTGCTACGCACAGACCCGGTACCCGTGGGAGAACTGAGTGATTTCGGGCACTGGCCTTTCCGATCGGTAGTGGGTGTCCGGTCAAACGGCTGGATGAAACGCAACCATCACGGTCGGTACTACGAACCGGACCCCTGGCCGGGGTCCAACAGCATCATCGATCTGCCACACGCGGTGTTCGGGTCCTGGGCGGTGGGTACACCTATCAGCTTCCAAATCTACACCCCCGACCTCCAGGGGCCGTTCTACTTGTTTCGGGACTGGTCGTGGTGCTGGCGTTTGAACTGGCCAATGAAAGACGAGGCGTGGGATATGTTCTTTCCCGAGCCCCGCATCAGGCACGGTGTGGTGGAGGACTTCCTCAACGCCGTCAAGGCAGCAGGCCTCTACTACCCCCACAAGAGGGACAAGCGGTGGTTCCCTCGTACATGGCGGGATAAGGAGCCCCTCCCCCACACGATCTTCCTAGGCGATATTGGCGACCAGCGTTTCGCAGGGGATGAGACAGGGCCGATGTTTCTAGACCGAGAGGCTGCACGCAGACTGCAAGAGGGTATTCAAAGGAGATACCGATGGCGAAGGTAACAAAAGTAGCGATCCTCGGTGGCTCCTTCAACCCACCCACGATGTCGCACGCGATGGTGGGGCTGGAGCTGATCCGGGTGGGTGCCGCAGACGAGATCTGGTACCTGCCCTCCAACCATCACCCCTTCGAAGGCACGCAGCGCCACAAGCGGGTACGCGCCCCCTACGAAGACCGCTGCGAAATGGTCAGGGCCATGCTCTACGACATGAAGCGGATGCACCGCAGCACCCGGCACCCCTTCATGCTCTGCCTCGAAGAGGAACGGTTCGACGGCCCGTGCTACGCGAAGGACGTGCTCGAAAGCCTGATGAGCAGGAACGCCGGCATCGACTTCAGGTGGGTCATCGGCTCCGACTGCCTGCTCGACCTGCCCCGCTGGCGGTACTACGACTGGCTGCGTGACAATGTGTCCTTCATCGTGTACCCGCGCCCCGGCTACAGCGACCGGGACATGCAGCTACGGGACATCGTACTCGAGGGGCTGGACCTCGAGATCCTCACCCCCGGTCAGGTGATCGTCTCCAACGTCAGCTCCACGTTCGTCCGCAACAACCCCGACGCCAAGTGGGCCATGACCCGGTCGGTGGCGGACTTGTGGGACGATATCAGGGGTAGCGGGTCTCGTACTTGACGGGCTTCGAGTAGTCCTTGAGCAGCTTGCGTACCTTGCCGTATGGCTCCCTCAGGATGTCCTGTATCTCCGATTTCACGGCCCCGAAGTTCGACGACACATAGCGGTCGTTCTTCAGACTGCGCATCTCGAACAGCAGCTTCTTGATGGCGTCGGACGCCCCGCTCTTCTCCATCAGCTTCACGGCGATATTGGCCGGGAAAGCGTCGGGCAGCGCATAGGTCTCACCGCCCACATCGAAGCTATGTGCGTTGGGGTCCTTGCGGTAGTCGAGGTAGCCCCTGGTGCGCAGGTCGTTGTGAATGCGATGGTAGCGCGTGCCTAGCACCTTGAGCGCACGCCCAACATCCTTCGGCTTGCGGGGTGCCCACAAGAAGTCAAACGGCATGGTCGCGTACCGTAGCTGCCCCAACGCCTCGTCGTACACAGCGGGTACGTCACGCTTCAGGTTGAACCCACGCGGCAGGTCACGGGCCTTGGCAATCCAGTTTATGTCACGCGCACCTAGATTTTCTAGCTGGCGGCGGCGCTTTACCGGGATCTCGATGATGTAGGCCGAGATTGAGTCACCCTCGATCACCATAGGCTGATCGTCAAAACGCAAGTCATCCTTGTGCAACCTGCGCATGATGCGGAAGTTAATGGGATGGCCAGGGGCCAGACGATTGAGTGCGGGGTCGTCGATGATGCCCTTGCCTCGGAAATGCCCAAAGCCCCACAAGGCATTCATCATAGCCTTGGCGACCAGCTTGCCGTGGATGCGCTTGCCTTGCTGTACCCGGTCGTATTCCTTTGGCAGCCCAATGCGCTCCCAGCGGTGCTTTTTCCACTTCCGCATCTTGTCGAACAGCTTCTTCCAATCCACAATGACCGACACATCCACGTCGGAGTCGTCGGTCCACTGGAGGGAGGCGGCACCCCCTACGATCGCCATCGTAAGGACCCAGTCCGCAGCCGGCTTTGGAAAGCCCATCTTGCCCATGTGCCGGTAGAACAGATTCTCGATCTCGAGCATGGCGGGACGGCGGATGAAGAGCTGGTCCTTGGACTTGTTGTACCCCCACAGCCAGTCCATGCGGCGGTCCTTGACCTCGTCGAGTATGCCGCCGGTCTTGTCGGCCCCGACGTGCATGTACATATGGTAGCCCTTCTCCTCGACATCCTTCAGGCGCTTGTAGTACTCGTCGTCATCCTCGAGAGTCCAGACCGCCACCTCTTCGGCATAGTCCGGTTTGTCGGGGTAGGTTTTCGACTCCTCCTTGATGGCCTCGTTGATGGTGTCGTCGTCCATCTTTTCGGGGTCGTTGTTTTCACCCACAAAGCCCGCATCACGCAGGGCACCGATCAGGTGCCCAAACGCCGTATCTACATCGTCCTCAGGGCTGAGCTTCAGGAAGTCGGCATCCTTGTCGTGCATGGCCTGACCGCCCGGTAGGCCCCCACCGCCCGTGGTGCCGGGAGCCATCGGGTTTCCAAACGTACCGCGCCATGCCTCCAGCGCCTTCTCCATCTGTTTGCGCTTCTTGGGGCATTTTTCCTTCTTGACGTCGCGGGCCAGCTCCGTAGGGGGCGTATTGAGGTAGGGGTTCACACCGGGTTGGTTGAAGCCCGTGGCCGTCCTGACGCCCATGATCTTCTCGGCTTCCCGCTGAGCCTGACGCAAGGAGGATTCTTCCCCGCTTCCCATGGACTCCGAATCCCACACGGCCTCGTACTCGACGTTCCAAGAGTACTCACGGGGTCCCATCTCGATGACCTTGCCCTGTATCGTCGCCACGTCAGGGGCCGTTTCCTCGGCCTCCCACACAGAACGGCCTCGGTAATCCCTGCGCTTCTCCCACCTCACCCGTGACGCTACCCTGCGCTTGAAGCGGTCGTGCAGCTTGTAGATCTGCTTGACACCCATCTCCATCTTGCGGGCGGCTGCTGGATTGGCAGTGTGGACATTGATCTCGGGCGGCTCGAACCCCTGGGTCACCACCGCCTCTTCAATCCAAGTCACTACGTCGTTGCCGGTACCGCGCCGGTCGTCGCCCAGGTCGTGGTCCAGACTGATCTCGTCCACACGCCCGGTCTGGAGCAGCTTGATGGCCTCATCAGGCCAATGCACGTGCTTCCACCCAGCGGGGGCCTTGCGCTCGTCGTCTAGCCAGACCTTCATTCGAAACTCGCATGTTCTACAATATCAACCAACAGGTCTTCCACATCGGAGACCCGACCATCTAGGGAACTGATCGCGTCGGCCAGGATCCCATCCTTGGCGTCCTTGACCAGCTTGAGGATGTGCTTGCACGGTCCCACCCTACGCCCGTTGCGTGCCCAGTCGGGGCAGGTACAGTAGTGCCCACGTCGGGGACGGATCGTGACGTGCGGGTGGTAGACGTCGCCCTTGGACCCGACCACCTCGCCACTGATCCGGTCATCGGTGTAATCGATCTGCTTCGTCTTCAGGCCGTCCGCCCGCAGCTTGCGCTTGTCCTCGGCCAGCCTCTCCAGCGCGTTCAGGGTTTCGACGTGCAGCTCGAGCAGCTTGCGCCAGTCGACGATGCTCTTGATCAGGGTCTCGATGTTCGATTGTGCCGTGCGTTCCATCGCCCTCACGCTCTTGTTCACCTTTCCGTCGTCGATGAAATCCTTCTCGAGACTGGGGGCCAGGTACTGGTTCTTGAGCGTGGAGGGCTCGTGCCCCACCTCCGCAGCCGCATCCTCGAGCACCGACTTGAACTGGTCCTTGCGGGCCTTCTCTACTTCCTTGGGGTCGTCGCCCTTTACCGGCGTCAGGTCCTTGAGCATCTCCTGCACGATCCGGTTCGCGTGGTAGCCCCGGATGTCCTTGGCCGTGATCTCGAACGGCTTCAGGTAGGCGTTCACATCGGCGGCGCTGACAGAATACTCGGCCTCGTCGTCCGTCAGCAGGGTCTCGTGCTTGGTCTTCTGAAACGCCTGCGTCCGTAGCTCGCTGACCAGCTTGCCGTCCGTGATCTTCTTTTTCTGGTCGACCCCGCTCTTGCCCACATAGTTCAGATGTGCAGTATTTCCCTTGAATGTCAGGTGGCGCTTCTCCCAAGTAGTAACCCCGAAATGCCCCTCCTTGGCGGAGTCGATGTTCCCCACCCGCTCGTAGGTGGCATCCATGAGCAGCACGGCTAGGGCAGGCAGGCGCTTGCGGGGATCGTCGCTCTTCAGGTCTTTTCGGGCTTTCGCCAGCACTTTGTCGATCGATCCCTGTAGCTTGTTGACCTTGTCGACCTTGTTCTTGGTGCGCTTCTTGACGTGGTTTTCGGAGTATTCGTAGACGGTGGTAGTGCCGTTGCCGTCCTGCTTGGGCACTTCCTTCTTGTTCTTGTAGGCGTGGCCTTGGGCTGTCTTGGCCTTGGACTCCTCGGTCTCGGTCTTGTTCATGGGCCGGAACTTGTAGACCGACAGTTCCTTGTCCTGCTTGCGGCCCTTGGGGACAGGCTCGATGATGGCGACATCGAAACCCTTCTCATCCTTCTTGAAGCCCTTGATCTTGCCCCGCTTGTTCTTGTACTTGCCGTACCAGATGTAGTCGCCCACATGGAACTCGTGGTAGGCGAAACGGGCCAGGGTGCGGATGTCGGAAGACAAGGGCATAGAGATCTCTCGCTCGAGTCCTCCAGGCTACAAACGGATTATGCGCGGCTGTCGATCCACGTCGTGAACATGAACAGCACCCAGCAGAACAGAGACCAGCTATCTTGGCCGCGATAGTAGTCGCCCACGATCCGGTCGACCCGCTGATGATTGATGTATGGCAGACCCCTGAACCGTTTGGATCCCAGCGTATCCAGGAACCGTCGCTTGTATGGGCCCTGAAGTAGATTGTGAATGGGCACCGTAAAGCCCATCTTGGGCCGCTGCACCACGTCCCCCGGCACCCCCATTTCCAAAGCTACATCCTTCAGTATGCGCTTGGTAGTGCGGTGGTGGTACTTGTAATCGTCGGGCAGGCTAGCCACATACTCCAGCAGCATGTGGTCGAGGAAGGGCACACGGGTCTCCACCGACGCTGCCATCGTCATCTTATCGACCTTCATGAGCAGGTCATCGGGGAGCCAGGTATTAAGGTCCGTGTTAAGGACCTTGGAAAGCAAGGTTCTAGCTGACTTTGAATCGTAGTGGTGCAACGCTTTCCGAACCGGGTCTGGGAGCTGGCGCTGTGCATCGGTTCGGATGACCTGGTTGGCCCCGATCCAATAGCTCGAGCGCCGTAGGTGGTCTTGCAGGGATGCCGCGCTGATCTGATGGGACCGACGCGCCTCGAGCAACCCCTCGTATTGCCAGTATCCTGCAAACAGCTCGTCGGCCCCCTCGCCGGACAGCATGACCGTTACGTTATGCTTGACGATCTTCGACAGGTAGTACAGCGGGAAGCACGCTGCGTCCGAGAATGGCTGGTCGACGTATCCCAGCACATCATCCAGACAATCGACCATGTCGTCGAACGTCATGGCGACTTGATAGTAATTGAAACCCAGCTTTTCGGATACCAGAGACGCGTAGCCGTACTCGTTGGCCTCCTGATACCCGATGTTGTAGACGTTGATCTCGTGGTCGAGTTCCTTGGCGACTATGGCGGATACGAGCGATGAATCGATACCCCCGCTCAAGAAGGCCCCTAGCGGCACCTCGCTCTGGAGCCGGAGCCGCACGGATTCAGTCAGCAGGTGCTTGACCTTCTCTTTCGCGTCCGGGTATGCGTCGCGGGTCGGGTTGTAGTGCAGCGTCCACCACTGCCTGACAGACACCGTGTCGTTGCCCATGTTGTAGATCAGGTAGTGGCCCTGTGGCAGCGCATGGATGTCTGCATAGATCGTGTCGGGGGCCAGGATGTAGCGGTAGGTGAAGTAGCTGTAGACCGCTGCCGGGTTCAGATCCCCACCATACCCCGCAGCCACTAGGCCCTTGATCTCAGATGAGAACGCAAACCGCCGGTTCTTGTGATAGTAGTAAAGAGGCTTTATACCTACTCTATCACGCGCTATGAACATCTCCCGTCGTTTCTTGTCGAACACACAGAAGGCGAACATGCCGCGCAGATACTTGACGCAGTTCACTCCGTGTTCTTCGTACAGGTGGACGATGCACTCGGTATCGCTTTGGGTCTTGAACGTGTGGCCCTTGGAGATCAGGTATTCGCGCAGCTCCTTGTAGTTATAGATCTCGCCGTTTAACACCACGGACAGGTCACCCGTCTCGTTCGAGATAGGCTGGCGACCACCGGCTACATCGATGATGGAGAGGCGGTTGATGCCGTAGCCGACGACGTGACCCGGCACCTCGGGGCATTCCCAGTTCTGGTCGTCCGGCCCTCGGTGGAGGGTGGTTTGGGACATGGTTTGCAGCCGGGTCGCAGCTTGCCCGTGCCCCACTTCCGTGAAGCCATAGATCCCACACATGGCTAATCCAAAAGCCAGGCGTGCTGCGTGCCCTCGAGCGCTTCGCACACCTCGTCGTAGTTTTCGATGGCCTTGTTCAAGGGGAGCCCAATCTTCTTGTAGTGCGGCACCGGGTTGAACTCGTTCTCGACCCCCAGGTGATCGGCCACCGCCTCCAATATCTCTTGGGAGGCCTCACCGTCGACGAACAGATCCTCGTAGTAGACTTGGAGCGTGTCAAAACCACTCATACGGTGGTTGAATCCAGCTATTTCGTTCCATCTACCGTCCAGGGTTTTTGCAAGCCCCCCCGTGGGTATGCGCACCGTTCGATTCTTGACCTTCTCCGGCTCGGAGGTGGCCCACACACCCGTCTGTGCCGAAACCAAACATGAAACGTAGGTAGAAAGCAGATTCTTGCGGACTATATGGATCATCTTCAGGTCCCCCATGTAGGTGTACAGGGGGGTCTTGTCCACCTCGGGCAACAGCCCCGCGCGCAAGAACTGGTACTTGCAGTCGAACAGCACCCAGTCGGGGCTACCACTCAAACGCTCCAAGTAGTCCAGATAGCCCTGAAACAGTTCGGTCAGGCCCTCTGGTGTCGTGTCGTATTCTACAGTATCCAAGTAGTGAAAGAAGCACTCGGACATCCCCCGATGGCGCTCAAGGAACACCTCGCCATACGCCGTGAGCCGGGGGTGCGTGCCCAGGATCGACCGTAGGACCGTGGTGCCACTCCGCTGTGTACCCACGATGACCGCAAACTCAGACACCGCTACTCCTCCTTTCGGGTCCGGCATTCGACCCGCATTTCCTTCACGACGTTCATCAGGTGCTTGCGGGCATACTCCTTCTCCTCGGGGAGCTTGTCCCTCCAGTCGTCCTCGAACACGTAGGTCACGGCCAGCACCTCGAAAAACTGCTGAAAGCCGGGGCCTTCGAAGCAGTGCTCGTTGATGCGGGTCAGGTGGGAGAAGTTATAGGCGGTGCGGTGGGTCCAGTAGGGCACCCAAATGTCCAGCGTGGCACCCGGCTCGCAGACCCGATGCAGCTCCGCGAACAGGTTTGCGTAGTGCGTCCGGTCGAGGTGTTCGAGCATGTGGTAGCTGTACACCTTGCTCACGCTGTTGTCGGACAAGGGCAGACCCTGGGTGATGTCCATCACCAGGTCCACCTCGGGGCCATCCACCATGTCGATGCCAAACCAGCCGTCCTTTTTCCGACTGCCACAACCCAGGTCTATCTTCAGCTTGCTCAAGAGTCACCCCCCAGCAGGTCCACAAAGTTCTCCTGCCATTCCCTGTGATATCGGCTCAGCGGGAAGATGCGCCTGATGGTCTCGCGCCCCCGGAGCCCTATCCGTTTTGCTGCGTCCGGGTTCTTGTAGACCCAACGCAAGTGGCTCTCCAACTCCTCTTTCGTCCTACCCGTAAACCCGTTCACGCCCGTCTCGATGAACATGCTCTCGTCGTGGTAGTCCATCGTGACACACACCGCGCCCTTCAGCATCGCCTCGGCACGGGACCGGGGCATCGGGGACCGCAGGGTGGTGTTGACGAAAATGGAGTATCGACCTAGGAAATCCGTATAGGTCTTGAACTTCATCTTCGCGTAGAGGTTCTTATCCCGGTGCCGTGGCTCGGGCACAATCACGCCCCGGAACTCCTTGAGGTCGTCGCGCCCCAGGTAGTCGATGGGGAAGTGCTGGCACAGATGCTTGAACTCGTGATAACCTCTGTACCACGGGCGATATCGAATGGCGTTGGCGACGTAGATAGCGCCCTTCTTGCGGGGGCCTATCGAATATTCGTTTGCATCAAACCCCTGCCAGATCACGCGGGACTGCGGGAACCCCCACTGCTCCCATGCGTGCCACGAGTTGCACACCACGGGCATGTTGCCGACGGCGGCGAGAATCTTGTTCTTCTCTTCCGCCCACTCGTGCATCAGGTTCGACCCACGGTAATCGACGTTGAACATTCCATGGAAAGGTGGCGTGCCGTGGCAGATGCCTATGCGGGGTATCTCGGTAATCTCGGCCAACACCCTACGGAATATGGCTCCCCACTCCTTTGTCAGTACGCCGTTGCTGATGGCGGGGTTGACGCAGTTCTCGTCAAAGTGCAGGATCGCCAGATCGTAGTCCCGCTGGTCCACCTCGTCGAAAGGGACCAGCTTGGCATTGGCTGGGAACGGACGCGAACTGTAATCCCAATCCATTGTCGTGCGGTCTTCGACAAGGTGAAAATCGTGAGGTAGCTTGTACAGCTCGTACTGGTGCCCGCAGTGCCAGCGGTATGTCAGGATCTTCAACCGCCGCTTGGGCTGTTTGGGCCGATATCCCCTCATGGCGTAGGATATGTTGCGGCGATAGGCCGCCTCGGGTGACTGAAACCCCCCCAACACCGGGGCCTCTGGCTGGCGTACTACCTGCCGGCGCTGAAACGCCCCACGCTTGCTACGGGCCTTGGTGTGTTTTCGAATGCTGTCAGGGGGCAATATCTGGTCGTCCCGCATGATCACCGAGACTTTCTGATTGCTCTTGACCAAAGAGTTGATGTTGGAGGACTGCACTACCCGCACATAGCTATGTGTCGAGGTGTAGTAATCAGCCGTCTCGGATCGGTATCCCTTGGGTGTGACCAGCAGGACTTCCACACCGGGCACCCATTGTGACAACACGCTCTCGATCACAAACGGATGGAGGCGGTCGTTCGCCGCGCTCAGTTCCACCACCACGGTCATCCACGGCTTCTCTCGGTCCGTGTACACCGGCTTCTTGGCCTCGACATTCTTGAGCCAGTCGTAGATGCGCCCGTAGGTCTGGACGGTCCAAGGGGCCGCAGCAGTGTAGAGGATGTGGGGGTGCTTGAGCAGGAGACGGCTGTAGTTACGCAGGCTGCGCAGGGGCTTGATGACAGAGTCGGTGGTGTCGGGGTGGCTCAGGTGTACCGTGAAGGCACGGTGGGTGAAGGCGAAGTGCAGCCCGTATTTGAACAGCCGGTAGCCTGCCTCGATGTCTTCCCACCCAAAGCCGCTTTGGGGATTTGTGCTCTGGTACCCGAAGCTTTCATCGAACAGACCAGAGGGCAGCACGCGCCGGTTGATAGACACGTTCCGGGTGATGAAATTCAGGTAGTAGCCGGGGTTCGGGGGGTACTGAAGCGACATCTCCTGCTTCAGTTTCTCCTGGTCCCGGTCCAGCAGCGCAAGGAGCTGCCAGATGTCCCGCCCGTTGGACTCGATGTTGTATGGACCGATGAGCACGTCGATGACCGGCGAGTTCCGGTGTTCGATCAGGTGCCCAGCCACAAACTCCGCATTCGGAATGCAGTCGGAGTCCACGATGCAGAGGATCTCGCCCTTGGCCTCCTGCAATCCTACGTTGCGTGCGTGACACTGCCCTTTGTTCTTACCAAACCGGACGTAGGTGATCCGGACATCCTTCAGGTATCGATTGACCAGACCCCGGTAGGAGACCGTGGAGCAGTCGTCGATAAGGACCAGCTCGAAGTCCTTGGATGTCTGACGCTTCAGTGCCTCGAGGAAGGTCTGGAGGGATTTGAGGTCCTTGTTGTAGATGGTGGCTACGATGGACAGGGATGGGCTCATAGGCTAGCCAGAACCTCGAGGGGTTTGGAATTGCGGTAGGTGTAGTGGCCCAGGGCATGTTTGCGGGCGGTGGCACCTACATGGTGCCTGTCGTCTACATCTTCGATCAGGCGCTTCAGGAAGTACTCCCACTCGTCGGGGGTGTCGGCTGAGTAGGCGGTGCCCTCGGGAAGTGCCTTGAACTCTCCTATGCGACTACACACGGAGGGCACCCCGACAATCGCGGCCTCGAGCCACTTGACGAGGCTCTTGCAGCGGTTGAAGGGAATGTCCATCAGGGGCACCAGATTGATGTCGAATACACCGTGGATCAAGAAGGGCAGTGCATCGAAGGTGATAAAGGGCCAGCGGGTCAGTCGGTCCCGTGCCATCCACTTCTGTTCGAACTCCGACTGGATCTCGAGTGTCCCCACCACAGCCAGCCGCAGATGGTGGTAGCGCTCCAGCAGTCGATCCAGCACGGGTTCGATCAGCCGGAAGTCCTCCACATGGGCATGGGTCGCGGAGGTGTATCCCAGCGTGACAGTCTCCGCTTGCCTGGGCGCGACATTTGCCCCTGTCACAGCGCCGCAGATCAAACGCCCCAACACATTTGGAAGTACCAGCACGGGCTTGTCGGGCCACCTAGCCAAGATCTCGGCCCGAAGGGCGGGGGTCGAGCAAGTGACGAAGTCACTCCACGCTATCGCCTTGGAGTATTGAGCACACTCCATATGGGTGACCGTACAGTGCTTGGGTAGCGCCTTGGGGTCGAAGAGCATGTCGTCGATGTCGTATCCCACGGCTTCGGCAACCCGCTTGATACGCCCAAAGACGACTGCCGTGTTGCGTTGGTAGGGGAGACGCTGGACGATGGCCACCTTGCCTGGGAAGTCCTGCCAAAAACGTGCGCCCTTGAACCCCTCGCGGATAGTGGGGCGCATCCCGGCATGGGCCATCTGATCGAATCTGTTGTAGGACCTGTACCGTGCCGTGGAGAGCTGCCTCGGCCCTTCCGCCAGCAGATGAAAAGTCACAGACGCTCCCTCACCCAATCCACCATGAGGGGTACACCCTCGGAGACCGGCACTTGAGGCTTGTAGCCCAACAGGTCTTGGGCAAGTTCGATCCTGGCCAGCGTACCGGGCACATCCCCCTTCTGGTCCTCGATGTGGAGCACGTTTGCGGGCTTGCCCACGGCTTCTTCGATGGCCTGGACCAGCTCGAGCAGCCCGGTCTTCTGACCGCAGCCGAAGTTAAAGACCTCGTGGTGCCCATAGGTGGGCTCGTAGTCGAGCAGCCGTACCATGCCGTCCACGATGTCGCTTACATATGTATAGTCCCGATAGCTCGAGCCATCCCCGTACAGGGTGATCTCGCCGCCATCCATGACGAGCTGGATGGCACGACGGATGAACATGTCAGGGCGCTGACGGGGGCCATATACAGTGAAGAACCGCATCGAAATCGTGTGCATGTCGTACTCGCGTGCGTAGTAGTCGCACGCCAGCTCGCCCTGTCGCTTCGACAGAGCGTAGGGGCTCATGATCTTGGTCAGTTCGTCGTACTCCCTGAAGGGTGGCTCCAGCGCACCATACACGGACGAGCTGCTCGCATAGAACACACGCTTGCAGCCCACCAGGTCGGCCCACTTCAGAATGCGGGTGGTACCCACCACGTTCACCTGGGCGTAGTGGCCGGGGTCCCGCAGCGAGGGTCTTACCCCCGCTATAGCCGCCAGATGGTAGATAGCGTCTGGCTGGTATTGCCCGTGGTCAAACAGCTCTTCCATGTCGGCGGCGCTGGACACATCCAAGTGGCGGTGACGGATTCCCTGGGTGCTGTCCTTGAACTCGACCTTCGGGGTCTTTTCGTAGAGGGTTTCGTCCATGTTGTCGCACACCGTGACCCTGTGACCATCAACCATCAGCCGCTCGACGAGGTGCGACCCTATGAAGCCCAGCCCACCCGTGACCAGTATCTCAGACATGGTACCTCCGCATCAGAGTGTCTTGAAAACGGACGCCCATTTTAACACTGTCTTCTTGATATCAAAGTTTTCACGGACGTAGTCGTCGCCGTTCTGTCGTAGGGTCTGGAGGAGGGCCGGTTTTTCGATGAGTTTGCTGATGGCGCTGACCCATGAACCGGGGGTGTTGCACAGAAAGCCGGTGTGGCCGTTTCGGACGGTGGTGTTGTAGGTGACCAGATCGGAGGCGATGGGCACATAGCCAGAGGCCATGTACTCGAGGACCTTCAGGTTGGACTTGGAGTAATTGAACACATGGTTGTAGACAGGAGCCAGCCCCACCGAAAGACCTATAGATGCCAAGTATCTCAGGTAGATACGCGGGGGCACCATCTCTAGAAACACCATCTGGTCGTAGGGGGTGATACGGATCAGGTCCTTGCTAGCGCAGCCCCCCATCACGACGACCACCCGGTCGCCGTAGCGGTCACAGATGACCTTCAGGGCCGGGGTGACGACCTGCAAATCCCGTTTGTGGGTGGGGCTACCCAGCCACCCGATTACAAACCGCCCCTGGAGGCGATCCCGGTAGTCGTCAAGCGTCAAACGCGCGCACCGCTTGTCCAGTGCCGAGATCTGGTCCGGTGCAGGGCCCTCCCTGTCCAGTTCCTCGAAATCGATGGAGTTGGGGCAGACATGGACGTTGCGGTTGTACTTTGATATTTGGTTTTTCAGGTACGGGGTGCTGACAGTGACCGCGTCGGCCAGCCGCAGGTATTGGATGATGTTGCCCTTGATGCGGTGGAAGTGGATGTGGGCGGGGTTCCACGGGGGGATGTTGAACACGTCGTCGTCGATCTCGTAGACGATCTTCTTTCCCGCGCGCTTGTAGTTCAGCACCTTCTGGTAGAAGTGGCGCTCGTACTGCTTCTGCACCACCAACACGTCGGCCCACTCCAGCTCGTGATCCAGGGCATTGACGTGGGACAGGCGAGCATCAATACCCACCCCAGG
>Ga0180437_10007049_pt1 | contig 14786 bp, 23 predicted proteins | sample SS_ome_4_FD_132410 | JGI IMG/M metagenome (GOLD analysis project Ga0180437, IMG submission 132410) | Hypersaline lake sediment archaeal communities from the Salton Sea, California, USA - SS_3_D_1 metaG | ecosystem: Environmental > Aquatic > Non-marine Saline and Alkaline > Hypersaline >...
ACCTTTTCATCTGACAGGCCGGTCAAGGAATATCCGAAGGCGCGTTGTAAATATGACACTAGCTCCCTGTCATTTTCAAAGATCATGTGTAAGAACTTGAGAAACTCCGGACACTGTGCAGACGCATCAAAACAAGTGTTTGCAATTTTCGAGAGCAGTTGAGCGGGGTCGTGTCGTGTCAGTTTGCCCGTTTTCAGGTCCAGTGTCCCATTTTTGACGTTGAGCAGATACGGATCGGTATCAAAACTCTCTGCTGTGGTGGCGATCTGCTGGTCATGCTTCACAAGTGCTGTGATATGCGATACGGTGGTTTTGAGGCTCTTCTTCTTTGTAAAACAGTACTCTTCTACATTCTGAGCATAATTCACTAACGGATCTAGCTGTGACGTGAGCTCTCGTAGCTTCTCATCGTTTTCTAACCTCTCCTGTTCTTCTTTAGACCGGTCTTTGACAGGAATATACGGCGCGTCGGTTTCCTTCTTCCAGTCTTGCGTCAAGAGCTTCTCAGCGTGTTTTGCGTCCCCCTCCAGGGACTGAATTACTCGAGTGACAAGCTCCGAGGTTAGGGCGGTTTCGTCAGTTATCCAGTGTGTCCCGTTATACACACAAAACATCTCTTCTGTGTGATTATACCGGATAACTTTACAAAACTGATCGAGGTAGCGTTGCCGTGTACCATATTCAGTCAACTCATAATATTTTAGGCGTGTTAGGCCGTCCTTGACTCTGAGTGTGCTCTGTGGCACAAACCGCATGACATCTGCTCCTGGGCCAGGAGCGTCTCCTTTCTGCGGGTTAGTGGTGGCGCTCTCAGGGCCTGGTTGCGGACCCGGGTCCGATGCCTGCACGCCGACCGGCTGGTAGTCATCAGCGGGGTGCGGTGGACATTCTAACGGATGCTTTTTCTTATACTCTTCCCACTCTGTGAGGATGTCGTCAGTCGTGATCGGATCGTCTTTCCCGTATGTGATGCCATTGCGGATCGTCTTTTCGGCAGCTTTCCGGTCTTTGGCCTGATCGTGGCTCAGGATAAACGCCACAGCTTGATCCTCTGTCCAGAACGGCGCCCCAAACCCGGCGAGGATCCCGCCGGCGAGCCTGCCCATATCCCGGCGTGTATAGTGTTGCTCACCCTTTGCGGCGCTCTGCTGGTGTGTGGCTATCGTCTCACGTTTCCACTGAAACGCCCGTTCAAGCGCCTGTTCATCTGCTGTACCATTGCCATGTGTCGTCGTGGGGCTGGTACGCTGTGGGCTGGCGTTCGGCTGTGGGGCTGGCTCCGGTTCATTCAATACGTCAGCAGGGACGGGAAACTCTAGGGCGTGTTCGTTCCGGTACAAGTCCGGATCGTCGCTCATAAAACAGAGTCGTGACACGTCTTTGCCATCTTTTTTAAAGTTGATCTCAATATCATGTGCTGTCTGAAAATGCTCCGCAATCAACGGTAAGATCCGCTTGTGTTGAGCGTCTGTGTCAATGTGGGGGGTCCGTACCAGAAACTTGAGTCCTGTCCCTGACGGCGACACAAAGCACGCGGCAACGTAGGGGTCAGTGCAGAGTTGAGCCTTAACCCCTGCAATATCTGACACATCGTCAAGATCGCAAATCGCAAATCCAGAGTGCTTGTGAAAATTGCAGATTCTCCGATAAGATGGACATGACTTGCGCCCTTGTTTGGGAATGTTTAGTTTTCCGGCTTTGATAAGCCGTTGTTCCTCTTGAAACTCCGCATATTCGCGTTGACATTGCGGACAGCGCTCCGGGAACGTGCCGACAAAGCACGCGGCGTCAAGCGTCTTTTTCTCCGTATCATAGCGGGCCTTATTCTGTCCTCTGAGTGTTCGCAGACGGGTTATTTTCGCCTTGTGGTCACCGTTCTGGATCCTGTTCAAGATGACAGCAATCGTGATGGTATCAGGGCAAGTGAGATCAGAGACGCCCTTAAACACGGAGCAGGGCACATCAAAAATGGTGGCTCCCTGGTCAAGGGGCGTATACTGTAATGTGGGGTTCTTGCTCATCGCGACACCCCCTGTGCTGTGGCGTGCTGTTTACGAATCACGGATGCAATCGCCTTGCTCCACGCCTCGTAACAGGCCTGTTTCTGCTGTTCATCTTTGAACGGGGTGAAAATGACTCTCACTTCTGGAACTTTCCTGTTTTTCTGATTTCCCATAGCGGGGATGAATGGCGGGGAAATGATACAATACACCTAAAAACTTGACAAGAATGACAAGAAAATGTATTATATCATTAACCGTGGTTCATGCTTTTTTAAGCGTGTCAGCGGGGTTCACGGCACTGGTCAAGACCTCCCACAGTCATAAGCACCAGTGCCGTTTGTGTTTCTCGCCTTACGCTTCCTTCAGTGACGCTCGCCATTCTCGGTACTCCTGTTGAATTTTTTCCGGGGGTTTTTCGGTAAACTCTGCCACGGATTGTAGCGTCTGACTTCGCATCTTCGAGACAAAGCCCCCCTCAATATTGTTGAGTGTGGCGTAAGGCATCCCGGTTTGGAGCGCAAGTTTCTTACGGCTCATGTTGTGTTTTTGCCGATACGCGGTGATAGGATTCGTTATTTTCTGCATAATGCTCACTCCTTATGTGAAAGTGGTTATTTCTACCAACATAAGTAATAAAAAGAAATTTGTCAAGAAAAAAATGCTGTCTTTGCCTGCTATTAGGGCAAAGACAGGAGTTTTTCAACGTTTTTCAACGTTTTGCTTTATCCCTATGTCTAGAAGGGCCTTTCAAGTTTTTCAACGTTTTTCAATGGGCTTTTTCAAACGAAAAAATTTTCTGCTTTTTTCCAGTTTTTTCTGTTGTCTGTAGTAGCGTTGACTACAGGCCTTTGGGGTTGCGTCAGAGAATTTGCGTTTTCTCCCGGTTTTGGGTTGCGTCACAGGCTGCCCACATCCGCATAGACAGAGTCCTTGGGCTCGCTGTTCGGTGGCTCGCTGGTTCAATCTTGCCAGTAAGTCTTCACGCTCAAACCTCCAGTTTTCCTTGTCCAGCCGCAACCACCGGATCTCCTCAGCTCTTTCTCGTGCGAGTTCTTGAAACTGCCCTAGGTTTTCCACACACGCTGAGTAGTGGTAAGCCAGTTTTTCGAGGTGAGCCTTGAGCTCTGCGTTTTCCTGTTCGAGTGCTTCGAGTCGTGTCATGTGAACCTCTTCAACGTCTCAATTTGAATGATTATGCAAGGGGGTTTCATCGTGACAAGTATCATAGGATCTTATCTTCCACACAAGCAATTTCTTTTTATTATTTACAAAAAGCATGTCATCTCTTACAGAGTTTTCACGCCGTAGCGCCTGACAGGAGGGAGCACCCTGACAGGGGCTTAGGCTCCGGGCTCCCATTCGACACTATCGGGATGACGGCTGTCCCCACTGCGACACACGATCGTCAACGGATAGTTCTCCGGGATCTCAATTCTCCATCGAATGCGCTGACGAGCCCCACGGCCGTCATACTTGCGCGTGACGGTCAACCTGGGATCCTTCTGGGGATACCGGTCGCCTGACGGCTGCCACACGCGATCCCCGAAATCGTCAATGACAAATGCTCCTACTTCGAGCCAGTTCCGGCCTGCTCCATTCGGTTTCGTGTCGGTCAGAATTGTTGGCATAGTCATCACCTCCTTTCTTTGCGTGCTTTCTGGCGCTGATAGCGTGCCTTGTTGCGACAGTGTTGGCTACAATACCGCCGTATCCAGTCAGCCGGTGTCTCAATGTGAATGCTGGCGCCGCAGACCTCACACGCATGGCTGTAGTGCACGGGATACGGATAACGATCTAATTGCCTGGCCTTCTTCTTGCCAGGAACGTCGAACTGGAGTTTCTGACAGAGTCGGTCAAAGACTCGTTTTTCTTCAGCATCCAGGGTCCACAGAACATGCTCATCGTCGGCCACATACGCATTGACAGTGTCCTGCCAGACAAGCAGCGCCTGGACGTGGTCAAGCAGGGCCTGTAAGAGCCCTTTTTCGGCGGCTGTCAGGTCAATGGTCATCGTCTGGGTCCTCCCAGGTCCCCAGGAGCACAAAGCCCAACGGCGCCCCGAATTGAATTTGTCCATAACTGTTGCCCTCAGCATCCATCCAACACAGGAGCCCATAGCTGGAGTCTGGACTCTCCGTCGTGGCATAGACGTCAATGATGTCGTCGGTCAGAATGTTCTCAAGTTTGCCTCGTAACATACCGCCCCCCTCCTGTAGGGCCGCCAGACACCCGCTCTTCCACTGTGGGATACCGGACGCCTGGTAACAACATGTCTCGCAAGGTCACAATATCTTTGACAAGGGACGCGATTTCAGATTGCCCGTCAGCATTCATCCCTTGTCGCAGATGCAACAGCCGGTCAATCGCGAGGTCAAAGACCATTTCTAACGTGTGCTTTTGGTGTCTGGTCAACACAAGATCACTCATGACTCGGGCTCCTCTGTAAACAGGTGTGTGACACAAAACTTCTCAGAATCCGTGATCGCTTTCCCCACGTCGATCACCCGTCGCCGTGGCGGGGTCAACTCCCGGATCTGGGCTTCTAATTCTTTCACTTGCTGCTCTAAGCGTTCGCATTTGCGCTGCCAGCGATCTAATGCTCTGCTCAATAGAATAGCGTCTGCTGTGTCCATGTGTTCCCCCTTCATGTGTCGAACGTTTCAGCGTTCTTTTTGCGTTCATGGTGGTGTCGCTGCCTCCAATATTTGGATCGACACGCACTACTACAAAACTCTTTCATCCGGCCCGTGTCCTCGTGACTCATCACCTCCCCACATTGCTTGCAATGATAGTCTTTCTCCTGGCTGATCGACGCGTGCTCTTCTCGCATCTTGGCATTGAGCACTTGTAATGACCGGACCATGCTCTTGAGTTCGTCAATCTGTGTCATCTGCCAGGCAGCTCTGATCGACTGAGTTTCCAGACGGCGACGTTGATCACGAATAATAGCCAGGAGCTTTTCGTGGGGGAAGACTGACAAGTCCTGTTCGCTCCAGGGGGTGGTATTCGCGAACACCCGGCCCCCGCAATCTTCACACCGCCCGATCAAAATATGTTCCTTTGTGGGACTCATTGCTTGACTAGGTAAATGTCTAGCAAAGATTAGACATGTCTAAGTCAAATATTAGACAAAGTGCTAGACGTCCCTGGCTCCGACGCTAGACAGACTTCCGAAATGGAATCACATTTGACATCTCTTCTTGAAAAAAGACGGTCATCAATGCCTGTCTAATTTCGGGAGTTATGTCTTTTTCTCCACGTTCTACACGTGACACTTCTTTCTGTGTCAGCCCGATCAGTTCTCCAAGTTTGCCTTGACTCAAATTTTGTGCTTCTCGGATCTCCTTTATTCGTTCAGGTGTCAAACATCCTTTCACATGTGGCTCAGAATCGATTTTCGTTTCTCCGGGGGTCGCAGTCACAGATGTATCGGCATACCTTTCTGACATTTGAACGGCTCCTGGACGCTGTGAGCGCGTCACAGGGGTAAAAAATGTATCCCCCTCCGACGTTCGTGTGATCGGATGGGCGCCACGTTCCCGGATCGTATTGCCCTCAGTCACCAGGTCATAGACGGTGTGCATGTCTTCCAGTCTGGCGTAGGGCACCTTGAGCACACAGGAGTCATCGCGAACATTCGTAAAGACTGCCTCTCCCGGCGCTTTCAATTCCTTGACCAGTTGCTCTTTCTCCTTATCCTGGTAAAACGTCCGGGCATTCTGGGGTTTCGTCTTAAAGACATAGCTGGTAACACAGTTATCTCGCAAGGCGCTATCGCCTATTTTATCGGCTTTGGCGCTCTTTGACGTCAAATACAGATACATGCCCACTTTCCGGCCTTCGTTGACGATCTTCGTTTCGAGTTTCACCAGCTCGCTGTTTTTGCTCCAGCGTTCATGCTCATCGACCACCAGGATACGCGGGGTGTAGTGTCTGGTTGGTGCTGAGAGTCGCCGCTGTAGCTCGTGGTGGTACGCCTGTATCAGGTCCGGGAGAAACATCGGATTGTCAAGAATGGTGATATACGGCGTGTCAACAAGGGCTCCCAGGGTTGCGCCTAATGACTCCGGGTGTGGATAGTGCAAGTCTAACACATCAAATGTGGCCTGGTACGCATACACGGCACTGGCGATATTATAGGCGAGAAATGTGGTTTTCCCAAACCCGGATAAGCCGATAATGACACAACTATACTGGTCAGCCAGCGGGCCTGTTTCCGGCTGTCCGGTATCGCGTCGGTATCCGAAAATAAGCGGTTTCCCCGGCGCAATGTCCCCCGCTCGCAAGAGGTCTGAAAAGGTCGGCACGATCACCGGTCCGGCTGGTAACGCCTGCGCTGACTGCTGGTCAAGTGCCAGGCGTCCAGACAGGCCCCGGCGGCCAACGAGTGCCGATATTTGCCGCGTATTCATTTCGGCCATTTTCACGTACAATTGAAAGGCTTTTTCCGGCGCTCTGGCCTCAATCTGCTCTGCCAGGACTAACCCCGTTGACACTTCCGGCGCAAGTTTCGACAAGTCTCTGTCTTTGATCGGGATTTCTGCATCTTTCAGCCTGAAAATGTGGACGGTCTTTTTCTTATACACGGCGACACTCACAATGAGTCCAGACAGCGCCGCGGTGACACACACGCCCACTGTCACAGCCGTCTTGACGTCCCTCTGAAAGGGGATTGCGTGTTTCTTATCCTGAAGCCTGGCTATTTCCAGACGTTGCTTTTCTTGCTGGGCTTCGAGTTTCAAGCGTTCGAGGGTCTGCACTTCTGCGGTCATGCCAGACAGCACGGCCTCCTTGACGGTTTTCTCAGTGTCAATTTGCTGGTATTGATACCAGAGTGTGCCCACCGTAAGCACCAGGGCCGTCACAAGAAATGAGACAATGACGGTTCGTTGTGTCATGCCGTTACCCTCCAATAGCGAGCCACAGCCCCACGATAAGCCCCAGAATCAGGCTCATGATGAGTTTGTGTTTCGTCCACAGATACACGCCAGTGATCAGGACGCCGCCCCACAGATACCAGGGAAGATCTGTCAGGGCCGGGGCGATCAAGCGGCCAGCACTCCACGTCAAGGCACGCCCGGCCCGGCTGCCAAACAGCCCGGCTGTGTAGGCATAGGTGAGCCACATTCCGAGAAGAAACAGCCCCCCGGCGGCATAGAGACACACCCGCTTGACCTTCTGAATTGTCCGTTTTACCGGATGTTGTCTGATGTTGGTACGATGCTTGCGTGTGTTCATGCTGAGTCCCTCCTCTCTAGATACGGAGCCATGATGACAAACGCCCCTTTCCGCCCTGTACAGAGACGTCTTGCATCTGTTTCGGTGGACAGGTGTAGGGCGTTGTGGCGGTGTGTCGTCCATCGCTTCGCAGGGGTCAAATAGGTGTGCTGTTTCACACCTTTTCCGACAAGATAATAGGTGGTCAGTTTCATGAGCCGTCCCTCCTTAAAAGAGTGGTAGGTGGTCAAAAAATGGCATATCCTGGCAGAGTTCACAGCATAGCCGGTGGTTATGAATACTTTTCACCAGCCCCTCAAAGTGTGGGATCACCCCTCGCCACACATGCCCGACATCAAAGCCGATGCCTTCCTGAAAAAAGGCCCTGGTGAGCTTGGAGCCATTTGCATAGCCTTTTCGATGACAATACAGGCGCTTTCTGAGGGCGTCCGGATCGGTGCTGTTCACCATCCCGACATAATGTCGGGCTTTTCCTCGCACATTGTCGGAGCCGATGTCATGATGAAAATGGAGCAGGTAGACGGTACAGCCGCCCTGCCAGTCACGACACAAGCGGTTGGTGCGGATACGGTCTACTTTGCTCCGAGTGGGTTCAAAAAACGAAAAGTGTGTTTGTCGATGAAAATGTCTTGACGTTTTCATGCGTGCTCTGGCATACACACAAGAAAGGGTGACAACATGGTTGTCACACCGTTCGCGTCCTGGTTGGTGACATCATGGGTGGTGAGACCTTCCAGGGCGTGCTTGTGTGTCTGCCCTCCTTTACGTGATAGGGTCCCCCCTCGAAAATGAGACTGGACGCAATAGGTGTGTAGAGAGTACTGAACGGCTTGCCGTGTAATACTCTATACTCACCACCTGCTCCGGGTGTTCTACCAGCAAATACACGTCTGTGGTGGTGGCCGTCACGACGACACGATCCACCATGTTTCGGAGAAACTCCGGGCGCTCTGTGTCCTCTAATTGCGCCCACAGATCCCCAAAATGCTGTAACCGCGCCAGGGAGCTCTCGAGCGTCTCATACGCGGTCCACTGTGTGTCTATTCTCCTCTGATGTCGGTCGTATTCCGCTTCTAAGGCGACAAGTTCCCTCTGTAAGGTGTCATATTTGGCGCGTGCAATCGGATCGTCAAATCCCTTATTCAGCATAGCCTCTAGCAAGATCCCCAGTTTTTGCCGATGGTCGGCTATTTGGGTGTCAAGTCCCCTCAGGGCCTGTGTCGGCTGGTGTGCCTCTAATTCTGCCTTGACCCGCTGCAATAAGGCGGCTCTATCCTCCAAAAATGTCATATTGTCTGAAAGTGCCGTGAGATGGTCGATCACCTGTTGCTCTAATTCGTCTGCTCGCCAGGTCGGGCATGAACACGCCCCCATCGCGACGCCCCGACAGCGATAATAGGCATACAGGCGGCCCCGCTTCACTTTCGACGTGCCATGACACCGGCTGCCACAGAGCCCACACCACACCAGCCCGGATAACACATACAGCCGGGTTGCACGCGGGGATGGCCTCGCCTTCTCCTGTAAGATCGCCTGGACCCGGTCAAACCTCTGCTGAGAAATTAACGCCTCATGAATGCCATTGACGATCATCGGCTCCCCTGGGGTCAATTCATGCGTGAGCGGATCGCGGTGGCGTTTGCCCCAGGTCAACTTGCCGACATACACCGGATTCATGAGAATCTGCCTGATAATCGTCGCGTGCCAGCGGCTCCCTCGTTTCGTGGGAATGCCTTTCGCGTTGAGCAGGGTGGCCACGTGGCGCAGCGAGTGACATTGCAGGTACTCCGCAAAAATCCAGCGTAGGGTGTCGGCTTCATCCGGGTCCGGGATGAGTGCCCCCGTGTCGGAGGTATAGCCATACGGCGGGGTTCCCCCGTTCCATCTGCCTTGTTGCAGGCGGGCAGTCATCCCGCGTAAGACCCGTTCTCTGGTGTGCCGGCGTTCTCTCTCATTGATCGCCGTCCGGATCGTGCTGGTGAAAATCCCGTCAGATGTCGTAAAGTCTGGTGTCGGCTCTAAAATCGGAATCAATTGACATCTGCCAGCGTGCAGAATTTCCATCAGCCGGTACATATCCGGGACGCTGCGTGTCAAGCGATCACTCTCTAGGCACAATAAGGCATCATACCGGCCGTGTGTGACGCCTGTAAGACAGCGTTGTAATTCAGGGCGGTCAAGGCTTTTGGCAGACTTGCCTTTTTCAATAAAGACATCTGCAATAATCATCTCATGCTGTGTAGCATAGTCGCGTAACATGGTGTCTTGTACGTCCAGAGAGTAGCGATCCACTTGCTTGCGGTCTGATACTCTGCAATAGATCGCGGCCCGTCCCTTTTCCGACATTACGATGTCCTTTTTTTCCGTTCAATGTAGGCATCAATTTCACTCTGCTTGTATTTGACACTCCCTCCAATCTGATAGGAGGGGATCTCCCCTTGTTTCGTGAGATGATATAGCGTTGTACGCGAGATGCCTAACAGTGCTAAAACGTCTTTGATACTTAACATTTTATCCCCTGAACTGTTCATAGTGTTAGCATGTTTTAAGTTGTTTAAATTTGTCAAGCATAATTTACAAAATACTTCTCTCACGTCCACATTTCGTCTGTACGTGGTGTTCTTTTCGCCTGAATATCAGAGATTAGGGTTCTCGCTGTAGGTCCCTGGTACGTTCTGCCATACGCAATTGATATTCATTGAATTCCTGGACTTTTTCTGACATGTGGGTGCGTATCGCTGAGGACAGCGTAATTTCCTTTGACGCGCAATACTCTTTATAGCGATCCAATAACTCTTGAGACACTTTGACTCCCAATGTCGTGATTTTTTTCGGGCGGCCTGCTTTTTTTGCCATACTCTGCTCACCTGCCTTTCATAATTTTGTCTATGGTAAAACTTTTGCTATTCTTTGTCTATGGTAAAACTTTTGCTATTCTTTGTCAAGTATGTTTTGTAGCAATATCTAAAAAATTGTCAAAATAAGTATAAACTTTTACTAACTTTTTAGCCTTATTTGGTGTGTTTTTCAAATATTTTTGTAAATTCTTAGTGCTAAGACTTGACAAAATATCTCTTATGTTGTATTTTATGACTATGAGAAACAACAATCCTACACAACAAGGAGAAAAAACGATGAAAAAAGCCGTTATTTATGCACGGGTCAGCACGATAGATCAACGCGATTCTCGCACCATTGAACGTCAAATTGAATCCATTGAAACCTACTGCAAAGAGCATGAGTTGACCATTGTCGACAGATACCTTGACGATGGAGTTGGAGGGAGCGACAAAGAACGTGGCTACCGGCTTATTGATTACGTTCAATCACATGCTCATACCTTTGATGTCTTAGTGTTTGAAAGCATTGACCGGTTTTCTCGAAATTTGATGCTATGTGGCTACCTGCAATTGTCCTGCCTCCGGGAAAACATCGACATGATTTCTATCTACAATGATGGGATTTTTGATGAAGAGGATCCTATGAAAAAGTTTCAGAACACCATCATTAAGGCGGTGGCAGAACTCGATAAAGATATGACAGTCATGAAATTACAACGAGGGATTAACGGGCGTGTTCGGAAAGGGTATCGGAGCCGGGGCAATTGTCCGCTGGGGTATGAGTACAAAGAACAAGAGAAGGGCAACCGGCATGATGTGATAGTGAATGAGCAAGAAGCCGAAATTGTCAAGGGCGCCTTTAGAACATTTTTGGATACCGGAAGCCTTGCCAAAACGGCGAGAACCTTAAATAAGGCAGGGTTCACAACACGACGAAAGAAAGCGTTTTCCCGTCAGGGGGTCAAGCTTATCCTTCAAAATGACTTCTATATTGGGAAACTTAGCTATAACGGCGAGACGGTTGACGGTCAACACGAGCCCCTGATCTCAAAACACCTCTTCACGAAAGTGCAAAAACATTTTCAAAATCAAGAGGAGAAAAAACCATGTCAATAAATCAAACATTAAGAAAGCATGTTCTTGACCGGGATAATAGGGTGTGTGTGAAGTGCTATAGAGCTAGTGATCTTGAAGTCCATCACATCACGTCAAAACAAGACGGGGGGGAAGATTCTCTAGAGAATTTAATAACCCTTTGTGAACACTGTCATGCTGAGTGGGGATGTATTGAAACAAGAGACACACAATCATTTTATGACTGGCTAAACATGCCTACTATAAACTGTTTTCGTGCATGGTATAAAACTTTGAAATCGCACCCTAATTTAAGAAAAGAGCTATCTGCTGATGAATGTCTAAACCTTGTGGACTTAACTTTCAAGTGTTGTAAGGATTTTCACGGCGGGGACGGTCAACTACATTCTCAAGAATCCGGCTTACAAAGGCAAATTACGTCAAGAATCCGGCAACGTGCTTGACATCCCCAGGATCGTCAGTCCGCAAGTCTGGAATAAGGCAAACAAGAAGTAGTAACCACCCCAGCCCCCGGCCCCTGTTGAATCTGGCAGGGGCTTTTTACTGTAGGAGAACATGACAATTTTGTCACTTCTTGTATCTATTGACGATAACTTGTCAGAATTCTGACAAGTTGTCCCTGCCTATGTCAATTCGTGCGCGCGTGCGAGGGATGAACTGCGTGATCAGAGTGATCACACACTCCCATCAGCATGTCAATTCGTGCGTGCGCGCGCGGGATGACCGCTCTTGACGGGATACGTTTGTCAGAATTCTGACAAAGGTCAGTTCGGGTCCCCTGCGTCGGCTCCCCGGTGCTCCACTGGAGCGAGGCGGCTACGGCTCGTTGTGTATTGTGTGTCGGGGAAGAGCTTTTGTCATTTTTTGACAAAAGCTCTTGTTTAGGATGATTTTCTCCAAAGTGCTTTCCTGCCTCCTGTTGTTTGTGCCGCCCCATCTCTTTCAGAATCTCCTGCTCTGTCTGTGTCAACTCATACAGGGCCCGTGATGTCAGGGGCTGTCCTGGGAAACCAGGGCGGCCAGGTCATCGAGCGTCGGCGCGTCCTTGAACAGCTCTTGCAGGTCATCCAGCGTCAGGGCGTCCTTGAACAGCTCTTGCAGGTCATCCAGCGTCAGGGCGTCCTTGAACAGCTCTTGCAGGTCATCCAGCGTCGGAACATCCTTGAGAAGGTCATCATCGTGGGGGGGTGAGTGGTGGTTCATACATCACACGTCCGTTCAGTTGAGGTTCGTGAGGAAGGCGGCCTGCCCTTGTCGAAAGGCGGCCAGATGAAAAACATTCAACAGCGCAATCGTCTCGTCGATCGTGGTTGCAGATGCCTGCACGGCGAGGAGGTGATAAATGTCATGTTGCGCTTGTTCAGAGTAGGCGTGAATCTCGTCAAGGTGGACAGAGACCATCTCCTGATCGTCCCCAGGGGGGTCGTGTTGGCCCACGGTGATCGTCGGGCGGTCATCAGAAGCCAGGCGGTGATCGTCAATGAGACGGGCCACACGGACAGCCGCGGCCTGTGTCAGTCGGCCTGCCAGCCGTTCATCGGCAAACGACATGGCGGTCATCTGCTGTAAGACCGGATCGTCCACCGGCGGGGCAATGTGGATGCCATAGCGGGGAGTGGGCGTCGTGTGCCCGCGGGGGTTCTGTTTGGCGTGCTGTGTTTTGAGGCGTTCGCTATACACGGTCATGGTGCTGGTCTCCTTTCTGACGTGCATGGTGCAAGGTCTCACAGACCTGGGTGACGTAATCAGTCAACCGCTGCTGTTCAGCGTGACTCAAATGCGAAAAGTCGGCGCGGGTCACCGCCTGAAGAGCGATGAGGGCCTGCGTCAAGGCATCTCGTGTCATGGTCGCGGCTCCTTAAAAGGGGATCTCTTTTTCTGGCGCATCGTTCGTCACCTGACACACACGGTAGCGAGTAGACTTGTCCAGACACGACCTACACATAGCTTGGAAATCATCGCTTTCAAGTTGTTCGGTGCTGGCGATCCAGACATCGCCATCATAAGAAATTTCAAATAGTGCGTGCATGTTCTGTGCTGTCATCGTCGTTTCTCCTTTTCTTTGCTTTTATGTTCTTTTTTCTTTGCATCGTGGTTAAAATGGTTAAAATCATGCTTTTGGATTTTAACCAGACGTCTTTACCTGTTATTCAACCAAACTCAGCATTTTTTTTATGGGACTGGTTAAAATCCATTTACAATTTTAACCAGTCCTTTTTGCCTGCTATCACGGCGTTTTCAAGCTATTTGGTTAAAATGGTTAAAATTGTGGCTATACTCTCGTAATATAATATATATACTTCTTCTTTTAGCCCACACCACAGGAATATATATTTTTTAATGTAGGGATTTTAACCATTTTAACCAAACCCCTGTATTCGCCTGCTATCACGGCGTTTTCGTGTGGTTAAAATTGTAACCACCATTTTAACCCACATCCCTTGTCTTTCCTTGCTATCACGTTGTTTTCGTGTGGTTAAAATTGTATTTTTAACCATTTTAACCATTTTAACCACCCTATTGACTTTCGTACCACTGATCTTCTTTATCTGCTTCTGGTTCTGAGGTCGGTTCCGTCCCTGGCCGTTGCTCCTGGTTGCCAGGGTGTGGCGGCTGTTCTTCTGGAAATCGCAGACCATGTACATAATATTTATTGGCGTGGCCTGATTCTATTAGAAATCCGTGTTCTTCGAGATAGAAAAAGAAGTCTGTTTGCTTGACTCTCCGCTCTTTGTACTTCTGACACCAGAGTTTGTATGTTTGCCAGACGTCCGGGCGTGGCTCTTTTATCGTGTTCAGCATCGTTTCATCATTGGGATAAATTCCATCTTCTGGATTTCCCGGATCGTGGCCTTTCACCAGGTCGTACCCATTGACGAAACACTCTTCGAGAAAGCTTTTCAAGGTGTCGCTTTCATCACGATAAAGCTGTGTGGCGACCTGTATTTTCTCAGGAACGTCAACATTTAAGCCCTTCTTGTCGTCTCTATAAACTTTCCACCCGTCCAGCATCCAGTTTAAGATCCCCGGCGCTTCTTGTTGAAACAGAGACATCACTTGCTCCATTGGTTTCTGCTGGCTTTTGGGGATTGAATATTCAAACGGAATGGTCTTGACGCGGTTCCAGGTGGCCTGATCAGTCGCAGTAATACGCGGCTTTTCATTGCCAAACATCCAGAGCGTATGTGTCGGCTTGAAAGAAAATTCGTGCCCATAGAGAAACCTGGCCTTAATTTCATGATCAGCGCCTGTGAGCCGTTTCACGGTTGCAATATCCAATGTCGAAGAACCGCTCAACTCATCAGTCACCACACAGCGAGCGCCCTTCAAGTTTGCGAGTCCTTCTAGCGCTCCACCAGCGGGCCGTCTGCTTTCCATCAAAATTTCTGCCTGAGCTGTGCTGAAATAGTCACCTAATACCATTTTTACGGTATTAAAGAGTGTCGTTTTCCCGTTTTCACCGGCCTTCCCATAGCAGAAGAGCAACACCTTTTCATCTGACAGGCCGGTCAAGGAATATCCGAAGGCGCGTTGTAAATATGACACTAGCTCCCTGTCATTTTCAAAGATCATGTGTAAGAACTTGAGAAACTCCGGACACTGTGCAGAC
>Ga0180437_10007050_pt1 | contig 14785 bp, 11 predicted proteins | sample SS_ome_4_FD_132410 | JGI IMG/M metagenome (GOLD analysis project Ga0180437, IMG submission 132410) | Hypersaline lake sediment archaeal communities from the Salton Sea, California, USA - SS_3_D_1 metaG | ecosystem: Environmental > Aquatic > Non-marine Saline and Alkaline > Hypersaline >...
CACCTGGGTCTTTGTCTTCCTCTATACCCTGGCTTTGGGCAAGCATACCATCTATGACCTGCTGAAGGCCACCGACGAGCCGTCCATTTCCCTGGACGTCTTGAAGACTATGACCAGAATCAGTCTGGGCAAGGGCCTGCAGCCGACCGAGTTCCTCGGCTACATCGGCATGGAGACCGCTCACGCGTTTGCCACCCAGATCCTGGATGTCCTGGATTCGCTGGAGAGCCGCGAGGAATATCGGGACCTGGTCGGCTCCTACTTCACCTACCTCAACATCCTGCATTGGTGGATCCATCTGGGCTTCCCGTGGTACCTGGGCCAGATGTTCCCGCAAGTGGATCGCGAGACGGTCGATCAACTGGACGCCCTCTTGGCTGCCGGTTGACCGTGTGTGCCCGTGAAAGGAGCTGGCCTATGAACGGTCGCGCCCGCCATCGAAGATCCAGGACGTCCCCTGGTTGGCGTGCGGGCATCTGCAAGAGGCTCTGTACCAGATCACGAGCCGCGAACTGAAGTCTTTTTGAACACAAATCTTGCATCTAGGAGAACAGGAGGTTCATCAATGAGTCGTGAAATGCTGATTGAATTCCCGTCGTTAGACGTGACGATGACGGCAGTGCTGGAGGATGGGGTGAATCCGGAGCTCTGCGACGATGTGTGGGAGAATCTGCCCATGGACGCCTATATGGAGCACGGCGTCGTGACCGGCAAGATCATGTACTGCTGGGCGCCCATGATCAGCACCGCCCCCGTACACGTGGCCGAACTCCACACCGAGGCCCCCGTAGGCCGCGTACAGTACTCTCAGGCCACCGGCAACAAGGTCATCATCAACTACGGCTGGTGCTCGGAAGACCTGCCCGCCCCGGTGTTGGCCCAGATCGTCCCCGAAGACCTGGAGAGCTTGAAGGCCGTTGGGAAAACCGTGTGGGACGCGGTCTACTGCACCAAAGAGCTCATCCTCGTGAAGTTCAGCAGGAAGGAGAACTAGAATCATGGCGAAAGACTGGAAAACCCTCAAAGCAGAGATCGATGCTGAGGTCGAGCGCATCTGGCTCCAGGAGCCGGAGGAACACAAGAAGCTCCGCCTGGGCATTATCGACAACCAGGCCGGTTCCTACGGCCAGTACTTCACCACCTGGGAGTTCGCCGTCGGAATGATCCGCGACTACCCCGGCTATACCCTGTATCCCTTGCTCAAGCTGGCCGGGACGGACCAGTTTGATCTGTCCCAGGTCCAGGCGATGTTCAAGGCCTTCGATCCTCCCTACACCACCTACCTGGGCTACAGCGGGTTCCGTACCCTGGAGAAGTTCGGCGCCGAGTTTGTGCAGTCCTTCGACTCCATGGAATCGAAAGAGGACTTCATGGAGTTGCTCAAGTCCTACTTGTTGTACCTCAACAAGCTGAACGCCTGGTGCTTCCACTATTTCCCACACGGCCTTGGTGTCCTCTATCCCCTGAAGCGCGCTCAGGAAATCGTCGACACCGTCTAGTGTTGCCGGTATAGCTGCAGTCGGAGCTTCTATCTGGGATTGTGGATGCTGCCGTGTTGCTCCTCTCCTACGCCTGTCACCAGGCGTAGGAGAGGAAGTGCCATACTGCCCGTTTCCCGGGCAATCTGTGAAACTCGAAAAGGTGACCGCGTATGCAGACGACCCGCAGGCTGGCTGAGTTTTCGGCCTCGCTAACCTACCAAGATATCCCACTCCCCATCGTCGACAAGGCCAAGGATGTTATCCTGGACACCATCGGCGTCGGGCTGGGGGGGGCTGGGGCCCGCTCCAGCCGCATCCTGCTCGATATGGTGAGCCAGTTCGGGGGTGTGGAGGAAAGCACCGTCTTTGCCCATCCCCACCGGACCTCGTGCCGAGACGCCGCCCTGCTGAACGGTGCCATGGCCCACGCGCTGGAGCTGGAGGAGGCCCAGACCCGCCCCGGACATCCCGCCGTGGCCGTGCTCCCGGCCGCCCTGGCGATCGCCGAGCGGCATCACCTGTCCGGCCGGGAACTCATCGCTGCCTTCGTCGCCGGATACGACGTCCATTGCCGGCTGGCGCACGGCTCCATACGCACCGCCATGGAACTCGGCTGGCATTTCACGTCCGTCTGCGGTGTGTTCGGCGCTGCCGCGGCGGTGGGCAGGCTGTTGCGGCTCGATCCCCGGCATATGGCCTATGCCCTGGGGCTGGCCGGCAGCCAGGCGGCCGGCAACCTTCTCTCCGAGACCGACGGCACACTCGCCAAGCGGTTGCAGCCCGGCCTGGCCGCCCACGGAGGGGTCATCGCTGCCCTCCTGGCCGAACAGGGCTACACCGGGCCGGTTAACGTGTTCGAAGCCCCGCGCGGCTTCTATGACATGTACGCCCGCGAATATGACCTGGACACCGTCGTCGAGGACCTGGGGCACCGGTTCGAGCTGGCCAACTCCAGCCTGAAGATCTACCCCTGCTGCTCCTTCGCCCACGCGGCGGTGGATGCGGCCTTGGCCCTGGTGGCCGATTGCGGGCTCACCCCCGCCGATGTCCACACCATCCAGGCCAAAGTCACCAGCCCGGCCTATTCCCAGGCCTGCCAGCCGTTGGACGAGAAGCGCAGGCCTCAGAACCCGGTCTTCGCCCAGTTCAGCATCCCGTTCTTCGTCGCCATGGCCATCTGCCGGGGCGCCATCGACCTTGACCCGGTCGACGAGCGCACGCTCGCAGACCCGGAGATCCTCGCGCTGTCCGACAAGGTGGTCCCTGAGAACGATCCGGACCTGGAGCGGGAGTACGACCAGACCGGACACCTGCCGGTGGTGCTCACCGCATTCACCCGCGGGGGGCAGTCCTATCGCCAACGAGTGGTCTTTCCCAAGGGCTCCCCCCAGAACCCACTGAGTCGTGAGGAAGTGCGCCGCAAGTTCGAGCATTTTGCTGCGCAGGTCCTCTCGCCAGGCGCCGTGGAAGACATCGTCGAAATGGTGTCCAACCTCGAAGGACTCGACGACGTCGCTGACCTATGCTGCCGCTTCACCATGCCGGGGCGTTCCCGTTCGTATACCGGCGGCCTGCCTAACTGGAGCCTTTGAATACCACAGGAGAACCGCAAGATGACACAATACACCGACCTTGATCCTTCTGCCAGAACCCTGCTGGGCGCGGGGCCGAGCATGGTCTCCCCCCGCGTGCTGCGCGCGCTCGCGCACCCCCTCGTGGGCCATCTCGACCCCCAGTTCATCGCACTGATGAATGAGGTACAGGAGTTGCTCCGATTCGTCTTTCAGACCGACAATCGGCTCACCATCCCTGTCTCAGGGACGGGCAGCGCCGCCATGGAAGCCGCCCTGTGCAATTTCATCGAGCCCGGCGACTCCGTGTTGATCGGCGTGAACGGCTACTTCGGCGAGCGCCTGTGTGACATGGCCAGCCGCTACGGCGGCCAGGTTCGACGCCTCGAGTGCCCCTGGGGCGACGTGTTTGCCGTCGAGGACGTCGAGAAAGCGTTGCGAGACCAACCGGCCAAGATCGTCGCCCTGGTGCACGCGGAAACCTCGACCGGCGCCTGCCAGCCTATGGAGGGCATGGCGGATGTCGTTCACCGCTATGGCGGGTTGCTGGTGATGGACTGCGTCACCTCCCTCGGAGGCATGCCCGTCACCGTCGATGCCTGGGGCGTGGACGTCGCCTACAGCGGCAGCCAGAAATGCTTGAGCTGCCCGCCCGGCCTCGGACCCCTGACCGTCAGTCCGCGCGCCGTTGAAGTGCTGCGCCAGCGCAAAACGCCGGTCCCGAACTGGTATCTGGACCTGACGATGATCGAGAAGTACTGGGGCAGCCAGCGCACCTACCATCACACCGCCCCGATCAGTATGAACTATGCCCTCAGAGAAGCGCTGCGGATCGTGCACGAGGAGGGCTTGGAGGGAAGGTTTGCCAGGCACCGCGCCAACGCCGAGCTGCTGTGGGATGGGCTGGAGTCGCTGGGACTCGAACTTCGAGCGCCGCTGCCGCGCCGCCTGCCGATGCTTACGACCGTCCTCATACCTGATGGCGTCGATGGTGCCGCCGTTCAACGCGGTCTGTTGGATCAGTTCAACGTGGAGATCGCAGGCGGCCTGGGTGCCCTCAAGGGACAGATATGGCGCGTCGGTCTGATGGGATACTCCTCCCGGCGCGAGAACGTCATGCTCTTGCTGGCGGGCCTGGACCGCCTGTTGGAGGCCGCCTGAACGCGGCCCGCTTGCCACGCGCCCGTAGCGGTTGAGAAAATTCGTGGGAAGGGGTATAATGCAGATAATGATGCTACGTGGGGCACAACCTGATCTGAGGACCCATTTTCCAACCAGGCCGGCAACGCGCATAGTCTATTTTGAGGGAGGCCTTGCATGTCTGCGATCTCATTGAACTCCGTGGAACGAGCACCCATGACGGAAGTGGTGGCCGAGAGTATCTTATCACTCATTCGTGAGGGACACTTGAAGCCTGGAGATCGGTTGCCCTCTCAGAAACAACTCGTGCGCATGTTGAAAGTGAGCCGGCCTACCCTGCGTGAGGCCCTGACCGGCCTCACCATGCTGGGCTACATAGAGGTCCGGGCTGGACAAGGGTACTACGTCCGCGAGATGCAGTCGGACGAGATCCTCGATTTCTCCGTCGTCTCCGCCCTGGTCAACGATGACACCGTCAGCCTGCTGTACGAGGCCCGGGCCGTGATCGAGACCATGCTCACACAACTCGCCGTCGTCAGGGCCAATGACAAGGACATCGCCCGCCTCTACGCCTGTCTGGATAAGATGGAGAAGGCCATTGCCACCGGCGATGACTACGCCGTCGCGGGGGGGCTGGATTTCCATCAACTGGTGGCCGACGCCACCCACAACGTCTTCCTGTCCCAGATCGAAAACACGTTGCTTGGGCTCTTCCGTGACTATCTTCCCCGCATCTATACCGATCCCCCATCCTACGAGAAAAACGTAGAGCCCCATCTGCGTATCCTGCAGAAGATCGAAGCCCAGGATATGGACGGCGCCGCCCAACTTGCGTACGAGCATATTCTGGAGTTTGCCAGTGGAATAGGCATAGAGATACTCTGGACTCCCGAGTTTTGAGTCCCGCCAGCGCCTGGAGCGAGGGTTATTTCTGTGTCTGTCGAACAGTCGAATGGTTGAATAGCATCATCGAGAGCTTGGGCGTGAGTCCCTGTGCCCGGGTCCGGATGTGTGGAGAGAAGGACCCGCCACGTGGGGCCGCGCCCTTCAGTTTGGCTCTCATATCTCTAATTCTCATGGAGGTGTAGGTTGGAAACAAAGATGATCACAGGGAATGAAGCGATCGTCCTGGGCGCCTTGCGCGCCGGCGTGAAAGTCGCCGCCGGCTACCCCGGCACACCATCGTCCGGGGCGCTGGGTTACCTTCTCAAGATGGACCTGGACGACCGCAGGCACGTCGAGTGGAGCACCAACGAGAAAGTCGCGTTGGAGGTTGCGACTGGCGCGGCCTGGGCCGGCCAGCGCGCGCTGTGCACGATGAAGATGTCGGGAGTGAACGTAGCCTACGACTCCCTGATCTCCGTCGCCTACTCCGGTTTTCGCGGCAGCCTCGTCGTCTACGTGGCGGACGACCCGGGCACCAGCGCTGGGATGTGCGAGCAGGACTCCCGGGGCTTCGCCATCATGTCCGACATGCCCATGCTGGAACCCGCCTCGGTCGCCGAGGCATATGAACTGGTCCAGGTGGCCTTTGATCTGTCTGAGCGGACGGGAACCCCCGTCTTTGTTCGCCTCGTGACCGCGATCTCCAATGCGCACGCGCCGGTCGCGGTCGAGAAGCCGGTCCCCCCCGCTGAGCGGGACGTCGTGTTGGAGAGAGACATTACCAAGTACACCAAGGCCGGCGCCGTGATCTGCACCACGCAGCACCGTGACCTCATCGCCCGCCTGGAGCGCGCGGGCGAACTCATCCGCGAGTTGGGCTTGAATCAGCTTCACCTCGCCCCAGCCAACACGAAACACGAAACACGCAGCACGCAACACGCACCACGCCTCGGCATCATCGCCTCCGGCGTCGTGTCCGCCTACCTGGACGAGGGGCTCGAGATCGCCGCCCGCTACGGGCTCGATCCGGACGCCGTCTCGATCCTGCGCATCGTCGCTACCCATCCCTTCCCCGCCGAGGAAGTGCGCACGCTGCTCGGCCATTGCGACACCGTGCTCGTGTTGGAGGAGCTGGAGCCCCATATCGAGCGCGGCGTGGTCGTCGAGGCCCACCGGCTTGGCTTCCAGGGCCGCATCGTCGGCAAGCTGGACGGCGGCCAGGCGGTGGCCGGCCTGAGCCGGATTGGCGAGTACGGCGTCGAGCAGGTCGTGCACGGCATCGGCCAGGCGCTGGACCTGCCCATCCCGGACGGTCTGTTCCGTGGAAAGGCGGAGGCGGAGTCCCTGGCTGCCCAGCGGCCCATCACCTGCTGCGCTGGCTGTCCCCACCGCGGGACCTACATGGCCATCAACCAGGCCCTCAAGGCGCTGAAACTGAAGAAGGACGACGTGATGGTCACCGGCGACATCGGCTGCACCATCTTGGGGATGAACCCGCCGTTCTACACCATCTGGAACGAAATCTCTATGGGCGCCAGCGTCAGTTTGGCCCAGGGCTTCGTCTACGCCGGGGTCCAGACACCCGTCATCGCCACCATCGGCGATTCGACCTTCTTCCACAACGGCGTCCCAGGGCTGATCAATGCCGTCCAGCACCAGGTAAACATGACGCTGATCATCATGGACAACGGCTGGACCGCTATGACCGGCATGCAGGTCAACCCCGGCACTGCCGAGCCCTTCCAGGCACCCGGCAGCCACCGCGTCGACATCGCCAGGCTGGTCGAGGGACTGGGAGTCGAGCACTTCTTCGTCATCGACCCCTTCCAATTCGACGAATCCACCGCCACCATCCAGCGTGCGCTGACCCTCCCCGGCGTCAAAGTCGTGCTCTCGCGCCAGGAGTGTGCCATCCAGGCCCAGCGGCGCGGGCTCACGGCAGGGGAAGTTCACGTCAACCCCGACAACTGCATCCTGTGCAAGCAGTGCATCACCGTCACCGGATGCCCGGCCATCACGCTCGGCGAGGAATCCATCCTCATCGACCCCGCCCTGTGCTACGGGTGTGGTCTCTGTGCGCAAGTTTGCAAATTCGAAGCCATCGAGTTCGAGAGGGAGGCTGCCTGATGAACCACGCAACACCCAACACACAACACGTGTCACCTTCCGAATTCTACGACATATACTTGGTCGGCGTCGGCGGCCAGGGCGTCCTGACCATCGGCGACCTGATCGCCGAGGCGGCTATGCGGGCGTCCATCCCCGTCAGTTTCTACCCCACCAAGGGCATGGCCCAGCGGGGTGGGGCGGTGAAAGCCCGCCTCCGCCTGGGGCGCGAGACCGTCGGGGCGAACATCGCCGAGAAAGGGGCCGACCTGGTCATCGCGATGGAGGTCTCCGAGGCGCTCAAGGCCGTGCGCTTCATCAAGCCCGGCGGCGATTTCGTCCTCTACGGCCACGTCTGGCCGCCGACTGCCGTCATGCTCGGCAAAGCCCCCTACCCGGAGCTGGAGCAAGTGCTGGAGCAGGTCCGGGGCGCCGGCGCGGTCGTCCGTTACCTGGACCCGGAGCGCCGGCCCCTGCACGAAGGCGCCCCCGTCCCGGCGAACATCTTCGTCCTGGGCGCGGCCCTGGGTGGCACCGGCCTGGACGGACTGCTTGACCCCGCCGCCGTCCAAGAACTCGTCCGCACCCGCTGGACCCGCGGCGCCAAGCAAAACACCCTGGCGTTCGAGGCCGGACTGAAGACAATGAAGAATGACCAATGACCAATGACCAATGAGCAATGAGCGGATTGTGGATTGCGGATTGCAAATCGGCAAATCGGCGAATTAGCGAATCAGCGAATCAGCGAGAGAGCGAGTCGGTGAATCGGCAAATCAGCGAATGGGTGAGTCGATGAATCAACGAATCGGCGAATCTGCGCGTCGCTGCGTGAGCAAATCAGCAAGCGACCGGTTCTGCGATCAAGACTGACACTTGACGGCTCACGTTTCACGAAACACGAAACACGCAACACGTTTCCCGTTTCGCGTCTCACATTTCCCGCAACCCGCACTACGCATTACGAAATACGCATCACGCAACACGTTTCACTCTTCACGATTGGAGAACGCATGTCCATCGATAAACTCTTTAACCCCCGCGGCGTGGCCGTGATCGGCTCAGCCTCCGAGGGTAAGTTAGGCTACGAAATCATCCGCCAGATGCTGGACGGCGGGTACCGGGACGTCTTCGCCGTCAACCCCAAGGCGCGGGGAGCGCTCTCCGTGCCCGGCTACGACAGTGTGGCCAAGATCGACCATCCCGTCGACCTGGCCGTCGTCGTCTCCCCGCCCGTGACCGTGCCGGGTGTGCTGGACGAATGCGGCCAGGCCGGCATCGGCGCGGCCGTGATCATCACCGCCGGGTTCTCCGAGGTCGGCAACCACGAGGGTGAGGAGGAGATCAAACGCGTGGCGCAACAACACGCCATCCGCTTCGTCGGCCCCAACTGCGCCGGCATCCTCAACACCGCCCATCACCTGTTCCCGACGCTGGAGACCCGCCCGCCGGCCGGCGGGGCCGCCCTCGTCGCCCAGAGCGGCGCTGTGGGCGGCGTCTTCCTGGCCTGGGCCCGCGACCACGGACTGGGCGTGTCCAAGTTCGTCAGCTACGGCAACCGGGGCGACCTGACCGAGATCGACTTTCTGAACTACCTGGCCGCCGACCCTGACACCCAGGTCGTGGCCCTGTACATCGAGAGTGTGGCTGATGGGCGGAAGTTCATGGAGGCGGTGCAGGCCTGTGCCCGCCAGAAACTCGTCATCGTCATCAAGGCCGGCCGCACCCAATCGGGGCAGCGGGCCACCCTCTCGCACACCGGCTCCATGGCCGGCGCGGACGCCGTCTACGACGCGGCGCTGCGGGCCTGCGGCGCCATCCGCGTCCACACCATCGAAGAGATGTTCGATCTGTGCAAGGGCTTCCTCTCCGTCGGCCTGCCGAAGGGGCAGCGGGTCGCCGTCGTCACCAACTCGGGCGGTCCAGGCGTCCTGGCCGCCGACTGGGCGGAGCAAGTGGGGCTCGACGTGGCCGAGCCCAGCCCGGCCGTGCAGGCGCGCCTGGCCGAGTTCCTGCCCGCCCACTGCGCGTTCAAGAACCCCATCGACCTGACTGTCGAGGGGACCGAGAAAGGATACCGGGAGACACTCCTGGCCCTGCTGCAGGAATTCGACGCCGTGCTGGCGCTGAACATCGCCCCCCCCTATCTGGACTCCATGCCGTTGGCGCGCGGGATCTGCGACGCCGCCGAGCAGGCCGCAGGGCCGGGCAACGGCGACAAAGTCGTCGTGGCCAGCTTCCTCCCTGAGTGGGTCGTCGAAGACAGCGTGCCCTACCTGGAGGAGCGTGGCGTGCCCAACTTCGCCACCGGCGAGCGGGCCGTCGTCGCGCTGAAACACATGGCCGACTACCAGGCGCACCAGGCCGCCCACCGGGCCAACAACCGGTCGCTGCCGCACCTCCCCTGCGAGGTCGGGCCGCTGCCGGGCACGGGTCAGATGCTGGAGCCCGAGGCTATGGCCTGGCTACGGGCCGAGGGCATCCCCGTGCCGGACTTCCGCTTCGCCGCCACCCCCGAGGAAGCGGTGCGCGGCTGCCGGGAGATCGGCTACCCGGTGGTGATGAAAGTCGTCTCTCCCGACATCCTGCACAAATCGGACAGCGGCGGCGTCGTCCTGAACGTCCGCGACGACGGCGCAGCGCGGGCCGCCTTCGAGACCATCGAACGGGCGGCGGCGGGCAAGGACCTTCGCGGCGCCGTCATCTATCCCATGATCGATGACGCCCAGGAAGTCCTGCTGGGACTCTCGCGCGACCCCCAGTTCGGGCCGGTCGTCGCCTTCGGCCTGGGCGGCATCTACACCGAAATCTGGCGCGACATCGCGCTGCGCGTGGCCCCGGTGGATCATATCGAGGCCGCGGCCATGATCCGGGAGATCAAATCGCTGCCCTTGCTCAAAGGGGCCCGCGGGCAGGCGCCCCGCGACCTGGACACCCTGGCCGACGTCCTGGTCACCTTCTCCCAACTCCCCTTCCGCTACCCGGACATCGGCGAGATCGACCTGAACCCCGTCTTCCTGCTGGCGGAGGGACTGCTGGTCGGGGACGTGCGTGTCATACGCAGATAACCTGGCGCAACCTGCATGTAGCACCAGCGGCAACGAGGGACTTCAGAAAGCCAGGGGCCCAAGGCCCCTGGCACACCTCGTTCTGAGCAACTCCAACTCCTCCAACAGGGTAGGAGCCTGCTGCACCCTCGCACAACCTCCATCCGGCCTCAACTCGAGATCCCCATTCTGAGCGTTCACCGAACACCACCATCACCTTGCCATCGGGAACCAGACCTGCGCGGACAGCCACAGCCCTGGTTTGACAGGTGACACGTTATCTGATAAAGTGCTATTCGCTGTGAGAAACCTTCTATCCGGGAGAGACATCTGTAGAAGAACACATCACAACCTCTTCCTGGGCAGTATGCCCGCTCATACCATAAACTCAATCTCCAGATCACAACAACAAGGGGGTACTCAATGACGACATCCATCAAACACCAGCGCGGAGTGGAAGCGCTGCGGCCCTACGTGCCGGGGACGCCCATCGAGGAAGTACAGCGGAAATACGGGCTGCGGGACGTCATCAAACTAGCCTCTAACGAGAACCCACTGGGCGCCTCGCCCAAAGCACTGGCCGCGATGGAGAAGGCACTTCGCGGCCTGAACCTATACCCAGATGGGCAAAGCTATCACCTATGCCGCGCGATTGCCGACCACCTGGACGTCGAGCCGGACCAGGTCGCCGTCGGCAACGGCGCGGACGGGATCATCATGCAGACCTGCCTGGCTTACCTGGACGAAGACAGCGAAGTGATCGTGAGTCGCACCTCCTTCCCGGTATACGACATCTACACCCACGTCATGCGGGCGAAACTAATCAAGACACCACTAAAAAACTTCGGGCTAAACCTGGAGGCCATGGCGGAAGCGATCAACGAACAGACCAAATTGATATTCGTCTGCAACCCCAACAACCCGACGGGAATGATCATCACCCAGAGCCAAGTAGCGGCATTCATGGAGCGCGTCCCCGACCACGTGCTGGTGATATTCGACGAAGCCTACTGCGAGTTAGTGGACTCCGACGAATACCCCGACACACTCCCGTACGTGCGCGAGAGACGGGGGAACGTGATGGTGATGCGGACATTTTCGAAGATCTACGGGCTTGCTGGGGTGCGCCTGGGATATGCGATCGCCGTGCCGGAAGTCCTGGCCCCGCTGAACCGGGTCAAGGAGCCGTTCGCCGTCAACCTGCTGGCCCAGGCCGCGGGCATCGCTGCGCTGGAGGACGAGGAATTCCTTCAGGCAACGGTGAAGGCCAACCACGAGGGGCGCCTGCACCTGTACCGTGAGTTCAACCGCCTGGGACTGAGCTACCTGGAGAGCCACGCCAACTTCGTGCTGGTCCAGATCGGCCCGCGGGCGCTGGAGATCCAGCAGCAGTTGCTTGAGCGGGGCGTCATCGTGCGGCCCTGCACTGCGTACGAGCTGCCGGACTGGCTCCGCATTACCGTCGGCAGCGATGCCCAGAACGCTCGGTTTATCCAGACGCTGGAGGATCTGCTGCAGGGATGAACGAATCAGCGAATGAACGAATGGACGAATCGGCGAATCGGTGGGCCGGCGAGGCGGCGGGTTGGCGGGCGGTTGGGTCGGGGGTAGGTGAATGGAGGTGTGTATGAATGTGGATGGGAGCGGTGTCGTCGCCAGTTTCGTGACCGGTGTCGCCTGGGAGGCGTTGCCCGCGGCGGTACAACGCCGGGCGCGTATGGCGTTTCTGGACACGCTGGGCGCGGCCCTGGCCGGCACCAGGGCGCCGGTCAGCCGCATCGCTGCCGGCTACGCCGTCGATACCTGGCCGGGGGACGCGGCGACGATCCTGCGCCACGGGCAGCGGACCTCGGCGGTCGGGGCTGCGTTTGCGAACGGGTACGCCGCCAACGGGCTCGACATCGACGACTGCGCGATCTACACCAAGGGACACCCCGGCGCGCAGATTTTCCCGACGGCATTGGCGCTGGCCGAGGCGTTGGGGCTGGGCGGCGCGAAGATGCTGACCGGCCTGGTCGTCGGTTACGAAATAGCCCATCGCGCGGCCCGCATCTGGCACGCGACGCACGACGTCTACCAGGCCTGCGGGTCGTGGGGGTCGGTGGCCTGCGCGGCGGTGGCCGCCCACCTCCTGGACCTGTCTGCGGAACACACCCGGCAGGCGTTGGGCATCGCCGAGTATCACGCGCCCAACCTGCCCATGATGCGGGACATCGACCACCCGGCCCAGGTCAAACACGGGATCGGCTGGGGGGCGATGAACGGCATCATCTCCGCCCAACTGGCCTCGCGCGGGTTCACGGGTGTCCCCAGCCTCTTGGGTTTCGCGGAGTACCGGGACTGGGTGAGCGATATTGGGCAGAACTACATCCTGGTCGACGGCATCGCCTGGAAGCGATATGCGTGTTGCGCCTGGGTCCACGCCGCGCTCAAAGGTGCCCACCTGTTGATGGATGCGCACGGCTTCCAGGCGGAGGAGGTCGCCCACGTCCGGGTGGAGGCATTCCACGAAGCCGCTTGCCTGGGCGTCAAGCTCCCCGCCACGACCGAGGAGGCTCAGTTCAACATGGCCTGGCCGCTGGCGGCGTTGCTCGTGGACGGCGAGGTTGGACCGGATCAGATGCTGGAGCACGCCTTCAGCAACCCGCGCCTGAGGGCGCTGGCCGGGAGGATCGAAGTGGTGGAGACGGAGGATCTGAACCAACTCTACCGCCTGGCCACGCGGGGGGATCCGCGGGGCAAATATGCCAGCCGGGTGACGATCGAGCTCTATGATGGACGGGTGTTCGACTCGGGGATGGTCGAGGGAGAGATCAACTATCCGCAGCGCTGCTGGGACGAGACCGCGCTGGAGGACAAATTTCGCTGGCTGGCCACGCCCGTGCTGGACGAGACCTGCGTAAACGCCGTGGTCGACCTGGTCTGGCACATGGAGGACCTCCCCAGCGTGCGGGAATTGACCCAACTGTTGGCGTGATGGGAACCCGTTTATCCTGCGTACTTTGGCGCGGGCGGACGGTGCTGCGCCAGGGAAGCGCTGAAGCGCTCACTACAAACCTGGCGTGATGGGAACCTTTTTGTGGTACGCACATAGGTGCGCGGCGGACGATGGCGATGGCACGCCAGGGAAGCGCTGAAGCGCTCACTACGAACCTGGCGTGGCTGCTTGCCGTTTGAAGATCACACACTGGAGGAAGGACATGAAAGCGGTTCGTTTGGTTGAGATCGGAAAACCCCTGGAGATGCAGGAGATTCCCGTGCCCGGCATCGGGGAACGGGACGTGCTCGTGCGCGTGAAGGCCGCCGGTATCTGCCACTCTGATGCCCACTACCGGGCCGGGACCTCGTCGGTCGGGACACTGCCCCAGACGCTGGGGCACGAGGTCGCGGGCGTCGTCGAGGAGGCCGGGGCCCAGGTGACCAGCCTCAAGGTTGGCGACCGGGTGTGCCTGCACTACCTGATCACCTGCGGCGACTGCTACTACTGCAGCCTGGGCAGCGAGCAGTTCTGCCCCAGCGGGCGCATGATCGGCAAGCACTGCGACGGTGGCTACGCCGAGTACATCGCCATACCCGCCCGCAGCGCCGTGCCCCTGCCTGAAGAGATCCCCTTCGAACAGGGCGCGATCATGATGTGCTCGTCGTCGACCACGTTCCACGCCCTGCACAAGACGCGCCTGGCGGCCGGGGAGACCGTCGCCATCTTCGGCGCCGGGGGGCTGGGCATGTCGGCGATCCAGCTTGCCGGGGCCATGGGCGCGCTGGACGTCTACGCCGTGGACATCAACGCCGACAAGCTGCGCCAGGCCGAGAAGTACGGGGCCATCCCGGTCGACGCCTCGCAGGGCGACCCGGTGGCCGAACTGCGCCGGCTGACCGGTGGCAAGGGCGTGGACGTAGCGCTGGAGCTGATTGGGCTGCCGCTGACGATGCGGCAGGCCGTCCAGTCGCTGGCGGTCTTCGGCCGGGCCGGGCTGGTGGGGATCACCGACAAGCCCTTCGAGATATACTCGTACGCCGAGCTCCTGGGGAGGGAGGCCGAGGTCATTGGCTGTGCGGACCACCTGTTGCACGAGCTGCCCCTGCTCCTGGAGTACGCCCGCCGAGGGATGCTGGATCTCTCGGAGGTGGTCACGCGCACGGTGCCGCTGGAGGCCGATGCAGTCAACGAGACGTTGGACGCGTTGGAACGATTCGGCGGCGGTGTGCGGACCGTGATCGTGCCGTAGTTCTGTCGCTGGCATCACCTTCACGATAGCAACCTTCCCGAAAGCTGCACCTGAGCATCTGGGGGTGTCCTCGCGATCACGGACACCTTTTGCGCCCTTGATTTGCCCGCGCTGGCTTTCGGGAAGGACTGCCCGTTCTTGGGGCAATACCCCGCTTGAGCACGGTTTCGCTACACCTCAAACCTCGTTTTTCCCTGGTGAATTCATTGCAGCGGTGAAGATTACCTTTTCTTCGCACAAAGGCACACAGCGATCCCTCTACGTAGCGATGCCTCGTATACATGATTAATGAGGTAGTCGCTGGACTTTCCTCATCACCTCTGTCTCGG
>Ga0180437_10007052_pt1 | contig 14783 bp, 11 predicted proteins | sample SS_ome_4_FD_132410 | JGI IMG/M metagenome (GOLD analysis project Ga0180437, IMG submission 132410) | Hypersaline lake sediment archaeal communities from the Salton Sea, California, USA - SS_3_D_1 metaG | ecosystem: Environmental > Aquatic > Non-marine Saline and Alkaline > Hypersaline >...
CATCCAGCGCTCCTTGACGATCGGCTCATCCGCTACGGTTACCGTGACCACGATATCCGCCTCCCGCACCGCCTCTTCGGGGCTGTCCACGGCCCGGACGGTCAGATTTTCCGGGCCATATCGCCCGTTCATATCCGCGGCGAATTCCTCCGCCGTTTCCCGTCGTATATCGAAGGCCCGCACCTCTTTCAACCCGGGAAGTACGATCTTGAGGGCCTCCAGCTGGGTCCGGGCCTGCACCCCCGCTCCGATCATGGCCACGCTCTGAGAGTCGGGACGGGCCAGGAACTTGGCGCCTACCCCGGTAACCGCACCGGTACGCATAGAGCTCAGGAGGGTGCAGTCCATTACCGCAAGGGGAACTCCCTTCCAGGCGTCGTTGAGAATGAACAGACCGGTTCCCCGGGGAAGTCCGTAGTCCACCGGATTCCTGGGAAAACCGGCGATCCACTTGATGCCGAACACGTCGTACTCCCCCCCGACGTAGGCGGGCATGGCATTGCCCCGGCCCCGTTCCCGCTCGCCCAGATCCAGCACGGTTTTGTAGGGCAGGTTTACCTGGCCCTGGTGGTGGAGACGAAAGGCGTCCTCCACCGCCTCCAGGGCTGTCTCCATGCTCACCCCCGTGGCCCGGATATCCGCCTGGTTCAGATAGAGAAACTCGATGTCCATCATTTAGCCTCCCGCTTCTCCACGTCCCGGATGATCCGCTCCAGCTCCGCTTCCATGGAGGCCGGCAGAGCTTCAACCGTGTGCTCGGCCAGCAGTTGCTCGACCCGGCCCACAGCCTGATCGACCATGCTGCGGCGTCCCGCCTGCTCCCAGCGCTCCCGGGTCTGCCTGCTGGCCAGCAGGGGCAGGAAGTGCTCGGCCTGCAGGAACTGCATGGTGTGTCGCTGTTTGAGAAAGTGCCCGCCGGGGCCGACAGTGTGAATCACATCCTTGGCCAGGGTCAGATCATCCACCTGCACGCCCTTCAGCACCCGGTAGATACTGTCGATGATCTCCCCGTCCAGTACGAGTCCCTCCTTGCTCACCGTCAGGGCTCCCTCCATGGTGCCGGGATAGAATATCTTGTTGACACCGCCCAGGGCGGCCATGGTGAGCACCAAGGTTTTTTCATAGCCGGCCTGGAAGTCCAGGAGCTTGGAGTCGGTGGCAGAGGCGGTGCCGCGGCAGGGGATTCCGTAGGAGTGGGCGATCTGGGCGCTGGCCACGTTGATCAGACCCATCTCTACGGCGCCGATGGCGATACGGCCAACCCGCATGTCCATGATCGAGCCGCAGGTGCCGTACCAAACCGGATTGCCCGGCTTGGCGAGTTGGATGATCGTGATGCCGCTGATCACGTCGGCGGTCTGCTGGGCCAGGAGCCCGGCCAGGGTAACCGGGGATGTTGCGCCGGCCTGGGGCTCCGAGGTTACGTCGATGGGCAGCCCGTAGCGGGCGTACTCCAGGGCGCCTTCCACCTGCTCCTTGTCGTGGAGCAGGGGTGCCACGGGATTGTCCGTGGTGAAGGTGTAGGGTTTTTTCCTCAAAGCTTGTTCCCCGCCGGCGATCACCGCCACCATGCGCAGGCAGTCCTCGGCCAGGATCCGCTCCCGGGAGGTCGCCTTGACCGGTTTTACGGAATTGCGTACCGACTCCCGGTATCCGTACACATGGGTTGCCCGGATCGGAACGCCCTCGATCTGGGGCATGATCGCCCCCGAGTGAAGCAGGTGGTAGCAGGGAAGCGCATCGGCCAGTTTCACCAGATCCGCCACGTCCTGAAGGGTGGTGCGATGGGTTTTGCCGCTTCGGGTTTCGAAGCAGTTCAGACGGCCGATCATCGGTTCGATGTGCAGCGCCTCGGTGGACACTTCGATATTGTGGTCGGGATTGCGGGCATAGATCGTAAAAGAGGAAGGAGCCCGGTGCAAGGCCTCCTCCACGAGGGAGGAGGGTATCCTGCAGATCATCGTCTCCTCATCCACCACGGCCCCGGCTTTACCGAGCAGCTCCAGGGCCTGTGGTGCTTTGACCTGAACACCGGTATCCCACAGGATGGACAACGCGCTTTTTTTGATCTCCTCTACCTGTTCCTCTGACAGGACTCTGAGTTGTGGCTGAAGGTTCAAGCTGGTTGCCTCCGTCTCGAAAACTTCTGCCCAATACTATTTGTATTGTTGCAGTTCTTCAAGGGAGTACATTCCGGAGCGTATCCGTAGCAATCCTAAAAAAGGGGCTGTCCAGCCGGACAGCCCAGAAAATCGTCAATAACCGATTCACGCGTACAGTCTAGAACAGCCCGTGGACCTTTCCGTTCTTTGTGTTCACGTCGATGTTGCGGAAGGCGGGATCCGAGGCCGTACCGGGCATCAGTTTGATGGCTCCGGCCACGGGAACCACGAACCCGGCGCCGCCGTAGACCAGCACGTCGCGAACCGGCAGGGTCCAGCCCTTGGGACATCCCTTCACGGATGGATCGTGGGTCAGGCTGAGGTGGGTCTTCACCATACAGGTGCCCAGCTTGCTGAGGCCCCCGTCGTTTTCGATCGCCTTGGCTTTGCTCTCCGCCTCCGGTGAATAGGAGACCCCGTCGGCACCGTACACGTTCTTGGCGATAAGCTCCACGCGCTTGCGCAGCGGGGTGTCGTCACTGTAGAGGAAATCCAGCCGAGGTTCGTGCTCGCAGGCCGCCACGACGGTTTCGGCCAGTTCCTTGGCACCTTCTCCACCCATTTCCCAATGCCTGCTCACCGCCACGCGGGCTCCGATAGCCTCGGCTTGCTTTCGGATCAACGCCACCTCTTCATCGGTATCCGTGTAGAAGTGGTTGATACAGACAACCGGTGAGATCCCGCTCAGCTTCACCGTCTCGATGTGAGCCAGGAGGTTCTCCACCCCCTTTTCCACCAGCTGCATGTTCTTTTCCGTGTAGGCCTTGTCCAGGGGATGTCCCGGAACGACCTTGGGTCCGCCGCCGTGCATCTTGAGGGCGCGCACCGTGGCCACGATCACCGAGCAGTGCGGTTTCAGGCCGCTGAAGCGGCACTTCAGATTCCAGAACTTTTCGAAGCCGATATCCGCCCCGAATCCGCTCTCGGTGACGTGATAGTCGCCCAGCTTCAAACCGACCCGGTCGGCGATGATCGAGCTCTGGCCAATGGCGATATTTGCGAACGGTCCGGCGTGAACCAGCACTGGCTGACCTTCGACTGTCTGCATAAGGTTGGGATTGATCGCTTTGGTCATCAAGGCGGTCATGGCCCCGTCCACCTCGAGATCCGCGGTGGTGATGGGCTTGCCCGCCTTGTCGTAGGCGACGACGATTCTGCCCATGCGCTCGCGCATGTCAGCAAGGTCCCGGGCCACCGCAAGGATTGCCATAAGCTCGGAGGAAACGGTGATCTGAAAGCCGCTTTTCATCATGAAGCCGTCCATCTTCCCGCCGATGCCGATGATGATCTCTCGAAGAGCCTGGGCGCAGAAGTCTACGGCCCAACCCATCGCCACGTTGCGGGGATCGATGTTCAGGCGTTTCAGCTTCTTCTTGGCCAGCACATCATCACCGTAGTTGAACTCGTGTTGCAGCCGGCTGGTCAGCGCCACCATGGCCAGGTTGTGGGCGTTGGTGATGGCGTCGATGTCTCCGGTAAGACCCAGGCTGAAATCGGTCAGGGGTATGCACTGCGCCAAACCGCCGCCGGCAGCCGATCCCTTGATGTTGAAGGTGGGACCTCCTGAAGGCTGGCGGATCGCGCCGATGACCCTCTTGCCTATCTTGCCCAGCCCCTCGATCAATCCCATCGAGGTGGTGGTTTTCCCTTCGCCCAAAGGAGTCGGGGTGATCGCGGTCACCTCTATGTATTTCCCGTCGGGCCTGCTCTTCAATCGCTCCAAGATGCTCATGTAATCGATCTTCGCGACGTAGTGCCCGTAGGGAAGGAGCTCCATCTTCTCCAGCTGCATCTCTTCAGCCAGCTGGTAGACGGTCTTCATGTGGTCTTCCGCAGCTTCGGCGATCTCCCAATCCTTCATCTTTGTGGGATCCAGTTTTGCCATAATTTCCTCCACGGTATATGAGATATTAAAAGTAGCACCAGAATAGGGACTGCGGATCACTGTGTCAAGTTATGTGAATAATTTCGCGGTATTAAGCGGATTTGACTCTGTATTGTTTCGGGGTCGTTCCGGTGTAGCGGCGAAAGACCTTCGTGAAGTAGCTCTGGTCGCTGAATCCGCAGTCCAGAGCGATCTGATTGATATTCAGGTTTGTTTCGTCCATCAACGCGCAGGCCTTCTCCACCCTGAAGTGATTCAATAAATCCGTAAAGGTATGACCGGTTCTGTGGTGAAAAACCTTGGAGAAGTAACCGTAGGACATGTTGCAGGCTCGGGCCACCTCGTCCCTGGTAATCGGCTGATCAAGATTGTTCTTCATGTACTCTATCGCCAGAGCGATGGAATCCGGGGGCGTGGGGGCAACCTGGTCAAGGCTGGTGGAGATAAAATCTTCCAGCCAACGGGTCAGCCAATGACTCAGTTCCACGTCATCTTTGATCTCATGGAACTCCTTGAGATAAGAGCTGTTCACACCCAGCAGATCCCTGGGATTCGCGCCCTTGTCCACGGCTGTACGATACATCAGCACCACCATCTCCAGGACCAGGGCTTTCAGCAGATCCAGATCCTCGGTCTGCAGGCTGTAGACGCGGATCAGCACTCTGTTGATGATTGAACGGGCTCTCTCCTTGTCCCCTTTGCGGATAGCCGACAGCAGACCAAACTCCTCCTGCAGATAGATTTCCCGAGAGTCCCTGAACAAGTTTTGCTTCACCGAGTGAATCGCCTCGGCCTTGTAGGCGTTTGCCCTTCCCTGATCTCGGTTCATCTGCATCAGGCTGGAGTTGCAGGCATTGTACTGGCAGGTCAGCTCCAGCAGGGTCCAGGCAGCCTGGCTGATCATGGATCCCCATTCTTCGCCGGATCTCCCCGGGTGCACGGCGGAGAAGATACCCGCCACGATCTGATCGTTTAGACAGATCGGCACACACCATACGTACAGTCCCTCATTGTCAAGGCTGATGTTCGGCTCGCCCCAGCGCAGGGCTTCCTGAACCATCTGGGATAGATCCAGGCCTCTGTCCTGGGCGCGATACCACTGATAGTAGATGCAGCGGTTGATCAGCACGCGATTGCCGCTGACCAGAGCGGCTCCGAAGTTGGTGGCCAACATGTAACGTTCGGCAAGCTCTTCGAATTCGTTCGGAGTCAGTACATATTTCCAATTTTTAGGGGGCATATCATTGTAACGATAGCAGAAATATCGACATCTATGAACACAAAAATACCTAAAATTCATGCTATTTTACTAAACATGGAGGAATTTGTCCGTTATACTTAGGCCCACTAACTTTTGCGAAATCGTTGAGGAGGAGAACGTGGCTTCATTAAATGCGATATCCGAGGCTCTACAGAAGGGCAAAGCGGATGAGGTGAAGAACCTGGTCACCCAGGCTTTGGAAGAGAAAACGGACGCCAAGAAGGTGCTCGAAGAAGGCCTGATCGCCGGAATGGACATCATCGGCGGCCGTTTCAAAAGAAACGAGATCTATATCCCCGAGGTCTTGATTGCGGCTCGGGCCATGCACGCCGGCATGTCGGTACTTGAGCCGATTCTGGCTGAGAGCGGGGTCAAGATGATCGGGAAGGTCGCCATCGGCACGGTCAAAGGTGACCTCCACGATATCGGGAAAAACCTGGTAGCCATGATGTACAAGGGGGCAGGATTCGACGTTGTGGATCTGGGCGTGGATGTACCGGCGGAGAAATTCGTTCAGTCCTCCGATGATGGAGCTGATATCGTGGGTCTCTCCGCCCTGCTGACCACCACCATGGTTCAGATGAAAAATGTGCTGGAAAGTCTGAAGGAGAAGGGTTCCAAAGCCAAGGCGATAATCGGTGGAGCACCGGTCACGCAGAACTACTGTGACGAGATCGGCGCGGACGGCTACGCCGCCGACGCTGCCACCGCCGTTGAAATCGGCAAGGCTCTGATCAAAGCTTAGGCTCGCTTCATCACTACCTTCCGGGGCTGAACGACAGAGTAACGAACAGCGGAAAGTGGTCGGAAGGCCACTGGCCGTTGATACGGTCCCGGATGACCCGGGTGCTTTTGTACGCAAACGCTTTGGAAGAGAGGACGTGATCGATTGCCGGCAGCACGGTGATCCCTCTGTTGAAGTGGAACGTACTTCCCCGGCTCTCTGCAACGGTAAGCCCAGCCGAAGCCACGATACGTACGGGACGGAAAAAGCGGGGAGCATTGAAATCACCGAGCACGATCAACCCGTCCTCAGGATGCTCCATTGAAGTGATCCGATAGGCTACCGGCGCACCGCCGGCGAATCCGGGGAAACGCTTCGCGTCGCTGCGCATCACCCCCTCCACGGCGACGCCTCGGCCGGTTCGATACACATCCACCGCCTGGCTCAAACCGGCGGAAAGGTCATTCAAATCAATTGCCATTACAGTCACTCCTGTGGAGAAATTCTACCGTGATCATGGTTGTCTTTCACAATATACAAAGGAGAATCGGTGGCGGATATTACCGGAACGGCCAGGTGGGTCCTATACGATAGGCTAGGCCGATGATCAGATACCGATGTCGAACCGCTGCTCAAGAGCCCGATCGTCCAGGTCGTAGTGAGCCAGGCGCCCGCGCATATCGGGACTGTCGAGGAAGGTGAAGCGCCCCGCCTCCCAGTACACCTTGCCGTCCAGCTCGACACTGACATCGAACAGGGACCAGGCGATTTCGCCGGGGGCGTAGTTCCCGCAGGTGTGGAAGTGCAGGTAGCGGGGATTGGCGAAAGCCACCGAACCCCAGCGCTCGATGTTCGAGGTTGCGCTGAGGGGATACAAGGCCCTGGGGTGGATACCGGCATGCCAGGAATGCACGACATCCTCCTCTATGCCGTACAAATTCGCAACGCGCCGGTAGTGGCTGCGAACCCGCTGTACGAGATCTTTCGGTCCCTCGAAGTCCTTGATTCTGCCGCCTTCGACCACAGCCATCAGAGGTTCGTCCAGCCTCAGAAAGCCGTTTTCATATACATGATTGGCCGTAGACATCAGCCAGTGGGCCACGGCGACCCGTCCGTTCATGGTCGCGCAGCTGACCGGACGGTGGATCGGGACGGGAAACAGAAGCAGGGTGAAATCATCGACCTCCCCGGAACTGCCGTCCGCGGGAATCTGCGTTCCGGTCACATCTGTTCCAACGGGGCAGGTGATGCGCCAGCTTCGAGCCGCATTCAACTCCGATTCGAAACGCTCCAACACTTCCCGCATGAAGCCGTGATGAAGAGTACAGAAATCCGAACCGAGCAGCCCGATGTCCAGGGCGTAACTCATGGTTTTGGTGGCGGTCCCGGAGAGCTTGGTAAAGCGAACCTGGTCGCCTGCTTGAGCCTGAAAGATGATGTGGTCCGCTCCTTCAGCAGCTGCAAAGAACGAAGCAGGAAGGGCTTCCGGGCCGGAAACACGGGGACAGGGAAGCAGGCTTGCCTGGCAGCCGAGCTCATCAGCGACCTCGAGGATACAGGTTGCTGCGAATGCATCGTAGAATCCTTCCGCCGGATTCTCGGCGGCGATGACGATTCGCTGTCCCGGGCGCACACCAAGGCAGTTGAGCAGCAGGTTCCGGGCGCCTTCCCGGGGATCGTAGCGAAGTACCATCTATTTGAAGTGCAACACGGACAGCTCGGTGCGGCCGATCAGGATAGTGTCGGAGAGACGAAGGCGGACGTAGTCCCCCGGCGGGATTCTGGTCCCGTTGACAAAAGTACCGTTGGTGCTGCGCAGGTCTTGAATGTAGAAATCGTCCTTGATCTTTTGAATCACCGCGTGCTCCCGGGAGACGAGTTTATCCTCCAGGGTGATCGAGCTCTTGGGATCTCGCCCGATCGTCAACCGGTGCACTATCGGCACCCTGTTGCCCTGAAACACGATGTAGGTCGTGCCGGGCTTGCGTATGCCGCTGAGCCGCTGCCCTACTGTGCTGTCGTAGATGATCGTATCGTGACGCTCTTCACCGTCCTGCGTTTCCATGCTTCTCCCCACCCCATGGTTCTGGTTTGATTAAGGGGCCGTCAACTCTCTCAGTGTAAACCTCCCGCCGGGACGGAATCAATAGCTGGACGGCAGGTATGAATATCCGCTACAGTTGAGGATATGAAACGCTTACTATCTTGTTTTGCCCTATTCCTGGTGCTCATTCTTGCAGGGTGTGCAAGCTTCTCCGGCGGAAACGAGTTCAGCAACATAGATTCGCTGGTTGAGGATGCGGCCTGGAATGTAGTGGAGGTCCTTTGGAACAGCTACGAAGATCTTGAAACCGCGCCTATGCGAACCATGGCCGTGTACTACTTCCTTGAAGGGGGTCAGGTCAGTCCCCTGAGTGACACCCTCATCGAAGGACTCACCACGGAGATAGCCAATGCCGTGGCTTACGAGGGCATTCAGGTCCGCGTGGTCAGCCGGACGATTCTGGATCAGATTCTCGAGGAGCTCGCCTTTCAGAGCTCGGATCTTGTGGATCCGAAGACTCAACGATCCGTCGGCAAGCAGCTGGGCGCCGATATGGTCGTGACCGGTGTCATCGGTCCCTCGGAACAGGGAAAGAAGTTCAACGTCCAATTGATCGAAGTGGAAACCGGGGTGGTGCTGGGCGGCTTCATCAAGTACCTGACGCAGTAGGGGGAGCAGCGGTGTTTCGGAAAGCGGCTTGCATTGTCCTACCAAACAGGTAATATTTACGTAACGAGACACAACGTCCTTGAACAGGAGGCGCAGGATGAGCAGACGTAGGGTAATTTTCATTGCAGCTGTGGTTGCCGCTTTGGTAATTACGCCGGCCCTTTACAGCCAGCAGAACATGTCGCCGGAGGGTGCGAACTTCATCGCCCGGGCCAATCTCGGTTTTGATCTCTTCGATTTGGGATTCGCCTTCGGCGTCGGCGGAGGCTATCGCTTTCCCGCCGGGGGCGGGACCTCTGAGGTCATAGTCGATATCTACTGGAGCCCCCCGTTTGAGGAGGATTGGACGGAGGGAACCACTGAAGGCTGGGAGAGCAACGAGCTGCTGATCGTCTCGGCTCGCGTGGACTGGCTGTTCATGTATACGCCGGGAATGTCCGGTTTCTTTCCCGTGGTTGGTGCCGGCTTCTTTGCCGGGGCTTACTGGCAGGAGGGTGAGGAATGGGCCATTGCGTCCGGCCCCCCCGGAGCACCTTATGGAGGCGACTACTTCGCCTCAGGGTCGGTGTTCAGCGTCGGTGCCGCCTACTCGTTCAAAGACCGATTCGAGGCGCGCTTCGAAGTTCCGGTACTTGTGTTTTTCGGGGCCTACTCAGCGGTAGCCATCCCCTTCACGGCCAGCTTTCTCTACAAGTTCTGATCTCAGGGTTTGGCTTCGAAGCCTAGCTGCGGGCGGCCGCAACGATCGCCCTTATCGAACCGGGATCGACCCAGGTGTCGATGCTGCAACCGCCGGCCAGGAAGAAGCGGCTCCCATCCCCCATCTCGATCCCCTTCCGCACGTGCTCTTTGAGAAACGCCCGGGTTCTGCGGGATACGATCTCCTGATCGATTCCTCCCATCACACAGCCTCCGAACTTCTCTTTGGCTTCCTGGAGCGAGGGACAGTCCGGATGCCTGTCGTACCAGCTCAAGACCTGGACCGGAAGATCCAGGACGTCGTCGAAGAATAGTTGTTTTCCGTGGATGTGGGCCGTGTTCATCTTTCCGAGATCCTGAACCGCAGAGAGCAGTTTCACGGCAAAGGGTTTGCAGAATCGCAGGAACCGATCGCGGGTCATGATTTCAGCGGAAGCCGGAACCGAGAGAAAAATTCCCGCTGCTCCCTGAGCCAGGGAGAGCTTGCTGTAGGCGATCAGATTGTCCGTGATGATGTCCAGGGCTCGGAGAAGTGCCTCCGCTTCGGTCTCCATCAACTCTGCCAGATTTTCCCCCGCCAGGTTACGCCGCAGGGTCTGCCAGGGATCGAAGACCGTGTCGAGGAAGCAAGCCCTGTTCTCCAGAGTCTTCCCGATAATGTGCAGAGCCTTCAGCTGATGGCGCCACTCGCTGCTTTCCACGTCGAAAGGCGTGATTTTCTGCAGATCCTTGCGGCTTCGAATCGCCTCCATCCCCTCGGGCAGGGGGTAGAAGTAGTCGTTCATCACCTTCAGCCAATCCAGATCGTAGTATTCGAAAAACTCCAGGCAGGTACGGGCGAAAGCATCACCGCTGCCGTGTTGAATGCCGAAGTGGTACCAGAGGGAGAGCGGCGGATGATCCACCTCTCCGCCCTGGAGGGTAGTGTCGATTCTTTCGATTTTCGTCATGCCGGCCATGATGCCAGGATCCTCCGGGATTTTCAAGGTGCCGGCCACCCGATGTCGCCATCCGCCCGTAACGCCATCCACCTGTCCGTTGCCGCCGCCCCCGGAAACGCAGAATTTGTCAGCCCTGCGGATAAACTGTAGTATTGATCCATGATCATCTACAGCCAGGGTTATCATGGCGGTTTGGAGCAGTACGGCATCCTCATCCCGATTCGGGACAGCAAGTTCCGCAGGACCTTTGCCGAGCTCCTGGCCCACCCCGTTTTAGGCCCGCGCCGGAACGAGTGGCATCTGGAGCACGCGGGGCAGTCCATCACCCGGGAGGACATCCTCCGCGCCCACACCCGGGACTACGTGGACAGGCTGTTCTCCCGGGCGTTGGAGCAGGAGATCATCCGTACCTTCGAGCTGGTGGATTCCAATGGTAAGTATCACCGCTACGATCCGGCGCGGGCTACCCGGCCCCTGGACAAACTTCTGGAACGCGCCATGTACAGCATCGGCGGAGACTACCAGTGCTGTCAGGTTGCCCTGCAGAGGGGCTTCTGCTACTACTTCGGCGGCGGGGCGCACCACGCTCAACCGGATTACGGCAAGGGTTTCTGTCTGCTCAACGATATAGTGATCGTGCTCCGCAAAGCCCAGGCTGAAGGGTTGATCCGCAACGCCTGGGTAGTCGATGTGGATGCCCACAAGGGTGACGGTACCGCCGCGATTACCCGGGGAGATGATACGATTCGGACCTTGAGCGTTCACATGGCTCGCGGCTGGCCCCTGGACGAAGCGGAGTTCGACGCTTCCGGCCGGCGCAATCCCTCCTTCATACCGAGCGACGTGGACATTCCCGTAGATTCGGGGGAGGAGCAGGAGTACGTCCCCCGGCTGGAGAAGGGCCTGCAAGAGTTGAGCAGGATGTCCTCTCCGGATCTCGCCCTGGTCGTGGGCGGCGCCGATCCCTACGAGCACGACGAGCTTCACTCCACCCGTTTGCTTCGTCTGTCCAAGCGTCAGATGATGGAGCGGGATACCCTGGTCTATTCGTTTCTCAAGTCCCGCGGCATTCCTGCGGCCTACCTGATGTCCGGGGGATACGGTGAAAAAACGTGGGAGGTATACTACCAGTTCGTGGAATGGGCTCTTCTGGACAGGCTGTCCGCCTCCGGCGAGTAGCTCGCCGGAATGAACCGGGTGTCTGAAAAAAAACAAGGATCCATGGAACCTCTGAGTTTTCGCTTGCGACTAATACACCAATACGAGGAGGTTTTGCTGTGAAAAGATCGAACCTCAACTGACATCAAGTAGATGCTGTGAGCTCCGCCTCCAAAGATGCGCGTGTGGAGGAGCGAGCCGAGCAGCTGGCCGCTCTCATCGAAGGTAGGCTATAGGTTCGCCGCGTCGTCCTGGGCACATCGCCGCTTCTTGATTTCCCCCTCCATTCCCCGTACTCTTGTGCTGAATAGCAGGAGTGGTTATGAGCATACGAGGCGCGGGGTATCTGGCCGTAGCGGTTTCAGTCGTTCTGGTTCTGTCGGTTCTGTCCGGCTGTCTGGGGGAGATCGGAGGTCCGGGTGCGGGTCGGCTGCCCGCTCTAGACACCTCGGATCTTATTTTCCCCGAACAGGTTACCGCAGGTTCTGTGTCTGAAGACGCCTTTCGGGTCTCCGAATACGCTCCGGTCGGAACCGTGCCCTGGGAGAACATCGAGGGAGGGTTGTGGCTGCTGTTCAGCGAGCCGGTGATTCCGGTGAGCAAGCTGGGAAAACCGGCCACGGAATCAGACCAGCTGCGGATTCATCCTCCGGTGGAGGGGATCTACCGCTGGTACGGCTCCCGCCTGCTGAGCTTCGAGCCCACGACATCCTTGATTCCGGCAACCGAGTACACGGTGGCCGTGAGCGGGGAACTCACCTCTTTGGCCGGCAATCCCCTGGAGGGGATGAATGCCTTCCGCTTTCGCACACCTGCGCTCCAGCTGCTCTCCCTGGAACCCTCGGGATCTGACATTCCTCCCGAAGCCTGCCGGGAGCTGCGGTTGTATTTCAACTTCCCGGTCGATCTGGCAGCCATCAGCCGCTTCCTCAAGGTGGAGGCGGCGGGGCGCAACTATCCCTTTGTTGCCGCCTATGCGGAGGAAGAGCAGTGGGAGACTGCCGGGGGGGAGGATACCCGCTCCCCCAGCGCGCTGACGGCACGCAGGGACAGCAGCCGGGGAATCCTCCTGAAGATGCAGGAGGAGCTTCCCTGGGACAGCGATGTGACGGTGCGGCTGCTGGAGGGCGCCAAGCCGGGGGAGCAGAACTACGGCACGGATCGAGAGCAGCGTTTGAGCTTTCACACCCTGGAGCCGTTCCGCCTGGAATACGGGGAGGTTTATGACTGGCTCCCGGCGATTGGGGCGGGGTTGATCTTCAACCACCCGGTGGCCGAGCAGGACCTGACCTCCTTCCTGGAGGTGCAGCTCCCGGGCTACGAGCTTCGGGGCAACCTGGAAATGTACGGCAGCGCCGTGTATTTGAAAAATCTCCCCGTCGAGTTCGAGTCGAGCTTTGAGGTCTTGATCAACAGGGGATTGAAGGATATCTACGATCAAAGCCTCCCTTACCGGGAAACCGTCCGGTTGGAGGTCGGTCCAGCGGCCAGCTACGTACATTTCCGGGCGTCCGGGAATCGGATACTCGAGGCGGGATTCCCCCCCGTAGCTGCGGTGGAGTTTCAAAACGTGCTCCAGGGATCATATGCGGCCGGCAAGCTCGGTGAGCCGTTTCGTTCCCTGCCTTCGGGGCGCTTCAGCGATTACGAGGTCGGCAACATTCCCCGGAACACCCGGATATTTCGCATGATCGATTTTTCTCCCTTTCTCGGCGAGAACGGTCGGGGCAGCGTGTATGCACGCTGGAAGTTCGAGCTGCCCTCCTGGTGGTCCGACGAACCGTATCGGATGGACGCGGACCTGCGGTTGCAGGTCTCCGACATCGGATTGACCATCCACATAGCCTACAACCGCATCACCCTGCAGGCCGCAAGCCTTTCCACGGGAGATCCTCTTGAAGGGGCGGAGATCATCGTCCACGGTGCCGGAGGGGCGACCAGGCGCACCCGGAGCAACGCCCGGGGCATCGCCTCGGTTTCCTTTCAACCCGGCGAGCTGGGCCGGTTCACCGCCCGGTCGGCGGAAAATCTCCAGATCGAGGTGAGGACCACGGATGATCGACTGGTGTTCAAACCATCCGAGTCTCCCGCCCACAACTGGAACGTGGACGGTCCCTTCGAAGCCGAGGAGCTCAAGCCCATGACCTACCTCTGCTCGGACCGCGGCATCTACCGCCCGGGGGAAACCGTTTCCTTCTACGGGATCGATCGTGATCTCGAGCTCGGGAGCCTGAGTAGCCGGACGGGAGGCTTCACCGTGGAGCTGCGCCAGGGATGGTACGGAGAGGCGGTGCACGCTTCGGCCTCCGGTCGGCTGTCCTCCTCCGGCCGCTTCTGGGGCACTCTCCGGCTGCCGGAGCAGCTGGAGCCGGATGCGTACTTCCTCGTGTACAGGCGAGCGGACGGCTCACAGACCCGGGAGGTTCCGCTGCGGGTCGCCTTCTTCCGCCGGGTGAACTTTGCCGTGGACCTGAGCATCCAGGAGGGGATCCACACCATGGGGGAGGATCTGGAGGCCCGCTTTGCGGCCAGCTACCTCGGCGGCGGCACCCTGACTCAAGGCCGGTGGAACTACTGGTGGGCCCGGCGGCCTGTCGCCTTCCAGCCGCCGGATCCGGGGGGCGAGTACCGGGAATTCCGCTTCGGCTCTTACCCGGATTTCGGGTACTACGACACCTACGACGATTATTACCAGGAGCTGTCTTCGGCAGAGGGGAGCCTGAGTGGTGACGGAACGGTAGTAGCTGCCCAGAGGCTCTCCGACGGAAAGCCGGGCAGGGTTTACGAGTACACGATTACAGCGACGATCGAGGATATCGACCGGCAGGCCATATCCCGTCAGGCCACGACTACGGTATTCACCTCCTCCCTGCTGATCGGGGCCCGCCTGACCGATCCGCTGGACGACGGTTCCTCCCTCTACTTCGTGGAAGCCGGCAAACCCTTCACCCTGCAGGCCTGTCTGCTGCGGCCCGACGGCCGGCCCTTCGATCTCGAGGCGGTGGGTGAAGAGGCGGTTCGGATCCGGGGAAGAGTGCTGCGGGAGAACTGGAAGATGGTGCGGGAGCGCAGTATCGGAGGGCGCCTTGACACACGCTGGGTTCGGGAGGAGATCGAGGAGCAGAGCTTCCTGTTGGAAGCGGCGGGAGAGAAAAGGCCGGGGGGCCGGGTGCTGGCAGCTACCGAGCTGTCCGCCTCCCAGGTGGGTTTCTACATCATCGAGCTGGGGAGTGAGGATCC
>Ga0180437_10007054_pt1 | contig 14779 bp, 12 predicted proteins | sample SS_ome_4_FD_132410 | JGI IMG/M metagenome (GOLD analysis project Ga0180437, IMG submission 132410) | Hypersaline lake sediment archaeal communities from the Salton Sea, California, USA - SS_3_D_1 metaG | ecosystem: Environmental > Aquatic > Non-marine Saline and Alkaline > Hypersaline >...
AGAGTTGAGGGCGTGTATTTTGCACGAACCATCGGAACGCCTGTGTCGCACTTTCGGGTATGCTCATACTGGACATTTGTTTCAAGGCCGTTAACAGACGAATGTAGTTTAAAAGGACGCCTGCCTTTTTTTCAGATGATGACAGACAAGGGGCGGGCGAAAAGGGGCAGGGGAGGTGAATAAACATGTCAGACACAGACATAAAAGAACCTGCCAGGAAGGCGGTTTATGATCTTGTTTGGCAGACTGCCCACCTGTATAAAGATGCGCCTGGCGGAAAGCTTGCGTGTTCACAGCGATCCAGGTTGGCAAGATATGTAGATAGCAAGATGATGAGTTTTGATTTCATGTTAGAAGATGGAGAAGATGAATTGGCATTGATCGAAATTGTTGAAACCTTCTTGAAGGGCTTAGAAGACAATTTTCGGGCAGCAGTGTATCAAGAAGAAGGGCACCTTTCGTTTTATGAAGAGAGAAAACAAGAGTGCTTGGAGGCAATATGGGCACAATGAACTGCTCGAGGAGATTTCGGTTTGGGCAACAGCCCGTTAAATGGCAACAATGAACCGGTGTATCCAGCCACATATTGGCGGGGATTAATTGGAAAAGGTGACCCCGGTCCAAGGACTTGTCGCCTACCTAGGCTGAGAAACTTGCGGTGTCGTGGGGGCCGGACACTCTCATAGAAAGGGGTACAATGGTGGAGAGAGGGATAGGGAAAAGGAATGGGTTATGGACCATTTGGATGTTGACGTGCCTTTGCCTTCTGTCTCTATGGGAAATAGCCTCTGCGGGAGACGGTGGGTATATGGTCCCTAGGCATACATTTAGCATTGGCGCGGGCCTGTCCCATTTTGACAATGAAGAGAGTGCTGAAGGTGCCGAAGGTGGGGGGCCGGAATGGGATGGCTGGATGTACGGAGTAGTTGGAAATTACACCTATCACAAGGACATCATGATCAGTGCCAGTGTCCATTTCAGTGCAGGCGATCTTGACTACGCTGGCGGGACTGCAAGGTTACTTCCTGGGGGAGAGGCGGAAGAGGAGCCTGTAAGAAAAGACGCAGACTCAAACACGATGGAATGCCGTGCTTTGCTCGGATATGATCTTTACTTCAGGGGAAAACACCTCATCACCCCCTTCATTGGCATGGGCTATCGTTATTGGAGAGAGGATCGTGGGGGGGTTGGGGGGTACGAAAGGGAGGTGGCATACTGGTATTGCCCTATTGGCATAAAAACCTACAGCCCCCTTTCGGGCCGGTGGATGTGGGGGGCGAACCTGGAATATGACCTTTTCCTGGACGGCGAAGTGGATTCCAACATCTCCGGGATGCCCAGATTTCATTACGATTCGGGATATGGCACCAGGTTTTCCCTTTGTTTCACGAGGCAATTGAAGAACAATATGGCGCTGTCTCTTGAACCGTACATCACGTATTGGGATATGGATCCGTCAGATCCGGAACTCTTTGCACTCCCAGGAGGGTCTGATGGACAGCAGTACACTGTCTTTCCTTTCATTGAACCCGAGAACGATACGACAACCTACGGGCTTTGGGTCAGCTTGGAATTTTAGGCAAAAAGATTTCAGGCGCGGCCCCGCTTATCAGAAAGCCTGCGCGTTTTTGAACGACATAAGCGAGTGCATGCCCCGTAGGTTCTGTCTGGCCGCAGTGTTTCTGCCTGTTGGCAGTGCTAAGGCGGCGGTGGCTGCGGGGTTGGCGAGCGTATATCTAACGAGTGGTTATCCTTACGGTGCTGCATAGCTCTCCCGCCAGGGAGAACATGCCCCGCGGCTTGACTTGGACGAGCGCCATTCGGCCCGAGCCATTCGGTCATGAGCTCTGGGTCGAATGACTCATGGCCGAGGGCAGTTGAGTCGCCGCAGAGAGGGTTCAATTGGAAACGGACGCCTGAGCCTGTTTTTTTTGGGGCGTTCCTGGAATACTAGCTATGATGGAGAGAGGGTAGATGAGACAAATCATCGCGGCCATGGCAATCACCTTTATGATGATGCCGCAGATTTCTTCCGCGGAAGAGAAGCTTTTTGTGACCGATGTCCTTGAAAAAAGAGACATGGAGATTGGCGTCAGTTTTTCTTATTCTCATTTTTCAGACGAGCTCTCCTCTGCAAGTGACGCCTTGAAGGCCGATAGAAGAATCGACAGGGTGGGCTCTGGATACGCTTTTAACATGGGTCTTGGCCATGGATTTGAGGTTGGAGCCAGAACCTCTTATCTATTCTCCGAAAGACTCAGAATTCAGTACCCCAGTGTTCCAATGACTACCACACGGGCCAGTGCCGAGGGTTTCGGGGACATCGCTCTAACGGGAAAATACCTGATATTTGATGAAACGGACAAGCCTTTCACCCTTGTAGCAGGTCTTAATGTGAAGTTGGACTCCGCACCGGAAGATAAGGACGGAACCGGCACTACCGACATCTATCCTTCCGTGGCAGTAAGCACCACCCTTTCAGAAGGCCTTCGGCCTTTTGCTTGCTATACCTTTGTGGCGAGGAATCATGGTGCGAGGGATAGCCATGAGTTTTTGCTCGGTGCTGAAAAAGAACTTAACGAGAACGTGGGATTGCAGGCAGGCCTAGAGGCTAGATTCCACACCTCGTCAGATGTGTTGCGTGACTATGAGAGCTACCATTTTCAGGTTCAAAGCTACATCCGAATTTGTCATGACTTCTATGCGGTGCCCAAGGTGTTTTATGCTATTCGCTCTTCTGTCGACATCAAGGGTACCGATAGTCGTTTCGACTCGGCCACAAGTACAGGACTGATGTTTGGGTTTTACTACCTCTTCTGATTCTGCTTTTCTGGCTATCACTCTCCCGAAGGGCCGGGAGGGGGATTCTGCCTGATGATCGGCAAAATGACAGGGTGAGAAAAGGGACTTTTTGGATGAAAAGGAGTTTGACTTATGACTGAAGAGATCACTGCCCAGGAGATTGACTGCGAGCAATTCATCAAGGAAAAGGTCAAAGAGATTCAGGCGGTCGTTGGGGACGGCACGGCCATCAATGCACTGTCGGGAGGTGTGGATTCGTCTACGGTCACGATCCTCGGGCACCGCGCCTTGGGAGAGCGCCTGAAGGTTGTTTTCATTGAAAACGGTCTCATGCGCCAGGGCGAGGCTGAACAGGTTGTTGGCCTTTTCCAAAAGCTCGGCGTCACGGTCCAGGTGGTGGATGCACACAAGGAGTTTTTCTCTTCCCTCAAGGGAATCACGGACCCCGAGGTGAAACGCGAGGCCATCACTCAGACCTTCTACCGCAATGTGTTTGGACGCATCGTTAAGGAGAGCGGGGCGAAGTACCTTCTCCAGGGGACAATCCTGACCGATGTGGACGAGACGGTTGCAGGGATAAAGCGGCAGCGCAACGTCTTCGGGCAACTGGGTATCCCCCCACAAGGATCTTTCGGCTACGGTATCGTGGAGCCACTTAGACAGCTTCGCAAGGACGGCGTCAGAAAGGTTGGCAAGGCCCTCGGGCTTCCAGCAAAGCTCTTCGACCGCATGCCTTTCCCCGGGCCTGCCCTTTCGGCAAGGGTGATAGGCGAGGTGACTCCGGAGCGCATTGACACCGTGCGCAAGGCAACTGTCGAGGTGGAGCGGTTGCTTAAGGACAGCGGAGCATTCCAGTATATGGCCATCCTTCATGAAGACCGTGTGACCGGCATGCGCGACGGAAATCGCGATTTCGGTCAGCAGATTGAGGTGCGTTGCTGGGAAAGCGTGGATGCTCGCACCGCAACGCCCACGCCACTTCCATTTGAAGCCCTCAAGACCCTTGCCAGCGAGATCATTCGCCATGTGCCGGGCATCGTCAGCGTCACTTATAACATTACGTCCAAGCCCCCCTCTACCATGGAAGCCATCTGATGGCGATTTCGAATGTGAACTCAAAAATGGCTGACATACAGGAAGAGAGGGTTCAGCTCCAGCTGTGCTGACACAATGGAGTCGGAAAGAGCAGCTATGGTGTAAAGCCTGCATCCTATCCGCCTTTGCCAGAATCCCCGACAGCTTGCCACAGGGATGAATGGCAAGGTGACCGGGCCGCAGCTCGGAGAGCGAAGGCCGGTTGGCTTCGGCGCAATTTTCCTTTGATGCCCCCAAGGTTGCTGTGGGGAGCTTCATCGGGCCAAGGCCCTTCAAGGCCAAGACGGTCCCCCAAGTAATATTTATGGCCGGGGACGCTACGACAGTCTGCCAGGGTGCTCAAGGGATAAGCGCTGGGCTTTACAAAACAGGAGGGAAGCGATGATGAGATGCCATGAGGTCGACTATGAGATTATTGGCGATGACATGCAGGTCGTTGAGGTAGAACTTGATCCCGGCGAAACAGTGATTGCCGAAGCTGGGGCCATGAACTATATGGACGACGGCATCACGTTTGAAGCAAAGATGGGTGATGGGTCCAGACCGGATGAAGGGGTTTTCGGCAAGCTTCTCAATGTGGGCAAACGGGTCCTCACCGGAGAATCCATTTTCATGACCCATTTTACAAATGGGGGAAGGGGCAAGAAGTCTGTGGCTTTTGCTGCGCCCTATCCGGGAAAGATCATCCCCATTGACATGGCCAAAGTTAAGGGAGAACTCATTTGTCAGAAAGATGCTTTTCTTTGTGCCGCCTTTGGCACGGAGGTGAGTATCGCCTTTACAAAACGTCTTGGCACCGGCTTTTTTGGCGGGGAAGGATTCATACTACAGCGACTTCGCGGTGATGGTATGGCCTTTGTTCATGTGGGCGGTACAGTGTCAAAGAAGACATTGCACAACGAAGTGATCCGTGTTGATACAGGTTGTCTTGCGGCCTTCACCCCAGGCATTCATTACGACATTGAACGGGCAGGCAGCCTCAAGTCCATGTTTTTTGGTGGAGAAGGCCTGTTCCTTGCTACCCTGAGTGGTACAGGGATCGTTTTACTGCAAAGCCTTCCGTTTTCCAGGATGGCAGACCGCGTACTTCAGCATGCGCCTTCTGCGGGCGGCAGCCGCAAGGGTGAAGGGTCCATTCTGGGCAGCCTGGGAGATTTGGTTGACGGTAGTTAAGATCGCAGGAGTTGTCTCAAGGTTGGTCTTAACACATACGTAACAGCGCGGGCATCTCTCGGTGTTGGTCCAAGGACTTGAAACCACAGAATTTCGAATTTAGAACAAGTGACCTCAGAATGATGAGAGCCACACCTAAAAATGGTCTCTCAACTCGATTTCTGCGTTGTCCTCGAATCAGACACGAAGTGAAGCGAGGGCCCTATCCTCAAAATGGCCTGTGGCGGAAAGTTGCAGACTGCCTGATACCTGACAGCCGTCCACAGGGCGACACCTTTGATCGTGGACCGGCTGTTTTCAACCGCTTCAACCATAGCGATTTGATCCTTTTCTATTCATATGCCTTGACACGGAGGCCGTGGTTTCTTAATAGTGCCTAATCCTGAGACCGGCGCCCATAGGGGAGCCGTTTTGACCGGGGCTTGCAGCCCTTAAAAACAACCCCTGACAGTTTTCGCGAGGCCCCATGACCCGCCGCATCCGAATCCGTTGGATCATCTTCCTTGTTGTTCTTGCTGCCCTCGGGATTGCCGTATGGCATTACACGCGGCCCAAACGAGTGGAGGTGATAGTCAAAGCCGTTGAACCTGGCACTGTTGAAAGGACGGTGTCCAACACCCGTGCGGGAACTGTCAAAGCCTGCAGGCGCGCTAAGCTCTCGCCGAGCGCAGGCGGTCAAATCGCAAAGCTGCCCATTCATGAAGGAGACCGCGTCAAGGCGGGAGACCTACTCGTGGAACTCTGGAATGAAGACCTTGCCGCTCAGTTGGAACTGGCCGAAAAGGAGGCTGAAACCTCCAAGGCCCGCGCTCGCGCTACCTGTCTAAAGGCGGACAATGCGCAACGCGAAGCCCGTCGACTTGTCAGACTCAGACAAGAGGATTCTATCTCAGAGGAACGGGAAGACCGGGCCGTCACGGATGCCAAGGCTCTTGCGGCAGAATGCGAGTCGGCAAAGGCGTCTACCCTCATGAGTGAAGCCAGAATCGACGTGGCCAGAGCAGAACTGGAGCGGACCCGCCTGTTGGCGCCCTTTGCAGGCGTTGTGGCCGAGATCAACGGTGAACTAAACGAGTATGTGACCCCCTCTCCTCCCGGTATTGCTACCCCACCGGCTGTGGACCTTGTTGACGACTCCTGCTTCTACGTGGAAGCCCCCATAGATGAGGTCGACGCCCCGGACATCGTTCCCGGGTTAGACGCTCGGATCAGTCTGGACGCCTTTGGTGACCGCTACTTTGCTGGAAAGGTCCGGAGGATCGCTCCCTACGTCCTGGACCGTGAAAAGCAAGCCCGCACCGTAGACGTAGAGATAGAGTTTACCGGGCCGGAAGACGTGAACCGATTACTGGCAGGTTACAGTGCCGACGCAGAAATCATACTGGACGTACAGCAAGAGACCCTGAGAGTTCCCACAGAGGCAGTGCTGGATGGGAAACGGGTCTACATCTATTCTCCGGGGACAGAAGTGATCGAGGAACGTACCTTTGAAGCAGGTATATCCAACTGGGACTTGACAGAAGTTGTCTCAGGGCTGTCCGTAGGGGAACTAGTGATAGTCAATGTGGACCGGGCCGGCGTTGAGAAAGGGGCCCACGCGGTTCTGGCCAGCGAGGATTGATGATTCAATTGGCCGGTATCGAGAGAATATTTCAGGTGGGAGACGAGGCCGTTCACGCCCTGAGCCATGTTAATATGTCCGTGGCTGCCGGGGAATACATGGCCATCATGGGGCCCTCCGGCTCGGGGAAATCGACGCTGCTTAACATCATCGGCCTCCTTGATAGGCCCGACAAAGGGATCTATCAGTTGGAGAGCGTGGATACCACAGAACTTAACGATCAGCAGCAAGCAGAAGTCCGGAGTCATAAGATCGGTTTCATCTTTCAGTTCTTTCACCTTGTTCCCCGCCTTACGGCCACAGAGAATGTTGAACTGCCGCTTGTTCTGGCCGGCATGGACCCTGAGGAAAGAAGGGCCCGTGTGCAGGGGGCCCTGAAGGCTCTGGGGCTGAGCGAAAGAGCCAGGCATCGTCCGGATCAACTCTCCGGCGGTCAGCGGCAGCGCGTGGCCATCGCCCGAGCCACGGTGATGGAACCGCGCATCATTCTTGCCGATGAGCCCACAGGCAACCTTGATCGTGCTTCTGGCCAGGAGGTTGTTCAGATCCTGGAGGATCTGAACAACAAAGGGATGGCGATCATTATGGTGACCCATGATCCCGATCTGGGCAGGCGCGCCGCTCGCAGAATACAAATGGTCGATGGGCAGATCTCAGAGGATACGGGAGTGGCCACAAATCTATGAAGAGTGAAGACGTCCTTCACTTCAGTATCAAGGCCGTTTCCGGCTATCCGGCCCGAACTGTCTTGATGATCCTAGCCATGGCTATTGGAGTTGCCTCAGTGGTCCTTCTCACTGCTTTGGGAGAAGGGGCCCGACAGTATGTAATCAATGAATTCGCCTCTCTGGGCACCAACCTCTTGGTGGTCCTGCCGGGCCGCTCGGAGACCACTGGCGGCCCCCCGCCGCTGCTGGGACAAACACCCAGGGACCTAACGTTGGAAGATGCCCTGGCCTTGAAAAGGAGTGCCAATATTCGCGGTGTGGCCCCCATAACGGTGGGCTCTGCTCCTGTGTCGTGGCGGCAGCGGGACCGGGAGGTCACCGTCCTCGGCTCCACAGCAGAGTTGTTTGAAATCCGTCATCTGTCCATGGCCTTGGGCAGGTTTATCTCCGCCGGCGATCCTAGCCATGGCTCTGCTGAGGCCGTCATGGGATACAAGCTTAAGCGAGAACTCTTTGGGAGTCAGTCCGCCTTGGGCGAATGGATCCGCATCGGGGATCGGCGGTTCAGGGTCATTGGTGTGCTGGCCCCAAAAGGGCAGTCGTTGGGACTGGACATGGGAGATGTGGTCATCGTTCCGGTAGCCTCTGCCCAGTCCCTCTTTAACACCTCTGCCCTCTTTCGCGTTCTCGTAGAGGCCAAGGGCCGTGACGCCATAGCCAGGGCGAAAATGGCCGTTCAGGACATTATTCGCGCCCGCCATGAGGGGGAAGACGACATTACGGTGATCACGCAGGATGCCGTACTCTTGACCTTTGATCGTGTGTTCACGGCCCTGACCCTGGGGGTGTCCGGCATCGCCGCGATCAGCCTGGGGGTGGCCGGTATCCTGATCATGAATGTCATGCTTATTGCCGTTTCTCAGCGCACTACGGAGATTGGTCTCTTGAAGGCCCTTGGCGGTCAGGAGAGACAGATCCTCAGCTTGTTTCTAGCCGAAGCAGGTGTCCTTTCCCTGGTGGGAGCCGCCGTTGGTCTTCTGCTAGCCCTGGGTGGCGTCTGGGCTGCGGCCAGGCTTTTCCCGAGCTTTCCGGTGCCGCTTCCCCTTTGGGCCCTCGGAGCCGCCACCGGAGTTTCCTTGTTCACCGGTCTCATCTTCGGTGTGCTTCCGGCCCGACGGGCAGCAAAGCTTGATCCGGTGCAGGCCTTGTCCAGGAGATAGGGCAACAGTTCCACGAATTAGAATTTGACCGCCGCAAAAGTCTGTTTGTTGGTTTCGCAGGCCCAAAGTATATGGGGGTATCTCACGAGTCATGCGCTTTCACGATGCCACGAAGCTGGCCTTAAGCGGTGTGTTTGCCCACAGGATGCGAAGTTTCTTGACGGCCCTGGGTATCGCCGTGGGCGTCGCCTCTGTGGTCCTTCTGACTTCCATTGGCGAAGGCGTACACAGATTTGTGTTGTCCGAGTTCACCCAGTTCGGTACCAACCTCGTCGTCGTGACCCCTGGTAAGGCGACTACGACCGGCATGTCCGGAGCCCTCATCAGCAATGTGCGTCCCCTGAGTCTGGACGACGCCATGGCCCTGAAACCCCTTCCAAAGGTTCTGGGAGTCGTTCCCTTTGTCCAGGGAAACGCCCCTGTAGAATACGGCCAGCGAAGCCGAAGGGCCTATGTTTTCGGTGTGGGCTCCCAGGTCCCCGCTGTTTGGCAGATGAACGTTTCCATGGGCCGCTTTCTGCCTGATGACGATCCCCGGACCGCTCGGGCATTTGCCGTGGTAGGCAGCAAGGTCCGGGATGAAGTCCTTGCCGGGGGAAACCCCCTTGGCAAGCGCATTCGCATCGGCGGAGAGCGGTACCAGGTTATCGGCGTCATGGAGTCCAAGGGGCAGATGCTGGGCTTTGACTTAGACGATGCCGTCTATATCCCTACAGCCAGGGCTCTGGCCATGTTCAACCGGGAGAGCCTCATGGAGATAGACATCCTTTACGCAGCAGGGACCACGGCGAAAGAGGTGGTAAAGAGAATAAAGGGACGCCTGATCAACCGACATGGTGCCGAGGATTTCACGATCACTACGCAGGAGCAGATGTTGGATGTTCTGGGATCGGTCCTCAATATTCTAACCTTGGCTGTCGGTGCCTTGGGCGGCATCTCCCTGGTGGTAGGCGGCGTAGGGATCCTGACCATTATGAGCATCGCCATTAATGAGCGGATCGCAGAGATCGGCCTGCTGCGGGCCATCGGTGCTGACCGAAGACAGATTCTAGCCCTGTTCATTGGAGAGGCCGTGGTTTTGGCAAGCATAGGCGGCTTTGCCGGGCTCTTGGTAGGCACAGCCGGGGCCTGGCTGTTGGGGGCATTGGTGCCCGCCCTTCCTACCCATACGCCGTGGTTTTATGTGATCTTGGCCGAGATCTTGGCGGCTTTGATCGGTCTTTGCGCTGGCGTCTTTCCCGCTTTCAGGGCAGCCAACCTGGACCCCATTGAGGCCCTGAGGGCAGAGTAGTTATAGAGAGACAGGTGTTGATCCAAGGGGAAGGGGATTTGTGTCAACACCTGCCATGTCAAAGACTTGACACTTCGGCCTATGCCGAGTCGAATTTGTCCACACCGTTTAAGCCAACCCTTTTTAATCGTACATGATTACATCTGATTGGGCTTTCATGCCCATTGGCACACACGCTGCTTTGTTTACAGATGATGTGCTCTGGACGGGGCGAAGGAGCAGTGGAGACCTACGCCCTTGTCATGCTCACCACCGGGGGAGGTGGCAAACGTCACAGTGAAACAAGTCTTATCGCTCCACTCCATCTCCTGTCTTCTTAGCATTTCATTTTCAGGGCCTTGGGCAGGACTGTGAATGTAAACTCGTCCGCTTCCCAGCCTGGATTTCCATCAGCTTGGAGAACCAATGGTCTTTCCACATGCACAGTCAGTTGCCGCCCCGTGCCATATTTTCCCACTCGATTGCCGACGGTGAATGCAGTTGCCGCTGCCATGACCGATCCCAAGAGGTGTGAATTGACGCAAAGGACGTGCAGTTTTCTGTCGTCGAATGCAGCTCTTGGCACAACATTCATTCCAAAGCCGTAATACGGCTCCTTTACTATCATCAGACTCAGCAGATTTTTTACTATGAATGTTTGGCCATCTAAGCTGATCTTAGCCGAAACCCGCTTGTGTTCCCTGAAGTAGGAGACAAGGAAAGCCCTAAGATACGTTTTGAAACCAGTGGAACCACGGGCGCGGTATCGGTCCCGGAGCCGGATGACGGCACCGTCAATTCCCAGAGATACCATGAAAGCCCGCCTTCTATCGTCGCAGTTGATGAGGTCGTATTCATGTATGCCACCGTCTCTGATGCCCATGGCCAAGTCAGTCAGGCTTCCCTTGTATTTGAGGGCGTAACCCATGGCATTGCCAGTGCCCAGAGGGAGGAAGGCGACGGGTGTTTGGTATGTGTCAATAGCGTTGATGATGTCGGAGATGGTGCCGTCTCCACCGGCAATGACAAGCACATCACAACGACCGGCAAGCTGCCTGGCACACTGACTCAGATCGTCCGCTGTGGCGGTGTCCAGTCCGTGTATTTCCGCATCTAGGATGGCGGCAGCCTCGGCTAGGGCGTGATGCTTCTGATCGATAGTCGTTTTACCGGAGGCCGGGTTGACAATGATTTTGTATCGCATCTTGGCAGGGGGCGAAGACATGGCCAACTAACACCTCAGAAGAGTGTGCGTCTTTTTTTCTCTCTACTACCAGGACCCAACATCTTTCACAACCCTTTATACAACCCCATGGCCCACAGGGACCGGCCGGGATCATTTCTTTCTATTTGACAAAATGTGCTACTGTTAGCTATACCCTGTTAAGATAGAATGTTCATTGCGCCGCGTGATTTTTGTCATCCATGCCATCTTCTGAGAATAGGGAAATTGATCTAGGGGCCCGCGGTCTGGATTTGGACCATTTCATTGCTGCCCTGAATGGATTGTGACCGGGTCATCACAAATGCGGAATAGGCCATGGAAGCAAAGGGCACTGCCTTAGAGGTCCTCCCCAAATTTATACTAACCAGATTTGGGAGGGAGTCTCTTGACAAGTGGATGCGTTCGTTGCCGAGACAGGCCAGACAGGAGTATGACGAAGGCATCCTTTCTTTTAGATGGTATCCACTCAAGACCCTGCTAGTGGACCCCACGTTAATCCTCTGCGAACTCTTTTATGGTGGCGACGTTGAAGGGGCTTTGGACGTGGGTAGGTTTAGCGCGGAGTATGCCCTCAAGGGCATATACAAATTGTTTGTCAGAGTGAGATCGCCTGAGTTTCTTATAAAACGAGCAAGAAACATCCTGCCAACGTACTACAGGCCTTCTGCCATGGAAGTCGTAGAGATGTCCAGCGGAAGGTGTACACTAAGGGTCACAGATTTTGAGGAGATGAACGAAGTTATTGAGTTGCGGATAAAGGGCTGGATGGAAAAGGCCCTGGAGATTTCGGGAGGCAGAATCCTAGACCTGTCCATACCAAAATCATTGACAAAGAATGACCCCTATACCGATTTTGTGGTTACCTACAAGTAAGACGGATCTGTAAAGAGTCTCTTTTGCCCCTTCCATGAGCATTTGAGCCTGTGGGCTTGAAAAGATATGGGCGCACTCAAGATGTATAGCTAGTGTCCATCCATAAATGGCCCTTTTCCGCAATCTCGGCGTCAATCTGCGGGATCGCTTGTGCGATGTACGTCGGTACGCCTCCGCGCAATCCCTTGATTTTCTTGACCTTGCGAAAAACTGCTCATTTCTGAATTGGAAACTGACACCAGTGCCCACCTTCTTCATGGGCATTCGTGGATGGGCACTAGCTAAAATGCTAAAACTCGACCTAACGACCTCAAACCGTTAGCATTTCTTGACGCTGAACGTCGTGAGAGCTTTTCTCCTCCGCGGCGGACTCAAAGTCCTTCGCAAAAGATTTTTTACGACTTCATCAAGTGAGACTCAAGGTGGCTCAGTCCACCAAGACGCTTCCTTCTGGGCATGATATGACGTCTGCCCTAACGGGGCTTTACGTTATTTTCAACCCACCCGACAATGTCCTTCAGGGGGGTGCCAGGAGGGAAGATCTCTTCCACCCCCATAGCCTTGAGTTTTTCCGCATCTTTTTCACAGATGATTCCGCCTCCTACGACCATGATATCCTCTGCTCCTTGAGCCTGGAGTTGTTCAATGACCTTGTCAAAGAGGTACAGGTGGGCCCCAGCCAGGCTGCTCAGGCCGATAAGGTCCACGTCTTCCTGGATGGCGGCACTCACGATTTGCTCGGGACTCTGATGGAGGCCGCCATAAATGACCTCAAAGCCTGCATCGCGAAAGGCCCTGGCAATGATGCGTGCTCCTCGATCATGGCCATCCAGTCCGGGCTTTGCCACAAGAATTCTAATTTTCCGTGTCATAAGATCGGGTAAAGAAACGGCCCAAGGCATAGGGCTCAAGGCGAAAGGCAGCCAACCTTATGCCCCGCGCCTTAAGCCTTGCGCCCTGTCCGAGGCATGAACCGCATAAGCGAGCCCATTCCCCGCGGCTTGACTTCGACGAACTCCATTCGGCCCGAGCCCTTCGGTCATGAGCTCTGGGTCGAATGACTCATGGCCGAGGGCAGCCGAGCCGCCGGGGAGGGTTCAATCCCCTCTTAACGGGCTGTTGCTCAAATCCCTTTTCGCTAGCTCTGAAACGTTTTTTTACAAAACTAGGGCGCACTTCAGGTGATGTCAAAACTCGCCCTTCGGGCTCAAACAGTTGACATCACTGATTTCCCGCTTCGCCAAGATGTGTTGACAAAAAACGCTTCAATAAGCGCTCAAACGGATTCTGGCTTGGGCAACAGCCCGTTAAAAGGCTTGTCCCCAATTCTCTGTGGCGTCAATCATTTGCTTCTTTCAAAACGTTCCCGGATCCCGGTACACGCCGAAGGCCTTTCTAAATACGTCACACATCTCTTGCAGCGTGCAATAGGCAGATGCCGCCTCAATGAGCGGGGGCATCACGTTTTCACTGCCGCTGCAGGCATCTGCCAGGCGCTCCAAAGCCGCCTCAGCTCTCCTCTGGTCCCGGCCGTTTTTCACTTCATTGGTCCGAACAATCTGACGCTTTTCCAATGCCTCATCAACGTGGTAGATGTCAACGGGGATATCATCTTCCTCCTCATATTTATTCACACCTACCATGATCGTCTTCTTCTCATCAAGGTCCCGTTGAAATCTGTAGGCAGCATCGGCGATTTCCATTTGAGGGTAGTTCCTTTCAATGGCCTTCAGCATGCCGCCCATGTCATCAATCTTGTTAATGTATGCATAGGCGGCCTGCTCCATTTCCTCTGTGAGGGTCTCGACGAAGTAAGATCCGCCTAAAGGATCTATGGTGTTCACGACGCCGGTTTCCTGGGCCAGGATTTGTTGCGTACGCAGGGCAATAGTTGCAGCCTCTTCTGTGGGAATAGCAAGGACCTCGTCGAAGGAGTTGGTATGAAGGGACTGGGTGCCGCCCAGCACCGCGGCCAGGGCTTCTACGGCGGTGCGAACCACATTATTGAAAGGTTGGGCCGCCGTCAGACTGCAGCCTGCTGTTTGTGTGTGAAAGCGCAGCCACAGGGAACGCTCTGCGGTTGCCCCAAATCGTTTCTTCATGATCTCTGCCCACATCCTGCGGGCGGCCCGGTACTTGGCGATCTCTTCAAAGAAGTCAATATGGGCATTAAAAAAGAAGGAAAGGCGGGGGGCAAAGGCATCCACGTCAAGACCGCGCTCTAAAGCAGCTTCCACATAAGCGATTCCGTCTGCCAGGGTGAAGGCGAGTTCCTGGACGGCAGTAGAACCTGCTTCGCGGATGTGGTAGCCGCTGATGCTAATGGTATTCCATCTGGGAACTTCCTGGGTCCCAAACTCTATGGTGTCTATGATAAGACGCATGGACGCTTGGGGTGGGCACATGAAGGTCTTCTGGGCGATGAACTCTTTGAGCATGTCATTTTGAATGGTGCCGCCCAGTTTTGCCCGGGGCACTCCCCTCTTTTCTGCCATGGCAATGTACATAGCCCAGAGGACTGGGGCCGGGGGGTTAATCGTCATGGAGGTGGTGAGTTGGTCTACTGGGAGGCCATCGAAGAGGATTTCCATGTCTTTCAAGGTGTCGATGGCCACACCACACCTTCCACATTCGCCCCGCGACCTGGGGTCCTCGGTGTCATAGCCCATGAGGGTAGGCATGTCAAAGGCCGTGGACAGCCCAGTCTGTCCATGATCGACGAGGTAATGAAATCGCCTGTTGGTCTCCTCTGCGCTTCCAAGGCCGGCAAACATCCTCATGGTCCAGAGCTTTCCCCGATACATGGAGGCCTGAACGCCTCGGGTATAGGGA
>Ga0180437_10007056_pt1 | contig 14773 bp, 5 predicted proteins | sample SS_ome_4_FD_132410 | JGI IMG/M metagenome (GOLD analysis project Ga0180437, IMG submission 132410) | Hypersaline lake sediment archaeal communities from the Salton Sea, California, USA - SS_3_D_1 metaG | ecosystem: Environmental > Aquatic > Non-marine Saline and Alkaline > Hypersaline > Sediment...
ACCAGGGCGTCTGCGGCGTGCGAGCGAGAAAGAAAATTGGCGGCTACGGCGGGCACTTCACTCCGGGCGCCGAAGGTTTCGAGCTTTTTGCAGCCGATCTGATTAAGCCGCAAGCTCGCAAACCCGCTCCGAAAGCCACGGCAAGACCGAGGGTCTCGAGCGCGCAATCCGGCAGGCCCAGAGGACCGTCGCAGACTCCCACGGTGCGCAAGCCCGCCGATCGATGGTCCGTGAAAGTGCCGGTCCGGGTAACGGCGATGGTTCTCGCCGGCAATACTCTCTTCGCCGCAGGTAATGACGACGTGCTCTATCCCAACGATCCCTGGGCCGCCTACGAAGGACGCAAGGGTGGAAAGCTAATGGCATTTTCTACGGCCGACGGCAGGAAACTGGCCGAATACGATTTGTCCGCCGCTCCGGTATTTGATGGAATGGCGGCGGCATACGGTCGAATATATCTGTCGGCACGAGGCGGAAAGCTAACCTGTTATGCAGGCAATGACTAAGCCATCCTGTTCAGTGACACGAGATAAAGGGGCCCGTACCGAATCAAACGGAACGGACCCCGCAATCGTACAAATTCTCATGCTGTCAGGGCATAAGATACAGCATTGCGCTTAGTTTTAGAGCGGCTTATCATACGGCTGAGTTATGCCGGCAAGCCCGGCCATCTCTTCGTCGGACAGAACGCGGTTGTAGATGCGAAAATCGTCAACCTGACCCGGGAAGTAATTGTCATTGTCCTGCCGCTTTCCAACGTGAACGTTGTCGGACGTAGCAAGCGTTCTGTCTTCGCTGCCGACAAGCAGGCCGTCGCCGTACCACTTGACCGTCGTGCCGTCATAAGAAGCGGCCAGATGGTGCCACTCGAGATCGATCGGCATGATGTCCTGCTCCCAGCCGTGCACGTGAAGCCCGTACCAGCCGAGCGTCGTAGTGCTCGTATCGCCCACGAGTTCGATATCAAAATGGACGTTGTCGGTGGACGGGCCGGTGAAACCGAATACGTCCACCCACGCGGGAGTGCCAAGGACATTGGCCTTTGCCCAGCCGGCTATCGTCCGCGGCTGAACGCCGCTTATGCCGACCGAACCTATAACGACGTGGTCGTCGATTCCGTCCAGAGCAATCGCCAGGCCGGACTTACCCACGGGATAGAGCGGACTACCGTTGACCGTGCCGTGATGCCCGCCTGCGCTGTCATTGGCATTTCCTTCGAACGCGTACTGCGCCACCAATCCTGACGCGCCGGGCTGAACCGGTGTAACCAGCTCGCGAGCCTTTGTGTAGAGCCTGATATCGTCAAGCAGCAGAGTACCGGTTGCGCCGGAGCCCTGAATACCGATAGCCAGGCTCGTAACGTTGCTCAGGTTAGTGCCGATCACCGTCAGATCGATATTCCAGACCTGCCACGGGGCGCGCGTCAGGTTGCTCGCATCGCCGTCGTAGTTGACCCGGACGCCGTTGACCTCTACGTACAGTTGCCCGGGCACATTGGCGGCATCCCCGGCGAACCACAGCGACAGAGTGATAATGCCGTGAGCGGTCCAGTCCTGTGCAGGGGTGAAGGTGCGCACCACTTCCGAGACGCCGGCCGTTGTGTTATTAAACTGGAACGCCACGGATTGGTCGCCGCCATGAACGTTGCCGGTCTCCATAGATGCGCCGGTAACGTAACCCATAGTCGAGCCGTTTAAGGTCGGATTATCGAATCCGTCAATCCACGCCACGTACACAAGGTTGCTGCCGGGCTCACCATCAGGAATATCGTTGTAGGACTCGAAATCGTCAACGAGAGCATAGTCTGCCACAGTGAAGGTCCAGATGCCACCTTCGACGATCGAACCGTCATTGGCGACTTCATCGACGCGCCAATAGAAGGGCCCGCTGCCCATTGTGACTCCGTCGGGCGTGTATGAGGTCGTATTCTGACGGCCTCTGTATATACCCGTAGTATCGGAAGCATCGGCGCCGGCCACGGCATCGCTGTCAATCCCGAAGTAAACATCGTGCTGAGATGCGCCATCGCCTGCGGACCAGGTCAGGTTAGTCGCGACGTTGATGGCCGCGATTTCATCATTGACCGGGCTCGGATTCCATGCAAGCTTCGGGTCGCCTCGCATTGCTTGATAAATCTCGTCCTGATTCAGCACTTTATTGTAGATACGAACATCGTCGATGCTTCCGGTAAAGAAAGCGCCGGCGGCGCCGGCGTCAGATCTGGCGCCAATCAGGAACGGCCTGCTCTGGTCAAGCAGCATACCTGCTCCCGACGTGGTTTCAGCTAATACGCCGTCATGATAGAGCTGCATCGTATCTCCGTCAAAGGTGGCGACGACGTGATGCCATTGGCCGATAGTCGTATCGGCTCTGATACCGGGCCAGGCAGTGTCGTTAAAAGATTCATAAAGGATTCTCTCTTCGTCGCTGTGCATCATAACGCCCCAGTTCACTGCGGGGGTGGTTTGATGGCCACCCTTTGAAACCATGTGGTTGTATCCTTGAGTGTCTGGGATGTTGCACCAAAATGATACGGAGAAAACACCGACGTTCAAAACTTCTGCATTGCCGCAATCAACGTAAGTCCCCGCCCCAGTAAACTCCAGAGCGCTGCCTGACTGACCGGCAACCCAGTCTGGTGAGCCCACAAGCGTGCCATGATTACCGTGACCGGACCAATCTACCACGGTCGTTCCGACGCCTTCATCGAGCTTCCACCAGCCCAGCATATTGGGATCACTAATGGGTATGTCGGGCAGTGTTGTAAAACTCCACACGTCGCCTTTTTCTACGATCGGCGGATTGAACTCATCGACGCGCCAATAATACGTTTTCCCTGCTTCAAGTGTGCCCGGATTGTGAGTAGCAGCCATTGACTGCACCCCGTCGGCAGCGTCGGCCACGGCGTCGTAATTATCGCCGAAGAATATGGTATGCAGCTTCGCCTCGTGACCCGCCGTCCAGCTTAGAGTTGCATCTGTCCGTATGAATTCGGCGCCGTCCGCAGGACTGGGCTCATGAGCTTTCCTGGGCGGAATCGAAAAGCTCCAGACGGATCCTTTCCACGGGCTGTTGGGATCGGCGTCATTGACCTCATCGACTCGCCAGTAGTAGGTCGTGCCGGGAACCAGGCCATCGGGGAATGGAAATCCCACAAAACCGACAATTTGCATTGGCGTGGCCACGTTGCCTACGAATGTATCCACGGCGCCGTTGTTAACATCGTCGAAATTCGTGCCCATATACACATCGTGCGATACCGCGAAATCTCCCGGCCTCCAGGAAAGCGTTCCCCACGTCTGACCAAAGAAAGAGCCGTCTTTCGGATCCGGAAGTCGGGCGAATGGAATGCCGCCGCCGGCAACTTTGGGGAGATACCAGTTGTTAATCCATTCACTTATAACTTCGCCACGCGGGTCCTGGTCTTGGCTCATTGTCTGATAGAAAATCCCTATGCGACCACCAGTGACCGTATTACGAACGATAACGGGGTCCGCTCTCGTTTCGGTGGCGTTTCCAGCAAGAATAAGCTCGACTTCCCAATCGTTTGCAAGAGTATCAAGATGGAATGGTCGGTCGGTGGCGAAATCCTGTAAAGACGGCGTATAGTCGTGACCATCGGTTGTGACAGTAACAGCCGTATCATCCTCGCCCACTACAGTAACGCCGGGAATGTCCATCATATTCTGTAATCCACCCGGGCCATTATCTCCACTGCCGTTTACGACGTAAAAAATCCAGTCGCCCGTGTTAATGATAGTATTGCCGTCATCCAGGAACAATTCGGCTAACGAGCCGTCAGGCTGGGCATTACCAGATGGATAGATAGTGTCCGGGAACTGCCCGCAAATAATTAGAAGGTCTGATATGCCGTCACCTGTGTGCTCTGTTACCCAGGTTGCAAGGGCAGCTTGTTCAGCCGGTGTGAATAGTTCAACAAGAACAGCCGTTACGTTGTCAGCAATTTCCTGCATTTCGCGGTCGGCAGCAGCTTGCGACCACCAACCTGCCTGTGTTGAAATCGCTACGTCAACAGCCGTAGCTGTCGTGCTACAAGCAAATGCGATTATGAATACCAACAGTAGATATCTCATTTGTTTTCCTCCTGCTTCTAACTCAAAACTAAAAGTTAATTTCGCTTAGGCCACACACCGGAGCGATTTATCGAAGTTTTCCATATTTTGCGGTAATCCGACCTCACCATCCTGTGATGACTCTCTATTACGAGTCGGGGCTACCTCCTTCCGTGGAAAACTAACAATATAATGCTGTTACTTCTGTACCATATACCCAGCGGCAAGTCAACTAAAACCTCTGCCGGTCGTGATATTTCAAGCGATGGATTTGTTATTGAAGATTCAATTCAAACAAAGACACGCTCAGCGGAGATATCCGGATCCTGCTCATATCAACATCGGCGTTTTCCCGCTCGATCTTAACCAGCTCGGACTTTCCGGGATCATTGAATGCTCCCTCGTCCGGGCCGGTAATATACCATGATGCCGCCGAAGGAGAAACCGCTCGGCCCTTTATATTCAAAGAGACTTCGTACTTCTGGTGCGTGGGATTGACAATCGCTACTGTTACTTTCTGCCGATCGGCGGTCAGCGCCGCCGAGACATCCAATCGATCGAACTCGCCGGCGGCTTCAACGGGAATTTGGCCGAAATGATTGCGATATAACTTTAGAACCTGCCCGGTCGCACCCATGACGGCGTCGGTCTTGCTCGCCTTTATGCAGCCGATGACGTTGACCGTCTGGGCGTAATTTGCCATGTAAACAATATCGGTATGGCGGAAGTACTCATGCAGGCCCCTGGCGATTCCCAAAGCATCCTTTAGGAAGTATCTGGTCCCAAGCTCGCCGAATACGTGCGGCCCGTACCAGTAGTTCCATTCGGTCATCGCGATGCGGACGTCTTTGCCGTTGAGAGTGTCCAGCTTCTCTCTCAAGTCTCTGTGGAATTTCACTTTCTGTCTGATTCGCTCGGCGATCTGCGTAGTATGATCGATCAAGTCGGGACGTTCCTGGCAATAGAAATGCTCCGCGATCAGGTCTATATGGTTCGAGCAGTTTCTGAGAAGCCCCTCGCTCCAGGGGCCGGCGTTACCAGATGCGATCTTCACAATATCGGGATCAACCTTGCGCATGATATCCACAATCCAGTTATGCTTTTGCACGTAGTGCTCCAGCTTCATGTGCCCTAATTGCCAGTCTCCAAACATCTCGTTTCCAATGCACCAAAACTGAACTCCGAACGGGAACGACATGCCGTTCTCAGCGCGTTTTTTGCCCCAATAAGTATCTATCGAACCGTTGGCGTATTGAAGCTGGTCGGCCGCTGAGTAAGCATCGCCGAAACCGGTATTGACCGTCACGAGCGGCTCGGCATTGAGCATCCCGCAAAAGCGAATGAATTCGTCAAAGCCGAAATCATTGTGCTCGACACCCGTCCAGGCCGGATTCATCCGCGGCGGCCGGCGATCCCGGTCCCCTATGCCGTCGCGCCAGTCGTAGCCGCTGACAAAATTGCCGCCGGGCCAGCGGTACAGCGGAGCGTTAAGATCCATCAATAACTTCATCGTGTCGGCGCGCATCCCTTCGATATTGTCGGCGGGCATAAGTGAAACAGCGCCCACGTAGCAGGAGCCTTCGGAAACAGTTATCTCAAGACTGCCTTCGTTCGTATCGGCCCCGGCGGTAAACTGAAACGGGAATTTGATATAACGATCCGAGACCGCCCTGAAAGATGCCGATTCCCGATTTGCTCCACCTGCACCCCAGACCAATGATACGGCAACATCCGCATATTGCTTATCAGATTTGAGCCAGAGATATCCTTGGTACTGTTTGTCCTTGAGGAGCCCGAGGTCGAGTTGTCGGATGGCTGAGCCTGATTCGATTAGCGGAGTATGCTCACCAACGAATGACTCTTTCTCGGCCATTCGCACTGATTCAGCCGACCCTGCGATCTGCCAGGGGGAAGCTGAAACGACCGGAAACGGGCGCTCCTTCGTGATGCCGCCGCCTCCGTAAGGTTTGTAGTCGGCGGTGATAGGGAAGTAGAATTTCCGGTCTTCGAGCATTTCGGCCCAGATGCCGCCGTAAATACAGCGGCCGAGATGCTCGATAAACTGGCCGTAAATAAATTCTGAGATCGGTTCTTGCGTTTTGGCTAAATCAACTGTTATCGAGGGCTTAACCTTCTCGCGAATGCGGAAAATCTCGTAATCCCGCTGCCGGACTAACAAGGGCGCCTCGCCTTCCCATTTGACTACCATGTTCGAGAGAAACCAGCTCTTGCCCTTGTTGTTATTTCCCTGGAAGAAAAGGTACATTTGGCCGCCTTCGTCTACGAAGATTCCCGGATGCCCCGACTCGCTGCTGTTCCATTCGCCGGCTTTGCCGTTGGGCAGAAGCGGCAGCTCCGACAGCCTCCGCCACTCAACGCCGTCGCTGCTGACCGCGCAGCCGATCTGCTGAGGCTCGTTGTTGTAGCCGCCGGCGTAGAACATGTACAGCCTGCCGTCGCGCTCGCAAACAGACGCCGCCTCGATGCATTTCTTCTCCCAGAACAATTCAGGGGCCAAAATAGAATCATTTCCCAACTGCTTCCAGGACTCCCGCCGAAAGCCCGACTCAACCGGAGAAGAAGCAACAACCAGCTTCTGAATTTCATAAGATGGATCGCGCGTGGCACAATAGAGCAAATAAGAGCCTTTAAACTCGATCACGTCGGCGTCGATGGCCCTGCCGCAATTCCAGTCGCCCGTTGGACGAAAAATCGGATTAGTGGAATTGCGCGTGAAGCTGACGCCGTCCTCGGACCATGCGTGACAAATCGCATCTTTCTCGCGATTGCCGTAAGTCTGATAGAACAGGTGCAATTTCCCTTCGCGCACGAGCGCCGCCGGCGCGCCGATTCCTTTCTTTTCGTAGTCGGCCTCGGGCAGGACTTCACCAATTTTCTCCCAATCGTTAAGGTTTTCACTCTCTGCGACACCTATCGCGATGCCTTTGCCGGGCCGGCTGATCGTGTAGTACATAAGATAGCGCCCGCCGAAGCGAGCAACGTCCGGGTCCTTGGCAAACGCCCTGCCGTGCGAATCATCGGTATAATACATCTTCGGCCTGCGCCGGGATTTGACGTCGGTTGAGATCAGTTGGAGATTCAGGTCATCGAACCAGGCCTTGCCCGTCGCCTGGCCCCAGCCGCCGAATAAGCAATTAACCTGCACCGTCGACTGCGTTTCGGTCTGGAAATCCATCTCCACCTGTGTCCAGTCGTTAGTTCCCTTTATCGCCCCGGATCGGACGCCCTGCATGTTGTGCAGATTGAACAGCGCCCCCCTGGCCGAATCGGCGCGCAGGTCCTCGGTCTTGATCCAGCCTGTGAGCTTGTAGCGGCAGAACGGCCTAACATTAACCTCCTGACTCCAGCCGATGTCCGCGCCGGAGGTTGATGATATCATCACCGAGTGATCTCCCATCCGTCCGACCGCAGCATACGTGAAATCCCCCCTGCCGCCCCAGCTCTCGGTTCGCCAACCGGCGGGATTCTTGCCGTCCGCCTTCTCGAAGGACGGATTGACAATCAGGTTTTGGCTTTTCTCGGCGGCCTTAGCTGAAACCGCCCCGCTGAGCAATAGATTAATAAGGCCAAAAACGAACACCTTTTTGTAAGATGGGCAACTCGTTGCCCAAGCTGATTCGTGTGATGTAGTCGCTCTCATACAGCTCCTCGCATTTCTCATTGATCTTTCAACCAGACGGATGATCTGACGTCGCCTCCACTACGATTATTGCGGGCGAAGTTGGGGATCGCCGTAAACTCCGATCCGTCGCCCCAGTGACCTTTGATAACCGTCACCCCGCCGAGGAGGTCGTCTTCGAACTCCGCGGCCAGTGCCGCACCTGGCCTGAGTACATTCTCAATATCCTGATCGGCGCTCTCGGCACTGTAAACCAGCGGCCCATAACGCAACGCGACCTGCCCTGCCGTGGCTGAGATTTTGTCACTGCCTTTCACCCTCTGAACCCTCATAGGCAGTTTCAGCTCGATCTTGTCACCTGCTTTCCACTTTCGCGTGATAACGGCGTATCCTTTTTCGACGGCAGGTTTGATCGGTGAGCCATTGACCGAGATTGAGGTAATGCCGTCACAGTTCGGAGCAGCAGTATAGAGTTCGCTGACATCGCGGTCGGGCGTGCGGATTCCGATGCTGAAAGTCTTCGCCCGTTTGGGATTGACGGTGATAGAAACGTCGCCGCTCCAGGGATAATCCGTCTGCTGAACCATCTCCACGTCCGTTCCCGTCACATCTTCGATTTTTATGGCGCTCCCGATGAACAGGTTCACGTATATGCCGTCGTCGCTCTTGGCATAGGTCCAGGTCGGCAGCATAAGCAGCGTTCTCGGGATATTGCCCACGCAGCACGGGCAGACGTGCCAGTCGTAGCGCCGGCGCCGCGAATCGAGCGGGTTCTGGTAGTAGAAATTCTTGCCTTCCAGATCGATCGAGCCAAGAAGAGCATTGTAGAGCGTATCTTCATAGAGGTCGGCGAACCTGGCGTCGCGATACGCCAGATTCAGTTTGTGCTGGAAGAATATCTCGCCGCAACTCGAACAGGATTCGCAGTAGGCGTTGTGGCGCAAAGAGTAATCGGGCCCAAACCCCTCCGATGTCTCGCCGCTGCCGACGCCGCCGGTAACGTAGTATTTGCGGTTGACGATATTGTCCCAGAGCGACATCACGGCGCTACGGTAGTCGGTATCGGAAGTCTCCATAGCGACGTCGGCCATGCCGGCGTATGAGTAGACCGCACGAACGGCGTGGCCTACCGCCTCATATTGTTGCACTGCCGGAACGTGGCTCTGGTCGTACTTGCTGCCGCCCCGACGGCAGTCGAGCAGGAACTTGGCAAGCTTGATGTATTTGTCGCCTTTGCCGCAGCCTTCGACGTCGTTGACAAATCGCCCGAATCGAACGAGGCCGACCTCCATCGCCTGATGCCCGTCGTACCATTGTTTCTTCGGCGGCGGCCCCAGGTTGTCATCCCAGCAATCGGCGAGCTTCTTCGCGGCGTTGTACAACCGCCAATCCTTGCCGTCGGTTAGCAGATGGTGAGCCACGGCCGCATCCAGAAAGTATCCCGCGACGTATCCCTCGTGATCGCCTCGATGCCGGGGCGACCATCGCTGCCGGTCGCTCAACGTGAAGGCAGTCTGGATGTATCCGTCCGGCTCCTGGGCGGCCAGAACCTTTGGAATCCAGTCGGCCAGCGTCGCCTTCATGGTCTCCTGTGCCTCGATAATCTGCCGATCGCCCCGCGGATCGACCATCATTGCAACGCACATTGCCTCAATCGTGTTGTAAACCCAGGCATTGGAAAAGACGTAACCCCTGTGGCGACTGTGGGGCTTGCCGGTGAGTTTGTTGGCAGCATCGATAAAGTTGTTGATGCCGCCCTCCTTGAGGTTCGGATCGGAAATCTTATCGATACAATGTGGTATCCAGTTCACGATCAAAGCCTTCGCCCTGCCGTTCCAGAGAGAACTATCGATTCTGTACCGTCTCGTGTACACCGGGTTCAGATGCCTTGAGGGCGGCGGAGCCTCGACCTTGACGGCAAGCTCAGACGAAGCGCGAAGATTCCCCTGGCCGGCCGTGAGTTTCAGCACATAATCGCCCATATCGGAGAATGTTGCCGTTGTTACCGGAGTTCCCACGTCACCATATTTAACTTTCCCCGGGCCTGAAACCTTGCTCCATTTTGCCGCAGGAGCGGTATTATTCAGCGTCTTGACCCGGCCGTTTAGATACGTCTTGCCTCCCAACATTACAACGCGGTCAACGCCGGCCTCGACTCGCGGGGGAAAATCCGGTGATTTGCCCGAATCGAAGACCTTCCATTCCAGGATACCAGTCGAGTAGGTACCGGCCGAATCGATTTCGAGCCGCAGTTTAGACGTGCGAACCTCGTCGAAGGTCGTGGCATTGTATTTGTTGCCCTCGACTCCAAGTCCGGACGGATTGCTCACCGGGGCGAAACGTTCGCCGTCCCAATACAGCAGCCGGCAAGCCTTCGGCAGGCGAACGCCCCGGTTGTCGTCCCACCAGTACACGCCGATCATATTCGTGCTGATGGGCCGGCTCCAGTCGTACCGGACCCATTGCGTGCCCCTTCGAGGCCAGTTGCCGTACGCCCTGCCGGGCCTGTCTCGCGAGCTTCTCGGATCATTCTCATTACTGAGCGCCGCCAGCGATGTATCGCCGGAGACGTATGAACAGGACGTTTCAGCCACAGGAGCGAGATTAATCCGCGCTGAGTGCTCCGCACCGCGTGCTGCGGCACCGAACACACAATCCTGTGGACTCCTTCCGGCCAACGCGGCAAGTATTAGTATCGAAACGAAGTTGGTCGGTGATTTTACGTTCATTTCAGTTCTCCTTTTGGACGCCATCATGCGACGGTCGGAAACCTTTGCTGGACTCATTGCTCTGGTCGGATTATACTCGTTGTACTCGAAAACGCAATAACTACGAGCAACAACCGGGTCGCAGTCAAGCGCATGCCGGTTTGCCCTAATCCTGGAGAAATATTATGAGATTCGGATTTGTCGCATATGCAATAGTCGCCGTCTGTTTTATCGCTCCTGCTCCATCAGGCGTAATTGCGGCCGGCCCGGAGGTAACCGCTCCGCCGGATTCGTTCTTCGAGAAGGTCCGCGAAAGAGACAGAGACGCGGCAAGGCAATTCTATCGCAAATACATCGACATCGAGGGATTGCCCGCAGCAGCAGCGGTCGAGGTTGCCGATCTGGCGTTGCACCGGGCTTATGAGATCGTTACTCACATGCTGGCCGGCCGGCCCGACATTCTCGAAGCGATGATAGACCGCGGCATGTACCTGGTCGTCATCGGCAAGGATCAGGTCTACACCGATCTGCCGGAAAACAGGAACGCGAGAAATCCCGATTACCTCAACGAGCGCGTTCGCGGCACGGGAGGCCTTCCCACCAGCTTCGGCGAGGAGAATCTGCTGAGTCTGCCCATCGACCGCTACGACGACGAGAGTATCGCCGTTCACGAATTCTGCCATACTATCGACAGCACGCTGCGAATGATGGATCCCACGTGGCAGGACCGCAAGAACGCCGCCTATCAAAACGCCGTAAAAAAGGGCCTCTACAAAGACACCTATGCAATCAGCAACGCAGGAGAATACTGGGCCGAGATCGCCCAGGCGTATTTCGACTGCAACCGCGTCAACAACTGGAACCACGGACCTATCGGCAGGCGCGAGCAGCTCAAGATGTACGACCCGGAGGGCTATGAGTGGGTTAGAAGCACTTTCAATCTCAGTCCCAACCAGGACTGGGGCTATAGCTGGCTTCAGACTCTGCCCAACGTCGAAAGGCCGCCGGCGAAGTTTGGGATCGATCCCTATTACACGAAGTTCACCTGGGCGCGCGAGTTCACCGTCCTCGGCAGGCAAGCCGGCAACAAGGCCCTGCTCAAGGCCAACGACACAATCCGCAAGATGTTCGCCTACCGCCACGACATCCTCAAGGCACTGATCGCCGACGGCGTTAGACTGGTGGTGCTGGGACCCAATGAGAAACTGTCCTACCTGCCGGAATGGAGAAAAATGGCTGTCGACGCCGATCATATGGCGCGCTATCTCGATTATTCGCCGGCAACAAAGCTGCTGGTGGTCGGCCAGGAAAACGTGCTGGGCGAACTTCCGGATTCTTACGCCACGGAGTGCCAGGTCATCCGCGTCTTCGCCCGGGCTCTCTATCATGTCACTGCAAAGCGCCCGGTCGATCCCAACTGGGAGAATCGAGGACGGCAGGTACAGCAATACGAGCTGCGGGTCCGGCGCATGGACATCCGCTTCGACAACAAGCTCAAGCAACTCTACGACAGCGCCATGAACAAAGGGCTATGGAAAGGAACAGCCGCGGTCCACGACCGCATCGAGTATTGGACTCACGGTGTGCTGGCTTACTTCGACGCAGTCGGTCAGGGCGCAGCCCCCAACGATGCCGATCATCCGATCACAACGCGCGAATCGCTCAGGGACTACGATCCGAAATTATTTGGGCTTGTGGAAGAAACTATGGCCTACAAGGGCAAAGTTGACTGGCGATACCGATAACTTGATGAGGAAACAACATGAAAAAGCTCCTGTGCAGAACAAAGTCGTCTTCGATTTTGTCAATAATAGTCTGTTTAATGTTCTCGGCCTGCGTAGCCGCGGATGATTCCAATTTACCGCGGCAGAGACAAAGAGGCCCGCAATCAGGAAATCGTGCTTACAAAACAAGCATCGCTCCGCATTGGTTCGCTGACAACACGCGATTCTGGTATCGAAACAGTCTGCGCCGCGGCAAACGCGAATTCATCATCGTGGATGCCGCGAAGGGAGTGCGGCAGCAGGCCTTCGATCACAAACGTCTCGCCGGCGCGCTTCGCCAGGCAGGCGTGAAGGATGTCAATCCTGAGAGTTTGCAGATCGACAATCTGAGTTTCGAATCCGATGATGGTTCTTTTGTCTTTCGTGCGGACGGCAGTTATTGGCGATGCAATCTCAAGACTTACGACTTGCGAAAGCTCGAAGGCGAAGAGGCCAAAGCCGCGCGCCCGCTTTCGGCGTCTCCGGCGGCAAACGTGCCCCGCAGGAGCACCCGGACGGGGCCGGAAACGTCAATAACCTTCGTCAACCGAACCTCCGGCGAGGTCGAACTGTTCTGGCTCGACACGGGAGGCCGCCGGCGCAGCTACGGCAAACTTCAGCCCGGTCGGGAGCGAGAGCAGCACACCTATGCCGGCCACGTCTGGCAGGCCTACGATGGCGAGGGCACTTTGCTCGCCGCGTTCGAGGCACAGGACAGCGCTACCATCGCAGAGATTACCGGCGAGAAAGCCGGCAAGCAGCAAAAGGCAAAATCCGACAGACAGCGCCAGCGCCCGCGAGACGAATCTCCCGACGGAGAGTGGACGGCGTTCATAAAGGGCAACAATCTCTGGATTCGCTCGAACGACGGCGAGACCGAAGTGCAATTGAGTCGTGACGGCAGTGAAGGCAATGCCTACGGCATGCCGCAATGGGCTCCGGATTCAAAGATTCTCGTCGCCTGGCGAATTGAGCCGGGCGAGCACAAGGAGGTGCATCTGGTCGAATCATCGCCGGACGGCGGCGGCCGGGCGAAACTCAGCTCTCGCCCGTACGCGCTGCCCGGCGACAAGTTCACTGCGTACGAGTTGAATCTCTTCGATCTGACGAGCGAACAGCAAATCAAGCCGAAGGTGGACCGAATCGATTTCGGCCGGCCGCGATTACGCTGGAACAGTGACGGCCGCCTCTTCACGTATCAAAAAACGGATCGAGGGCATCAGAGATTTCGCTTGATCGAGGTCGATTCCCACACGGGTGACACCCGCACTATTATCGACGAGAAGAGTGACACATTTATCTGGACCGCCCACACCGAGAGCATTCGCATGAGTCGCGTCAACTGGATATCCGATACGAATGAAATCATCTACGTCTCCGAGCGAGACGGCTGGCGGCATTTGTATCTCGTCGATGCCGAAACCGGCAAGTTCAAGAATCAAATCACCAAAGGCGAGTACGTCGTCCGAGTTATTGACAAAATCGACGAAGAAAATCGCCGGATATGGTTTCGCGCATGCGGCAGATATCCCGACCAGGACCCATATCTGATCCACCATTACCGCGTCAACTTCGACGGCACCGGTCTGGTCGCCCTTACCGCCGGCAACGGCAACCATTCCGTCCAGTTTTCACCCGACCGAAGGTACATCATCGACACGTATTCCCGCGTGGATATGGCTCCCGTCCATGAATTGAGGCGTACCTCGAATGGACAGAAGGTCTGTGATCTGGAGGAAGCGGACATTTCCGAATTGACCGAGAACGGCTGGGAGGCGCCGGAGGTCTTCGTCGCTAAAGGCCGCGACGGCACGACGGACATCTGGGGCATCATTAGTAGACCCGCCGATTTCGACCCGAATCGCAAATACGCGATCATAGAGGATATTTACGCCGGCCCACACGGCTCACACGTACCGAAGACATTCAGCAGCTCACATCGCTATGCGTCGCTGACGGAGCTGGGCTTTATCGTCGTTAAGATCGACGGCATGGGAACGGCAAACCGCTCCAAGGCCTTTCACGACGTCTGCTGGCACAACCTCAAGGACGCAGGATTTCCGGACAGGATTCTGTGGATCAAGGCCGCTGCGAAGAAATATCCCTACATGGATACAAGCCGGGTAGGCATCTACGGCACATCGGCGGGCGGCCAGAACGCCGCCGGGGCGGTCCTGTTTCATCCGGAATTCTACAAGGTCGCCGTTGCCTCGTGCGGCTGCCACGACAACCGCATGGACAAAGCATCCTGGAACGAGCAGTGGATGGGCTACCCCGTCGGGCCGCATTACGCCGAATGCTCCAATATCGACAACGCCCATCGCCTTCAGGGCAAGTTGATGTTGATCTTGGGAGAGATGGACAAGAATGTCCCGACGGAATCGACGATGCGATTCGTCGACGCACTTATAAAGGCCGACAAAGATTTCGACTTAATCGTGGTCCCCGGCGCCGGACACGGCAGCGGCGGCTCATACGGACGCCGTCGAATGTATGATTTCTTCGTACGACATCTGGGCAATTGAGAGATGTAAATGAAGAGTCAAGACCGAGCGATATTCAATTCAATGCGACCGACCCATAACATGG
>Ga0180437_10007058_pt1 | contig 14770 bp, 8 predicted proteins | sample SS_ome_4_FD_132410 | JGI IMG/M metagenome (GOLD analysis project Ga0180437, IMG submission 132410) | Hypersaline lake sediment archaeal communities from the Salton Sea, California, USA - SS_3_D_1 metaG | ecosystem: Environmental > Aquatic > Non-marine Saline and Alkaline > Hypersaline > Sediment...
CAACGTCCGCGCCCCACCGCACGTCGTGAAGCGTCGTCTCAGGCGGCATACGTTTCTTCGTATAGATGTCGTGCATCAACACCTGAGGAATCCCCGCACCCATGTCGCCTTCGTTGAAATGGACGATCGGTCGGCCGCGATTGATTATCTCGCCTGTCTCAAGGTCTTTGACCGGCGGCCGGTCCGAGTTGTTCAGCATCCCTTCCGGGAGATCCGAGGCGGGAGTGCTCCGCACGAGCCCGTACTGGTACGGTATCCCGATCGCGCTGAGCCCGTACCGCCTGTAAATCCGGGCGGCGGCCGAGTACATCCTCATCTGCTCGATCACCTGCCCGTGGACGAGCTCGTTGAACTGGTCGGTGCCCCAGTCGAACCAGGTGCCCTTCTTGACGAGCCAGTTCAAGTGGCCTTGCGCTTCCTTGTCGCTGACGAGCTTCATCTCGGCGAGCAGATCCGATTGGTTCAGTAGCTCAACCGGCATACCTATCTGCCCGATCTTGTCCGGGCTGAGAACCGCGTTCAACATGCCCATACAACCGGGATCGAGTTGGCCGAGAATGCGTTTCCGCTTGATTATGTCCGCCGCCAACTCCTTTCCGAGCTTGTTCGCCTTTGCAGATACCTTGAGTTTATCGGCGGAGACAAGATGCGACATGTCGTGGTCGATGCGGCCCGTGCTCACCCATTTTCTGAGCTTTTTCATGAACGCCTTATCGTCGGTGAACGTCTTGCTCCAGAGTCGGCTGTGGTGTATGCCCAACCTTTCGAGCGTCGCCGCGTGGTTCAACAGCGCGACAAGTCCCGGCCACGTGCCGTCGAAGTTGGCCAAGAGCAGGATCGGACCCTTGTGCGTCTGCAAGGCCGAGGAGACATGGTGGGAGTACGCCCAGCAGCTCAGGACGACGACCAGAGGCGCTTTCGGATCGATCTTGGCGAAGAGCGCGGCACCTTCGCACTGTTTTGTCAGAAAGCCGTGGCCACGTTTCGGGTTGTACTTCGGGTACGTCGTGGTCTTGACGTTCAGATCAGCAAACGCCTTGTTCACGAGCTTCAGAGTTTCCTTCTGCATCGGCCAGCACACCACGCCGGCCGAGTCACGAAAATCGCCGTTCGATACCAGAACCACTTCTTTGATTCTCTTAGCCATGGTTGGACTTCCCTCCTTCCACTAAACCGCTGGTTACGTTTCTCCGCGGATCTCCGACACGTTACCCCGACGAACTGCTATACGATTGAACAAACTGCGTCTCATTCTAGCGGCATTTCGGCGGGAAATCAAGCTTGGTGGGAGATGTCCCCCCGCATCTGTTTAGCGCGCGGAAATCGGCATTGTGTGGGAGCGAGCAATTGAACGGCACACGACCCCAAACGGGTACGTAGGGGCGAACCCGTGTGTTCGCCCGCACCAAAAGGCAGACACGAAGGTCTGCCCCTACGTCTGCGGGCCGAGGCTGTGCTCACGAAGCGGCTCGGCGGGAGCCTCGCCCTCCCTCGATGCTGCGAAAGCTGGGAAAGCGAAATGTATGGGCGGTTCGCTCGCCACGGCGAGTCTTCGACGAACCGCCCGTACCTTCTCGCATTAGGGGGCATGCGGTTGCACATCTTAGCCGGTTTCGGTGAGGTTGCGATAGAACTGGAGGAACCCCTGTTTTGTGGGGAAAACTGTGAGCTTAAGAAGCTGGGCGAACACGATGAGAATGCAGGCGTACAGTGCGCTCTTTTCGCCGACTGGACAAAAGTCGGTGCGGGCCGCCGAGGCAACAAGGAGAAAGGCAACAATGTTAGGCGATTCGGCTATCGCAAGCAGCACCAGGGAACTTCTGGCAAACCAGCCGAACGCCTTAGCTTCTTTGGGGTCGGCGTTTTCGAGGCCGAAAGCCTTCATCTGGCTTTCTTCTATTTTCATGTCGCTGAGTGCCGGCGCCGACAAAAGCAAACGGTTCTTGCTCAGCGTGACGATCAGGACAATGAGGACAGCGAATATGCCCAAAACGAAGGCGCTCATCGGGTGGGGCGGTGTTTGGGGGATTATAAGGATTCTCTTCTGAAGTAGAATGTATCCCACCGCAAAGGAGACGAAGCCGGACGAATAAGCGCCCACAGAGGTGATCAGAAGCTTCCTGTAAGCTTTTTCCAGCTCTTCGCTCATATCAAGCTGACCTCCGAGGTGCCTGATCTTCCCGTACTCTCAATAATGCCACTGACGCCCTCATCTCAGTTTGAACGGGGCAATTTCGTCCGGCCCAAGCTGGATCTCGAACCAGTTTTGCGCCGACGCCGAGATCTCTTGATCCTGCCAGGGATTATAGAGCTTGCGCGGCGTTGCTTCGGCACTTTTGCCGAGAAGTCTTAGCTGTACCGAGACGCTGTGGTCGTTGTAGTTGTACAGCACGAGGAAATGGTCTTCGAACGGGTACAATGCGACTCGTGCCGGGGCCGTCATCTCGATTCCGACCGGTGGGAGAACTGTCTCGCGTATCTTGTTGACAGCCGCCTCGGGTAGTTTAAGGAAGGAGACCGGCCGATCCATGAGCAGCGACCCGCCGGTATCCCGTGTTCTCAGGTTGACCAGCGCTGCCGCGCCACCTGCCTCAGTCTGTTTCACACTCAGTACAGGCACTTTGTCGCCGTCATCGAGAAGTCCCGAAACCAGTGTCGAAGCGCCGAGAGGCTCGGGTAGAAGCACCATTTCGACCGGCTTCTCTGACATGCAGGTCGTTCCGTTGACCTCGAAGTTGGTGACTTTTACCGCTTCTTCCTCAGATGGCATTCCGCTGTACCCGAAAAGCGCACGGATATCGGCGTTGGCGCCGAGCGCCACCAGAAACCCCGGTGTGGCCACGATTGAGCCGCCGGAAGATACGTGGCGTTTGACTTCACGAACAATGTTCTCGTCGCTAGCCGCGTGCGTGGCGAGCAGGACCGACCGGGCGTCCGCCGGGAACTCACAGCAGGGAACCAGCGGGATTCCCAGCATACCGATGTAGTCGAATATGAAATCCTCGTTGGCCGCGTCGCTGTTAACCGGTTTGTACGCGTTAATGCCGCGCGGCACCTTGCCGCGGACGAGTTTAGCTAGGTCGTAGAACCGGGGCAGGTTCTCCTTGAACGCGGTCATCAACGGTTCGGTTTCCGGCTCGAGCACCGTGTGGTAGAAATTGAAAAGCAGTATCTCTCTGGCCCCCGCGAGCACCGTCTGGTAGCCCTGGTACACGTAAACGCGCGGGATGCAGTCGAACACGTCGAACCACCCGCCGCGCGTCTTATCTCCCGCGACCGAACCCAGCCACCTGTAAATGAAGTACGACTCGTACGGTTCGACGAACCCGAACCGTTGCGTGTCCGGGTTGCGCGTTTCCGTGCCCACCCATATGTAGTCGAACGAGTCGCTCTCGCCGCGCGCATCGTACCCCAGGTTGTGGAAGTTATCGTACCATTGGGGATACTTGATGATCACCTTTGCGTCGGGATTAGCTTCGTGTGCAGGTCGCAGAATGAACTCGCGCGATACCTCGTTCATCTGTTTGATACGGAACTCCGGCCAGGTCGCGGTTCCTTTGAGCTGGCGGCATGTCTCGCACTGGCAATCGGTGCAGAGGAAATCGTCGAACATGATCTCGTCGAACAACGTGGCGGTGTACGCGGTGAGGCTGGCGAGATCGGTGCGGGTCTTCTCGGACGAGTAACAGAACCAGCTGTGGGACCCGCTGCATTGCGTTCCGAAATCGCCGCCGGCGGTCGGCGTTATGCATCCGCCGACGTCGAATCCTTCTTTCAGGAAGAACTCTTTTGCGTTACGCAGTATGGGACCTTGCGACCTGTGACCGCTTCGGTACGTCTCGAGGTAGACCTTGGTGACGCACAGATCGCGCAGCCCGCGAGCGGCCCGTTCCAACTGTTCCTGCGTGGCCAGATGTCGATCAACGTCTGCAGCACAAACGAGCGTGCAGAATTCGATCAGATCCCGGTTGTTTTTCGCGAACTCCCAACTGATCTGGGTCTCGTTCTTACTTGGATTGGAAACAGATTGCTCCATTGTATCGCCTTTCGATTCAGCGTCCGCCGACATCAAATATGCACCGGAAAGAACCAGTGGAACCATTAGACAAAGCGTTAGCCGTCTGGCCAGCGTTGTAGACATAGTCCCTCTTCCTTCTCCCTCTGCTGTTAACCGCCCTTCCTGATCAGCCACACTTCCGATACGATGGTAGCCATCGCGCCGGTCCCTCTCTCAAGAGCCAACTCTAACGAACCGTCCTCGGTCAGCCGCTTGGGGATATCGTACTCGAACTGTTTGGCCGTATACTCGGGTACCTCGACGTCCTTGACCAGATACTCGCCGTCCGCGAGGATGTGCTGTGTGCGACGGAACTTCTCCGGCAATTCGACAAGCCCCCTCGGAATACGGGGCACTACCATTGTCATACGGACTTTATATGAGGCGTCGGGGTCGAGACCGGTGTAGAGGAACACTACACCTTTGTCTTCTTCAAGATTGAAGGCAATTGTGTTCTGAGACGGCCGGTTGTTCGGGTCGAGCATCGCGCTTGCGTCGTAGGAGTCGCCTTTTGTGAGATGCGGTTGGCGACCCTGGCGGCCGGCATCGTCGTAGAACCCGCCTTCGCCCGGATCCTCGTAACCGGCTACCATTGAAAACACTGCGCGTTTCTCCTGATTCGATTTCGCGGCCGCGGCGGCCTCGATCTGGTTCGACAACCAGGCGAGCCCGGTCAGACCCTTGTCGAGCGAGAAATAACCGACGTTGCGTATGCCGAATATCGCATTGCTTTCCTCGCCGAGCCTGCCGGCTTCATCACGCAGGCCTTTCATATCCGGAGTTTCCGCTGGTTCGGCCAGTATAGAGGTCGCTTTCGCGATGGCGCCGTCGAGATCGTTCGATTGCAGCCCTGATTGTAGAGCCGCCGACGCCCCGCTTTCCTTATCGAGTTCCGTCCGCAGCTTAAGCTGAACGTACTTGTCGAGAGCCGCCTTCTGCATGTGGAGCCGCCACCAGTGGTTCTCCTTCATCAGGTTCGGCGGTATCTTCCATCCCGCATCTTTCACGAGGACGTAGTACCGGTCGATCCCTTCGTTGGCGGCGAGCGGCGCTTCGAGGTTCTTCTCGAGCTGTAGCAGTGCCTCCTTCATCGGTTCGGCCGCGTCCGCGCCGAAATGATGGGTGCAATACTCGGTCATCACATCGTCGAGCGAGCGGTTCGGGTTCCACAACAGCCGGTTCCACATGTACTGGTGGAACTCGTCGTGGTACCCCTCCGAGTAGATGATGTCACCCTCGGAGAACGGCATGATCGCCTGGAATATGCGGTAGAACGCCCTGGGTCGCGTGTGGAATGTTCGCCGGCCGTAGACCGACATCAGGTGCGGTTCGGGATTCTCGACCTGGTACTGCGCGCTGATCCAGTGTGTGATGTCGGAATAGTGAACGATACGCTGCTGTTTCGGAATCTGGTTGAGCGTCTCGGCAAGGTAGCGGTTGACCGGTCCGGAACCGGGATACTCGAACAGATCCTCGCGGAGTTCCGGCCGGAAATAGTCCGACATGGCGTTGCTGCCGGGACCGTAAGCTATCGCGTACAACCATTCTCTCGGTTTCTCGTTCAGATAATCGAAGATCGCCTGGTCGCCCGCGTTGTTCACGTCCTGGTTGGCGATCATTACCACACTGTCCGGATGGTATTTGAGCCATATGTTCGCCAGCTCTTCGCACAGGTGTATGAAGGTCTTGCCCCACGGCGCGCACCGGTCGCAGCGGCATCCGCCCGGGTCGCCCGCGAACATCCGCAGCACGTCGTAGTCGGGTCGGCTCTTGAAATCTTCCTCCCATTGTTTCATAAGCGCTTCGTGAGCTTCCGGTACCGATGGACAGACCCATCGACCCCGTTCGGTCGCCTGCCACTCTTTGGGGAACTTCGTCCGCAGCTCGTTCGGTCGGGCACCTGTTTCGGCCATGAGATCGAACGATTTCACGAAGTCCAACTGGGCACCGCCCGCGTAGAAGAAGTTCGCGCCTGAGAGAGCGAGGTCGAGTATGTACGCCTGCCATTCTTCCTGCGACCAATTTCGCGCCTTGGTGACCTGCATCATGGTACCGCCCTGGTTGGCCGATGAGCCCCGGTAGCGGTACGCCGGCGCCGTGCTTACATCCACGTCGCCGATCGACACGGACGCAGGGTGGTAAGTCAGTTGTCTGAGGACCTCGCCCACGGCGTACAACGTGCCACGGTTGTCCACCCCGACGGCGAGCACGGCTGGCTTGCCGTCCACACGGACGGTTTTCACCGCGTACCCTTCCGGCGCAGGTCGTTGTCTGCCCGGCAGCTTCACGCCGTTGGCCGCGCACAGTTTGTCGAGTTTGCCTTCGTGTCCCGTTCGGCCGAGACAGATCGCCAAGTCGGCACTCGTAGTGGCTCCCTTCGTTATCTCGACGGACACATCGCTCCGCTTCAGTATCCGTTCTTTGAGCACGTTCGCGACACGCATTTCCAGATCGTCGGCGTCCGCCGGCATGATTATCTCGATGCTTGACGCCGTCACGCACTGTTCTGCGGCGGCTGTTCCGCACACCGCTATCGTGCAGAACATTAGTACGCAGCCAACGAGTGCCCAGTTCAACCGACGCGCCGAGATTTTCATACTGTTCATAATCATCTTCTCGTCTCCTCCGTCTGACTATGCCACAACCATTTCCACCACTGGACCTACTTTGTCTAAAACTCCCGTTCTTCATCCTCCAGGACCCGCCCGTAGGCTTCCTTGTAGGCTTGTTCCGCGTTGGCATCGTTCGTCAGCACGACCAGTCGGCACACGTTCAGGTCGCCGAGTGCCAGCTCGACGCGGTTGTCCTTGATCTCGAAGGGAACCTGAGTGACCCCGTCCGGTTCAACGGCGAGAGCCGCTCCCGGACGGATCCAGTCAGGCAGATCGAGCGATATCTTCACGTTATTTGCGGTCGTCCATGGATATGCTGTATCGTGAATCTCGTAATCGAGGTTGGTGACGGCCAGAATGAGTTTGTCCCATGATACCAGCGGTGCGACATCGACCTTATCCGGCGCTCGGACTTTGAGTTCGACCGGTTCCGACGCGAGCAGATCGTCCCGAACGAGCCGGAGCACTCTGCCCCAGCATCGTATCGCGTCCATCACGTCCGGATACCGCTCGCCGACGTCCAGCTCGAAGTTGAACCACAGAATCCCTTTCGCCCCGCGACCGATATTGAGCAGGAGCTGAGCAGCCAGCTCGTCAGGTGTGGGCACGGGCCGTTTAGGCCGTTCTCCCCATGACGCGATACCCTGCGTCCATATCCAGATCGGTTTCGGTTCCGATGCGGCTTTCAGGTCGCGCGTATAGTATGCGGTTTCCTCGAGGCGCGTGCCGTACCGTTTTGGCCACTTGCTCGATGACGGTGCCGTGACCGAGTAGTGGTCCATGCAGGGGATGTCCGGAATCGAGGCGTACTCGAAGAACTTGACGTTCCGGCAGAGGGTGATAAACGTCGGCTTGGTGCTGTTGTACCGACGTGTAATCTCGTCGGCTACCAGCATAGCCTGCGGCGTTCTGGACCAATCTGGTTCGTCCTGTATCATCCAGCACGCGACCGCCGGGTGGTCCCCGAGGTCGCGGAGCGTATCGACGTTAGGGTATGCGCCGGAATGGACCATCGTCCGAAAACCGTAGCGGGCCGCGTCCTGCGAGTAGAACCGGTCGTCTGCACGGCCGCCTTTGACGATCGTCTCGATATGGTGATGACGGAGTATGGCTAGCCCGTCCGGTTTGCTCGACCAGGTACCGATCGGGAACCAGTCCTCGAAAGCTCGCCGGTGGGCGTATATCGAGCGCGCCTCATCGCCGTCCTTGACGGTCACCTTCGCGATGAGCAACTGCGACGGTGTGAGAGGGTTGTCCAGGGCGATTCGGGCGATGGAATGTGACAGACCGTCGAGCTTCCGGCTGACCCATTGCACCTCTTTGGCCGATAACCCCACGATCTCGGCCGACACGAGATCAACTGTGCCGTCTCCGGTATGCCGTACATGAACCTCGACTTCGTTCATGCCGGGCAGAACGCGGATGTAGGAGACTTGCACCGCATCTTCCTTCAATTCCGTGGTTACCGAACCTCTTGAACGCCACGAACGGTCGGTGTAGGCGAATCGGAACGGTTTACCCGGCGCGAAATCATCCGAGACGCCGTTGATCTCCAGCACTCCCAGACCGCCAGGTTGGATGGTTCCCGTGAGGAGCCGATCCCAGGCCAACCGTCCGCCAAGCCGGTAGTAGCTGGCATCTTTGCCGTTGAGACGCCACTCCCGGAGACCGATCGGTTTGTCGGACACGTTCGTCAAGTAGACGTGGACGAGCCCGCCTACGTTAGGCCGTTCGTTCTGCGGTTCGATGACCTTTTCCTCCTCGTATCGCGCTTGACGGTACCCGATATAATCGAACCTTAGCGCCTCACGCGCACTGGACCGAGATTTCTCCGCGGCAGGCACTTCGCAACAGACGAGACACACCAGGATGACAGAAAAGAACACTGATAAGAACCGAATATGACCCCGAAACATTGGATACCTCCCACCGGGCTAGCGTATCGCGACTGCCCGCTGGTTGTCAAGCACGTGCCTGCAACGCGGAGTCGGACGCTCCTACCTTGTTGCCGTCGGTCTTGTGTGCTATCGTATTTGGTGATCGTTTTATGTCTGGCGGGACATTAATAATAGGGAGATAATGACAATCGTGGGCCGAACGGAGGGATAGGACGTGTCGGATTTCGCCAAAGTCGCCGAGGCAATCATGAACAATGTCGAGAAGGTCGTGATAGGTAAACGGCCGGCTATCAAGCTGTTTCTAGCAGGACTGCTGACCGACGGGCATATCCTGATCGAGGACGTGCCTGGTGTCGCGAAGACCATGATGGCCCGTGCGCTCGCGAAATCGTTGGGGTGTTCGTTCAACCGGATACAGTGCACACCGGACCTGCTGCCGACGGACGTGACCGGGGTATCGATTTTCAACCAGAAGACGCGCGAGTTCGAGTTCCGGCCGGGTCCCGTTTTCTCCCAGATCGTGCTCGCGGACGAGATCAACCGCGCAACGCCGCGTACGCAGTCGGCGCTGCTCGAAGCCATGGCGGAGGGGTTCGTCACGGTCGATGGCGTGACCCACCTGCTCAAGAAACCTTTCATGGTCATCGCCACGCAGAACCCGATTGAGCACGAGGGTACGTTCCCGTTGCCGGAAGCGCAGCTCGACCGGTTTCTGCTCAAGATGTCGGTCGGTTATCCCGCGCCGGATTCGGAGTACAAGATGCTCGAAGCGCAGCGTGTGAAACATCCTATCGATGAGATCGGCCAGGTGATCGACGCAGACGTTTTCCGCAAAATGCAGGATATGGTCAAGAACGTTTTCGTCCACGAGAAGGTCAGGCGGTACCTGATAGACCTCGTCAACGCGACCCGCAGGGACATCCATCTCGCGCTGGGCGGCAGTCCGCGCGCATCGCTAAGCCTGTTTCGCACGTCGCAGGCGTTGGCGGTGCTGAGCGGAAGGACGTACGTCATACCGGACGATATCAAGGCGCTCGCCCATTCCGTTCTGGACCACCGGGTGATACTCAAACCCGAAAGCAAACTGCGCCGCATGAACGCTTACAAAGTCATCGACGAGATGCTGAAAGAGGTCAAGGTGCCCATGGACGTGTATTCGTGGGACAAGAAGTGATGGTGGTATGAAACGGTATGCTCTGATAATCGCCGCGGGTGCCGTACTGGCGGCGGCATTCATATTCCGGACCGGTTTCCTGGCGTACGCGATGTACGCGCTGCTATTGCTGTACCTTTCGTCGTTGCTGATGAGCGCTTTTTGGTTGAGAGGGATTGAATGCAAGCGCGAGATCCGCCGTACGGTGGTCAACATCAGCGATCCGGTCCACGTGATACTCACCGTAAAGAACACGAACCGCTACCCCGTACCGTGGGTGTTCCTGGACGAGCGCAGACCCGGCAACTACCCCGTTCAGGGCGATACCGCGCGGTTGCAGATGTTCCGGCCGAACCAGGAGATCCACATGATGTATACCGTACGGTTCTACGAGCGGGGCTACCATCGGCTCGGACCGCTCACAGTGGAGAGCGGCGACATTTTCGGGCTGCACCGCCGATTCAGCGTAGGTGCCGCGCGCGACTACGTGACGGTACTGCCGCGTGTGATGGTGATCGGCGAGTACGAGATCGGGTCGAGGAGACCGATCGGTGAGATCAAGTTTTCTCACCGCATTTACGAGGATCCGACGCGTATCTCAGGAGTCAGGGAGTACGTTCCGGGCGACAGCCTGGCCCGGGTTCACTGGAAGATCACTGCTGCGACCGGACAGTTGCATAGCAAGATATACGAACCGTCGGTTGTGACCGGCGCGACGATAGTGCTCGATTTCCACGAGGCCGGGTACGGCGATAAGGACGGGCACGAACGTGCCGAACTCGCTATAACGACCGCGGCATCGCTTGCAAACTTCCTTTTCAGTTCGGGCGAGCAGGTCGGCTACTTCACAAACGGTCGTGACGCCGCCGAACGCGGTCTCGAACTGAAACGCGCGGAGATCTTCAGCAACAGGTTCGCGGCACAGCGTCTGGCGGATGCGGAACGTCGATCGCAGCAGTTACGCTCGTTCCAGGTACCGACACGCCGCAGCGCGACGCAGGTGCTGCACATCCTGGAAAGTCTTGCACGGACCGAACTTACCGACGGGATACCGCTTGAGGGTGCACTGGAATCGGAGTACCGGCGTTTCAGACGCGACGCGACGCTGCTGCTGTTGGTGCCGCAGGTTACGGAGCAACTGGCGTTGATGATCGGCACGCTAAGGTCGGCGGGATTCAGCATCGCGGTTTTCGTTATCAAGAACCCGCCGGCGTGCGACGCCGCCCGGGAACTGCTTGTCGGATACAACATACAGGTGATCGAGATAGACGGAGAACATCGGCTCAATGCGTTCGCACTTGGAGAGATCACTTTTTGATGTGTTGGCCGAGATAGCCATTCCCGTGTGCATCATGGGGTTGGTCGGCGGGCTAGTCTATTTTCTCGTGGATCTCCGCTCGCTCTACTTTCCGGGCGGGTCGGGTCTGCTCAAGTACGTGTTCTTCTTTTACATAATCGCGACCGTGCTTATCAACAGGATTCGCGCGCTGTTGGGGACGGGAGCGAGCACCGTGTACTCGTTCTTCCTGGGAGCGGCGGTTCTGTTGTTTCTGATCGTATTCTCAAAAGTGACGGGGCCGATAACCGGCGGTACAAGCGATGTTCCGGGAGAGCTGATTCTTGCGGTCAACGTGTCGATTATGGCGTTGATCTGGTTCCTGTCCGACCGTCTGACAAAGAGCTGCCATATTGACGAGGATGACGACACTATGGCGCAGGGACTGATGTCCGATGTCCGGTACCGCCGACTTCGGGAAAGGCCGCCGAAGGAGACCAAGCCGGTCGATTTCAAGGAAAACCTGCCGCGCAAACATCCGGGTATGGCCGTGGCATATTTCTCCTGCATGTCGCTGCTCTTCTTCGGTGTGGGTCTGAGGCTTATTCCCGCGCAGGATAGCTGGGTGCGCGTCAAAACGTTCTGGTGCATGGTGTTTTACGTCTTCAGCGCATTTTCACTGCTGATGTTGACGAGTTTCTCGGGATTCCGCCACTATTTCCGGAAAAGAAAGATGGGCGTACCGGTCAGAATAGCGGCGTTCTGGCTGCTTTTCGGGTGGACGGTTGCGATCTTAGTGCTGGTTTTGGCCGATATCTTCCCTCAGCCGGTCGGCGGAGGCCCGCGACTCAGGACGGAGGTCCCGGCAATCGGGCGTACGGTTAACACCGGCGCGCGATTGAGCAGGTCGCTGATCGAAGGATTGGCCAGTTCCAATCGGACGGACGAGCAGAAGGGATGGCTCAAGGATACTGGCGGAGAAGAAGACCAGGGAGAGGGGCGAGGCGCCGAGGAAGGCCAGGGAGAAGCACGTGGCGGCGAGGAAGGCGCTCAGCGGGGCGAGACCGGTGCAAAATCCGCATCTGCACCTCGATCGGGCGCCGCTGCAAGAACGCCCGGCGAACTGAATCTCGGACCGGCCGTCACCAAACTGGCGGTAGTGATCCTGGTATTGGGCGGCTTGGTCGTTCTCTGGTTTCTGCTGCTCGGTGCCTGCAAGGTTCTTGGCAGCTTAGGTCAGTACAGACGGGGTCGGCTCGGCTCGGCATCGAAGATGTTCAGGCGGTTGGGCGAGATTCTCGGTTTGGTTCGGAAGATCAAACCTCCCCAGATACGGTTTCCGCGAAGGAAAAAGCTGCGGGTCAGGGTCAAGGATCGGGCGAGCCTCGCGTGTTACCGGTTCAGGAACCCGTTCCGCGACCCGGCTCTCAGGTCGAGTCTTGGTCCGGCCGATCTGGTACGTTACTCTTACGGTGCGTTGATGGCGTTCGCGAAAGACGCAGGTTTCCCCCGGCAGGATGACCAGACGCCGTACGAGTTCGCGCTGAGCCTTCCTGACGGGTTGCCGAGGTTATCCAAACCGACGAGCGACCTCACGGAGATGTTCGTACGCGCCGAATACGCTCCGCAGACTATCACGGGCGAGGACGTCGCACGTCTCCGGGGTTTCTGGAGCGCTTACGAGAGCACGTTGGCCCGTGTATTTCGATAGCTTGACTCGCCGCGCAGGCGCGTGGTAAACTTTGAGAGGAAGGTGGTGCAAGTATCCCCGATTGCCCGGTTAGGGTACCAGGGTTTTTAGAGGTGGTGGGGTTTCGGTGCGAAAGGAGGAAATTGAGATGAATAGAAGGTTCATTAAAGTTGTTGCGTGTGTGGTTCTGGTGGCGATGGTGGTTTCCGGCTGCCAGGTTATGCAAAGACGTACGACGCAGGGGGCGCTTGTAGGAACCTTGGTCGGAGCCGGCGCGGGAGCCTTGATTGACAGTGGCGACCGGGGACGCGGCGCAGGTATTGGCGCGGCAGTCGGAGCGGCGGCCGGTGCCGGTGTCGGATATTACCTTGACAAGCAGAAACAGAAACTGGAACAGGTTCCCGGCACCGACGTGCGCGTCGAGGAGAAAGACGGTAAACAACAGCTTGTCGTCACGATGAAGAGCGCGTTGATGTTCGAGACCGACTCTTTCAGCATAACTCACGGCCAGGAATCGCTCGACGGGATTGCGGAAACGCTCAACGAGTTTCCTGAATCACGCCTCATCGTGAAAGGGTACACCGACAGTCGCGGTACCGAGGAGTACAATCTGCAGCTGTCGCAGCGTCGGGCCGAAGCCGTTAAAAGCTACCTCGTGGCCAAACAGGTGGCTCCTTCCCGGATAACCGCCGTGGGGTTCGGAGAGAGTTTTCCCGTTGCCTCGAACGACACGGAGTCCGGACGCCTGCAGAACCGGCGAGTCGAGATAGAGATCATACCGACCGAGAGTGGTTGAACGGCGCTACTGTGCGACGGTAAGTTAATGGGCGGACGTACCAGCGCGGACCTTTGTGGTGTGCGGTTTTAATCCGCTTACCGCCGGGGTGGGAAAATGTCCGGCCGCCGATCCCGCCAGCTACTTTCCCTGTGAAAGCGGCACCCGTTTATCCTATCCTCTGGCCCGTTTTCTCATTGCCGTCTTAACAAGCCATACATACCGGAAGGAGTAGAGTATACGCCGCATGTGCTCTCTGGATCGGAGATCCTTCAGGAACAGTATGGCCATAAAGCGCGGCAGGAGCAGCGACACGACAGAAGGCACCGCCCTAAAGAGCCTTAACAGTCTCTTTCGCAGAATCCAGCGGGTAAACCATCTGGGCATAAAAGGTGTCAGGCTCATGAACGCTTCCAGTCCGCGATAGCGGGCCGGATCAGCCGAACTGCCTTTCGCCACGAAAGAGGATATGCTTCCCTGCTCTATGGACACCAGTTTGTCCTGTGTGAGAGTGCCTTTGTCCAGCCCGATATCGACGATCTCCGTGCGGGGAAAATAGCACAGTCGCAAGAAGTTCACTATGCTTGGCCTGGACTCGACGAAAAACTCCGCCGCTTCAAGGTTCGTCTCGTCAGTTTCGCCGGGCAGATCGACCATGAAATCGGTCATGACCGTAATGCCGACGGATCTCAACGCCTTGATTGCCGCGGCAATCTGTTCGTTTGTCCCTCTGCGCCTCAGAACGAGACGGCGCAGTTCTTCATTGACGGTTTGGACGCCGAGCTCGACGTTGACGCAGCCGGAATCTCTCAAGAGTTCTGCGGTCTCATCGTCCACGGTGGCGGGATGAACCAGACAGAAATATGGCAGAGCTATGCGCTGCTTGTATTGAGGTAGAAACTCCTTCAACCATTTCTTATCGATCGTGAATATGTCGTCGAGAAACGAAACGCTTCTGTAATTCCATTTCTCTTTTGCCTCGACAAGCTCCGCCAGGCTGTTTTCGGTGCTTCGTCGTCGCCAGTATCTTCCTGTGTCCTTGTACATGTCGCGGACGACCGGTGTGCAGCAGAACGTGCAATTGTGCGGGCACCCTCTGCTCGTCGATATGTTGAAATGTTTCTTCATTACCGGCATCGCATCGTAGAAGAGCTGTTTGTCCGCGAACGGCAGGCCGTCGAGGTCGTCCGCCAGAGGACCGACACCGGTGGCGACTAATTGACCGTTCCGCTCGAACCACAGACCGGGTATGTCCGGCAAATCGGTCAGCCGTCTGCCTTCGTCCCACAACGTTGCGAGGACCGTCATC
>Ga0180437_10007060_pt1 | contig 14769 bp, 10 predicted proteins | sample SS_ome_4_FD_132410 | JGI IMG/M metagenome (GOLD analysis project Ga0180437, IMG submission 132410) | Hypersaline lake sediment archaeal communities from the Salton Sea, California, USA - SS_3_D_1 metaG | ecosystem: Environmental > Aquatic > Non-marine Saline and Alkaline > Hypersaline >...
ATACGGCTCGGTGCTCAGCTAACAGTTCCGCAGCAAATTGCAAACTTCCTCCGAGCAGACGATGGTGGAAAACGCAGGCCAACGGATACGGACTCGCTTCGGCAACTGGTGGAGCCGACCCTGCAGAGACTCCACGGGCCAGTGCCGCGGCCGGATTCTTACCGGCCGGGAGAAACAACGCGAGGCCACGAATTGGCCGAAGCAGCAAAGCTGTTGGTCAAGGCGGCGCAGATGTTTCTGAGGGCCAGACCGGGGGGCGCTGTGGGTATGGAGTTTGTGCGTCAGGGACAGGCGGCAACGGTGGCGGTGGGGACATGATTGTGCGTTTTACAATTCGGGTGTATAACAACACGGGGGCGGAGATACCGGCGATGTCGTTCGCCAAGCTGCTCAATTATCAGGTGGCATACCAGTACTTTATAGTCAGCAAGCCGGATGCAGATGGATTAGCCGCACACAAGGTCGTTATTATTCCGGAGGCCATACCGAACGGTAAGGTGGGCTATGCTTACATTGGCGGGGTAGGCGTCGTTAAGGCGACCACGGCCGGCCAGATAAGCGCAGGCGACCTCGTGGGTACGGACGAGAACCAGTGGACGGCCATAGAAGGCAATCAATTCTACGTGCTGACTGTGGACGATAGCGGAAGTGATGATCTGTTGGTAGTACGTCGGCTCGATGCGGCTTTGCGGAAGGCATACTGCAAGAACGACGCCGGCACGGGGTCAACGATAGCCTGTTACCTTGACACCGACGAGACGGGGCCGGAGATAACGGTCAATTGTAACATATCCGGGGGCAGCAATTTGAATGAAGCCATACGCAGACTGAAGGACGGCAACAGGCTCCTTGTCTGTCAAATCGATGGGACCTGGTATTCGGCCGAAGGCTTCCAGGTAATCGATGCAACCAAAGGGCTTGAGATTTCGGGCGGCAAGCTGGCCGTCAAGCTGGATACCGATGAGATGCACTTTGACGACGGCGGAGTATCAACCAATCTCTTAGAGTGCAGTTGAGAAAATGGCAAGCGTTACACTTTATGGTTGTGTTGACTGGGCCACGGGACAGGTCATATTTGACTCCTACTATTGCAACTTTTGCCCGGGCTTTACGGGGTGTCTTGTGACTGACGGGGGAATCCACCACGGGCAGATTAAGGTGACCGTGAACCAGTGCGGCTGCAATGACGACTATTATGGCTGTGTAAATTGGGCGGCGGGCGGGCGGTTCGAGGTACAGATACCGGATAGCTGCCTTGACGTCGACGCTTTTAAGACGAACAACGTTACGATCTCGGGCCTGAGTGATTGCAATCAATGTAAACCGTATGGGTATAGTAGCAGCATAAAGCACTATAACGTGGCGGCGGGCGTGAATGGCGTCACCTTTGACGTAGGAGAGCTTGAGGCCGGGTTTGGATACACGTCCGGTCAACAGCCCGATTGGTGCTACTGGCGCTATTATGGGCCTGCCGATGGGAGCCACGGGACTTATCGCACTTGGTCAACGGGCGATTGCTCTGGAACGCCGGGGTCTCTGCTGAACGTGTGGCTGCGCATCGTTCTTGTAAAATGGGACGGCGGCGCCTTGTCGCTAAGTGCCTGGAGCGAGCTTATCACCGACGATTACTATATTTTTCAGGCCGATGGCGACGCCAACTGCTGCGAACAGACGCTGAATAATAGCGCAAGCTGTAGCCAGGGCTTTCCGTATGCAATTTGTTCCGGCGGCTCAGCGGATATTGTGATGGGGCCGCAATAATGGCTTGTGACCGAAAAACTGCGCCCGAATTCACGAGGGCGCAAATCACCGAATGCGAAAACTGCAAGCACGCCAGCGGCAAAAAGGTATGGTGCTGCCTGTTCGGGGTCTGGATTAAGGAGCCGCCGCTTATAGCGACGCCCGAGCACAAGATACTGCTGCCAGGAAAAGGAACAATGGCCAAGAATTTCGGCAGGGATGCGCTCAGGTATTTGCGAGAAGGCAGGCCAAAGCGAACGCCGGCAGAGCAACTGGCGCTGCGAGCGATTTGCCAACAGTGCGAGGATTTCTTGCCGACGAGCAAGATCGGGCCCCGCTGTCGGGTTTGCGGCTGCTCGGTTACGGTGGCCGTCCGCTGGGCGACCAAACATTGTCCAAGAAATAAGTGGTGACTTGAGTTCGAAAAATTTTTTATTTTTCCTATTGCCTTCAAACTGGTAGCACCACAGCATACAAAAAAAGTAACAATTACTTCGTATGCAGACGAACCAAAACCATTTTGTTATGACGCCGAGGGAAGCGGCCGAATTCCTCCGTATTGATGGGGGAAATTGGCAAAACACGCTTCGCTATTACCAAGCAAGGGGGAAACTGCGCCCGACCCGCATCGGCAGGCGTGTGTTTTACACGGAACAGGAGCTAAAACGATTCGTTATTTCACAGACTCAATGACACACAAAAAGAAAGGATGGTGTACTATGACCAAAGAAATTGGGTTGTATCGTGATCCGCGGAAGACCAAGCCGTGGATCGTCCGGTGGTATGGCTTTCCCGACCTGGTCACCGGTAAGCAAAAGAGGTACTCGAAAAGCTTCTTGGTCAAGGCGGAGGCAAAGAGGTTTCAGCGGACTTTGCAAGGCGAATTCGAGAGGGGGCGGCCGCGCGACGAAGCTGAGGAAAGGACGTTGGGGGATCTGTGCAAATTCTACCTGCAGGTGAATAAGTCACAACGGTCAAAGACTCGTAAGGCCCACCAAAACACAGTAAAGCACCTGTTAAGATTCTTCCCGCCTGAGACCCTGCTACGTCGGATTGACGTGCCGGCAGCGAGAAGGTTTTCTGGTCAGATTCAGCCGCTGCGGACGGCTGGTCGGGAGGGCAAGTTATCTTTATGGACAACAGGCAAGGTGCTGAAAAGCGTTAAGGCAATGTTCAACCAGGCACTGGAAAACCGGTGGATACATTCAAATCCGTTTGCAGGCATCAATCCACCGAAGGCGGCGCCGGCGACGTGGCATATTCTGACGGCGTCCGAATATGGCCGGCTCTTGGAGAAGGCTGCCACCTTGCAACAGAAGGCGGTCATTGCGCTTGCTTACACGGCAGCACTGCGGCTCGGCGAAATTTACAGCCTCACCTGGGACAACATCGATTTCGAGAGGTCCACGCTTACCATCGCAAAGAGAGCGGCCAGCGAAGCGTTGCCGCCATTTGAACCCAAGAGTCAGAGGTCCGGGCGGACAATCCCTCTGGCAAGACAGACGGTAGAGATACTGTTAGAGCTGCACGAGCGAGCTCCCGAGAAGCTGCCTTACGTGGCGTTGACGGAGCGGCAGTTCGAAACGCTCAAGAAGAAATGGCAGAGATACCGTCAGGCTGGCCGGGAATGGGAGAATCAGGACTTCGCAAACAATGTCGACAGGCAGTTCAAGAAATGCGTAAGGCGTGCCGGCATCAAGAGCACAAAGAGGCTGTCATTGCACGTGCTGCGCAAATGTGCCTGCAAGAACTGGCTGGATAACGGGGTCAATCCAAAGGTTGTCCAGGAATTCATGGGCCACGTGGATATAAAGACAACGATGGAATCCTACAACAGGGTAGGTGACGGTGATATGAAGAAAGCAGCCGCGGTAGTCGAGGCGCTCCTGACACAAACTGACGCCCACGTGACGCCCGCGGCCGCAAATCGGACGGCAACAAGCATTTTTGACTACGCCCGACAGGATTCGAACCTGTGACCTTCGGTTTAGGAAACCGATGCTCTATCCTGCTGAGCTACGGGCGCTTATACCAGCTCCGGCGGCCCCGGGGCTAATCAGATGATACTTTACCTGCCCCGGTTTTGCCTTGCAAGAGCCTCAATTTTCCGGTAAACTGTTGTTGTGTCCACAAAGTGTTGAAGAAATCTTCGAAAAAAGGCAAAAATTGGTGGAACAGCGGGTGGGCTGTGCGCATCGTATTAGAGAAAGGCGCAATTTCGGCGTGAAACCTGAGGATTCGGCGAAAAGGCGAAATTCGCTCGCGGTTCGGCTGAAGGGCGGCAGGCGTGAGGCAGCCGACGAGCTCGTTGACAAATACTATGAGCAGATTTACCACTATATGAGGCGACTGGGACACAGCATCGCGGTCAGTGAGGACCTCACCCAGGAAAGCTTCCTGCACGCCTGGCAGCACATTGGGCAGTTGAGAAACGACGGGTGTCTCAATAGCTGGCTTTACCATATAGCCAGCAACGTCTCGAAGCAGCACTGGCGCCGGCATAGAGGGCTCCAAAGTGCGAGTATCGACGGCTTTGAGGTTGCCGATGAGAAAGCAAACGACGAGAAGATCGAGGATTTTGAGAAGTTGGAGCGGTTGAAACACGCCATTGGCAGGCTCTCGAACAAGCACCGCGAGGCAGTGGTGTTGCACTATATGCAGCACTTGACGATATCAGAGGCGGCAGACGCCGCCGGAATTAGAGAAGGAACCTTCAAGAGCAGGCTCAATCGAGCGTTGAAGAGCCTGAAGAAGGAAATTGAGTAAGACCGGCAGAACAGGCAATTTTGCCGTGCTGAGGTGTTGTTGGAACAGGAAAAAAGGAGCAATTAGATGGCAGATGAAAGGCTCCAGGAATTATTGAGTCAGTTAGGGCAACGGTCGGCAGAGCCCGTCCGCCCCGGGCTCGCTGAAGATATAAAGGCCCATATTCCCGAGCGCCTGCACGCCCACCGGCGAGGCCTCGATACGATTAACATCGTCATCGACCTTCGGGTGGGCAAATTGGCGGCCGCCGCCGCCATTATCATCACCATGATTCTGCTGGCGAACATCCAGGGTTTGTATCAGGATGGGAAAATGCTGGCCAGATACTTCATCGGTGTCTCGAGCAAGAATGATATCCTGACGGGCAAGATAAGGTACGATCAGCTTGTAAAAAATGGCGTACAGGTTGTGCTCTACAGTGACATTGACCCGCAGGACTGCAACGCCGTGCGGATGCACTGGAAGGTTCCACAATATAAGTACAAGGTGCTCTTCCGAGACATGCGTGAAGCGGAAGTGAGCGCCGAGGAGTTTTTGAAGCTTCAGGCCGAGGACAGTAACGCGGTGCTGATGTACTGGAAGGTTCCGGATGACGCGTATCGGGTAGTCTTTGGCGACTTGCGGGAAGAAAAGGTCAGCAGCGATGAGCTGATAGAACTGCAGGCCCGGATGCTGCAGGAAAAAGGCAAGTGAGCGAAATCGGGGTCTGTTACAACAGAAGTTTATTGAAAGGAGTCCTATGAGATAAATTAGCATCTTAAGATTCGTTCAGGAATCAAGACAGAGAGGTTAACGAAGGGAGGATCATCATGAACAGAGTAAAAGCGTTCACCCTCATCGAACTCCTCGTCGTCATCGCCATCATCGCGGTTCTCTTGTCAATCCTGATGCCCGCATTAAGCAAGGTCAAGCTTCAGGCACAGGATGCCGTGGACAAAAACAACCAGCATCAGTTTGCGCTGATCTGGCGATACTACACGGATGACCACGAGGGCTTCTTCCCCCTCAGAGGAAGCGGATCCGAAGCTTACGAGGATGGCGATGTGAAGCTCAAGATGGTGCGCTGGGAGCAGTGTCTGATAGACTACATGCCCAGCTTGGACCGTCAGATAATTTTCTGCCCGGCAGCCACTAAGAGGTTTATCGACGGGGCGCGGTACCCTTATGCAGCATGGACCGTTGAGTTGGCAGACGAGCTTGGCGGTGGCACGATATCCGGCAGCTATACGGTCAACCTCTGGGCGGCAAGGCCGGAGAGTGACGAGGAAGACCCGGAGAAATTCTACGCGACCCCGGCAACCCGGCACGCAAGCTACGCGCCAATCCTGATGTGTGGCAACTGGAAAGACTGCGAGCCGGAACCCTTCGACACCGTGTGGCAAACTCAGGAAGAAATGGTAGCCGAAGGATGGGAGCCGACCGTGAACGAGATGAAGCGCCTCTGCCACGACCGACACGGAGATTTCGTAAATGCTAATTTCATGGATTTGTCCGCCGGGAAGGTCGGGCTCAAGGAGCTGTGGATAATCAAATGGCACAAGAAGTGGCCCAGGACGTGTGACCACATGCCTCCGGGTCCAGGGACCGAATGGCCGCCTTGGCTGGCTGACCTGCCGGACCCGTGTCCGGAGTAAGATTTTGACCAAGAACAGGGGTCGTCAAAGAAGGGCTCTTTCTGCAAAGAACGTCTTTCTCTTTGCGCCCGGATTGAGAGGGCTTTCTTGCGATGCACGTGGCGGCCTTATGAGCCGTTGGGGCCGCCGAGTATGATTTTCGGCAAGGTCTATGGCCGGTTGTTGCCCTAGTACTAAGTTGGTAATCAAACAGTCCGGCCGTAGCACGATTCAATCTTAGTTTGCGACAGTTTTATTTGCCGCCGTGTTCTCTATCCGCACCAGGCACAGGCCGGCCTTGCGCGCCCACTGGCTCTCGGGACAATCCTCTGCCACGGCGTTAAGAGCCTCAGCAGCAGAATCGAGCCCTCCCTGCAGCATACTGCAGTAGCTGGCAAAGAAACGAGCTTCGCAGGCCTGCGGCGTGCCGGCAAAATCGGCTGCGGCCGAGCGGAACTCAGACAAGGCCTCGTCCAGCCGGCGCGACTGAAGATACAATCGACCCTTCATCAGCGCAGCTTGTCTTGCCAACGCAGGGTGACTGGTGCCGTAATTCGTAATGAAACTCTCAAGCTGTGGCAGGACGTCGGCGGGCCGGGACGCGTGGAACAGAGACTTGCAAAGCTGGAACTGGTAGAATGCCTTATCGTCCTCGTTGTCGCAGCTATTGATAATCCGGCGGTACAGCTCGGCCGCTTCCACGAACTTCTCGTCGGACAGATGCTCTTGCGCCAGCGCACAGTCCCGTGCAAACTTAAGTTCAGGCTTGCTGTCAACATAACGGAAATAACCCTTCGCCCAGCGATTCTTTCTGTTGCTCAAACACGACTCGACAAAAGTCCCCCATCTGATGGGATACTTTTCAGCCGCGAACAATGCATCGAGGAACCCTTCGAAGCCTGTCCAGTCCTTTCTTGACTCAAAGTCCTTGCACACAGGCTCGATGATTCGTGCCAGATTAGTGCTCACCTGCGGGGCCCGTGATAAAGACTTGACTGTCTGCGTAAATTCGTCTGTGAAGCCCTTGTTGGATAACCATATCAGAGCGGCGGCTCGTTCCTCTTCGAAACTGAGTTGTCCAAAGTCGGTTTCTGATGATCCAAAAGCCTTACTGTAAGCAGCCGCTACGTCCCTTTCCGGCGTACCAACCGCCTTCTTCGCTCTGGCCAAATGAAGATATGCATCAGGCAGTCCGGTGGGAGCGAAAGTGTTGGTGTCACCGGAAGCCTTGTTCTTCCAGGTCGTATATATGGCCAGTCTGCTTTCCAAAACGTCGATCGCCTCGCGCTGTCTTTGGTTGTCAACCATCAGTTCCGCCTTTTCGCTGGCGTTTGTCATCAGATCATCCAAATCTTTGGAATGCAGAGACCAGACTATACGCTCATACTCTGCGGTCTTTCCGTTATTCTGCAGCCACTGCAGAACCGACTCACAGCGCCACAGCGAAGGCCTGCCTTGCTGCGAGGCGCGCCGGTAGGCAGCTTCGACCTCGCTCCGGGGCAGCCGGGCTTCCTGCTTGGCTTTGGCCAGGAGAAAGTTAAGGTCAAAAAGTAATTGGTTGAAAGATGAGGTCTGTTCCGTTGGGTGCTGCCGTCCCCAACGCTCGGCTTCGCCCACTTTGCCCTCAATAAAAGCTATCGCCTCCTGCGGTCCCTGCTTGTCGAGAATATCCTCGCCCTGGCGGACTGCCCCGCCTACTTCCAGTAACGCCGGCCCGAACCGATGAAGCTCACGCACTTCCTCGGCGCTCAGGCCATGATTATAGATGCGGACATCGTCGATTCTGGCCCTCTGCTGGTCGTGTACCCGGTCCGTGGCCAGGCCGATATGGGCTTTGGTTATGCCGGACATCGCAGCGTTGGCGGTTCCTCCCGCGCCAAGGGGCAGGCCATTATGGTAGATGCACTGGAAGGATTTCTTGGTGTCCGTGACAAATACGTAGTGATCCCACAGGCCTGCCCGCCCCCTGAGCTTTGCGTTGTCCCAAGTCTCACTATTATGTTTCTCCAGGCCGGTCTCGAAATCCACCGCGTCACTTTTCCACTCTGTACGGACGCTGATAACAAACCGGTGTTCTTGATTCACGTCCGCCCCCGCCTGAAACAGTACCGTCGTACTGTCAGGCTGGTTTGGATGATAGTTCACCCACATCGAAATACTTACTGCCTCGCTGACGTTTCCAAAGGCCTCGACCGGAATCGACATTCCGTAGGTTCCGTTAAGGTTGAGGCAGCCGCCGTACTTGCCGTTCGGGTCCCAGACGGGTGCTCCTTCCACAGCCGCAGCGTGGTAGCCGTTCCCACTAGAATCGTGTGCAGTTGTCCCGCTTGTCTCATCGAATTTCCAGTATCCTGCCAGCTCTCCATTTGCCGGCGCCGCGGCCAGTACCGTCGCCAGAATTGAAACCATCATCACTGACTTTTCAAATGTGCCTTTCATCTTTTTTGCCCTTTCGTTTAATACAAAAAGCAGTACTTCCAACATATTCTCCCGGCTACTTAACCAGAGCCGGGTCCCAGATTGTGGCGGCGATGAACTGGTCTCGGTTGTCCGGCGTGGCGAAATAGTAAACCGTCAGGACCTTGCCGTCGGGCCTTTGCAGTGAAACGGGATATCCGAAATCCCAGTTGCGAGCCCCGTCGCGCAGGATAATCGGTTTGCTCCAGGTCCTGCCGTTGTCGCTGCTGAACTGGGCACACACCACAAAAGGTTTGCCCCGAAAGCCGTAGTTGACACAAAGCCTCCCGTCCTTCAGCTTCAAGATATTCGGCGGATTGCCGTTGAAATCACTGTTGGGAACGTCCGTGTCCGCCACCTTGCTAAGGAACTTCCAGGTCTTGCCGTTGTCCCGGGACTCGTAGAGGTCTATCCAGTTAAGACGTTCTATTTTTCCCGTTGGATTGTTATATTTTCTTTGAAGGGCCGCAATCAGATGATTTTCGGCCACTCGAACTCCTGAGTACACCGACCAGCGTTCGTATTTCGGTGCCTTCTCGCGCTCGGGCGAGATCCAGCCCACAAAGTCAAACGTCTTTCCCCCGTCCGTTGTGCGCGCACAAAATGCCACGTCATTTCTTTCACCGGGGTCTATGCCCGGAAGGATAGTACAATCGTGCTTGCCGTTGACAAAGTAAACCGTCCGGGACTCCGGCTTGCCGTCGCCGCCAGATAGGCCTCTAAAATCCCACCCGAAAGGCCCGTGCCACGTCTTGACGCGGTCATAGGAATAGTAGAATCTTTCTCCCTGGCACTTGAATGCGAAGTCCGGATGAGTAAAGTCAATGCCGCCCGGCGAGGTCATCAGCTCGTGGTCGCCGCTGAGAATATCGTACTTCTTGTGGGTCCACGTCAGGCCCCCGTCGGTGCTGCGGGCCACAAAGTCCTCGTTCGACCTCGTATTATCTCTGGCGTGACCATCCATCCAGTCGGGCCGGTCTTCGAACCAGCCGCACTCAAATGCAACGGCCATCTCGTTTCCCCACATCCAAAAGCCGCCGTTGGACGGCCAACCCGCAAAGCGACCGGGCTCATCGCAAACCATTACGTGCTTAATCACGCACTCATGTTGGCGGCCTTTAGGGGCTTCGGTCTCGGGAAACACTACTTCGTTGCCCGGCCAGCTCTGCCTCGACGTATCAATAGGGTCGAGCACGTGGTGACTCAGGGCCTCCGGGGCAACGACCGTGCGCGGTTGCCCTTCCCATTGCCAATAAACCTGAAGTTGGGCCTTTCCCTGCAGGCAGGCAAATTCAAGCATAATCGGCACGTTTTTTCCCCCTTCCATAGCAACTTTACCCGACTTTGGCCCGTCTTTGTTAAGGCCGTCGATAACAACACTGCCGGCAACAGTCAGCCGCAGGCCCTCGGCAGTCGCCGTGCTGAATGCAACGTCTCCGGAGAAAGGCCCTTGAATGAAGCCTGCCCAGCGCGCCGACCAGACGTAACCTTTTTGCCTGCCCCAGTCATGGTCGAGGCCCGTAAGATAATGAGTTTCGTCTTGAGGGCTTGTAAAGTCACACCCGTCAAAAAACGTGCCGGCCAGACCCGGACGGTAAAGCCCTGAAGGCGTCTTTGCAGATGCCACAGGCCAAATAATCAACATTATCAGTATTGGCACATTACTGCGATTCATGACGTTCTCCTTGCCGAATTCGACCGAGTTTATCTAAATCTCCTTACGAGCAACCTCTATAACATTTCCGAGGCCATGATTACGCCGAGAGCATTCCTTCACTGTGTCACCTTGTCGATTCGCGCTATAAGTTCGCGGGCCCTGGCTGCATATTCGCTGTCAGGATAGTCTTTTGCAATACAGTCAAGAGCCTGCCTGGCGGCGCTCAGATCACCGCCGAGCATGTAACAGCGCGCGACACCATAGGTGACCTCGGGCATGGTTCTTGCTTCCGGATACTCCATAAGCAACGTGAGCAGGCTCTCCAAAGCCTGGTCGAACTCGCCCAGCCAGAGACAGGAACGGCCCCGCATCAGAAGTGCTTGTTTGACCGTCTCTTTGCTTACTACAGTCCGGTTACTTTCGATGAAGCTCTCGAGCCTGGGGGCTGCCTCTTGGTATCTGCCTGCATCGAACAGACACCTGCAGAGCTCGAATTCTACTGTCTCTTTATCATCATCGGGCCCGCAGCGGCCCAGAACCTCGTTGTACAACTCAGCAGCCTGTGCGTACTTTGCTTCGGCCGCATACCGAGCCGCTATCGCCCGATCGCGCCCCAGCTTCAGTGCAGCCCGGCTGTCGATATACTCCGAATACTCCTTCAGCAAGGATTCGGCTTCGGATTTTGGGCCGGATTCTATCACCATTGCCCACACGTAAGGATGCTCCGCCGCAGAGAACACAGTATCCAGAAACTTTTCGAATTCGTCCTCCTTGTGTCGCGACGCCAAATCCCTGCACACCCGTCGGAAAACATCTGCTGTCGACTCATCGGCCTCAGGACCCTGCGTGAGCGACTTGATTACCTCCCTATACTCATCCGGGCGCTCATGCTCAATTAACCATATAAGGGCGTCCGTCTGTTCGGGTACGATGTTAAAACGCGATGGCCGAAATACTTTGCAGAAGGTTTGAGCGATATCCTTCTGCGGTAAACCGGCCGACTCCATAGCCTTCGCCAGTTGGCAGAACACCTTTGGAAGGCTTTCTTCAGCCATTACATCATTATAAGGATGCTGCCGCTGCCATTGTTCGTATCCGCCCAGGTTCACCTGCAGAAATCGCACCGCCTCATCTGCTTTTGCCTCATCAACCATCTTCCGGGCTGTTTGCACCACATGCTCCATATAATCGGTGTTGTCTCGAAGCAGCGGCTTGACAAGGTTTTGATACTCCTCTGCGGTTATATTGGCCTGCAACCATCGCAGGGCAGGTCCCTGCCTCGGCCGCGAAAGTGCTGAGTACCGGTCTGGTTCGATTGCGCGCCTGTAGGCGTCTGCAACGTCTGCCGTCGCTCTGCCGGCCCTCTCTTTTGTCTCTGCCAGCAGGAAGTACAGGTCCGGCGAAATTCGCCGGTAGTCAAACACCGCATTATCCGCGTTGCCCTGCTTCCATTTTTCATGCTCATCGAGCAGCTTTTCAAGGTATGAGATGGCTTCAGCGGGTTCTTTCTCTTCAACGGCGGCCTCCGCCTGCCTGACTATCTCTCCCAGTCTTCGAAAGTCGGGCCCGGCCGTGAATTCAACAAGGCCCTCGTTGCGCAGCTTGTTGATTTCTTCGGCGCTCAGGGCGCGTCTGAAAATGGCTACGTCATCTATAAAGCCCCGCCAGGCGCATATGAGCTTTCCCTCGTCCCTTGCACCGCCTATCCACACGGGATCGCCCCTGCTTACATTCATGGTACCCGAACTTTCGGCACGCGCGTCAATGACCCCGTCAAAGTAAACGCATATCTGCGAGCCGTCATACACACCGGCAATGTGGTGCCATTGTCGGTCCGAGACGGTGGTTCTGCCCGTGATGCTTTCGGTCGGCCTGATGTCATTGCAGTAGAAATCAACCCTGCCCTCCTCCCTTTCGAGCGTCCAGTTCTGCTCTATCTTGGACAGGACCGTCTGGTCCTGGTGAGAGGGAGGCGTCTCGAATTTCACCCAACACGCAGCCGTAATTGCTTTGTTGAAGTTGAGGATTTGGTCCCTGCCGCAATCGACATAGTCGTCCTTGCCATCGAGGCTCAGTACCCGGCCCCGCTCCTCGTCTTCGACGATTTGCGCCCCGCCCATCAACATGGCCGGACTGTCGTTGCCGTTGTCCTCGAACTCGTAGTGGCCCACAAGGTTCTGGTCATAGACCATCCCTGCGTCAGCGACACCCCCGCCCAGACCAACTGCCAACAACATTGCCGGTAACATTATGTTCACAATTTGTCTTCTCATTATCCGCCGTCCTTTCGTAAAAACCACCGACCTGTTCTTTCCAACGAAAAACGTGCCTGTCAAAAAATTGTTAGTCTGAGACTATCTAATCGGGCATCCACATCCAAATGCCCGTTCTTGCGCAGGTGATCGGCAACCAGGCCGACCAGATAGCCCTGGCCCACAATCTCATAATCTCTTAACACAATTCCCAGCCTCTCGCCATTGAGCAGATTGTAGGAAAAGGCTACCCTGTAAGACTTGTCATTCTCGATTTTGCTTACGGCAAGCGATGTTGCCTCCCGATTGGGGCCGCCCCCCGTAAAACTCACGCCGTCAATGGTCACCTCCCCGACCTGTTCATTCGAGCCGCCGGACATCACTGCCGCCAATATGTTTCTCAGATTCTTGCCGGACAGGCTCGCCTTCACAATCCAGTCATTTCTAAAAGCATTGAAAAGCTCACGATAAGTGATGTCGCCGTCGAGTGCCGAATAGGGGAACCGGAATGGGTCTTCGCAAATGGCAACATCGGCATCAAGCTCCAGCCTGAGTACTCCTGCAACCCATTGACGCCATTGCCACCTCGGGTGTGAACTATTTGTGCCGGCGACCACCTCTTTCCAGGCGGCGTGCCACTGCCACATCGTGCTGAACTTCTCCAGCAGGTGCCATTTGATTTCGCTCTTTTCGGTGAGCTCAAAAACCGCCACGTCCGAGTAGTGTGCGATGTCCGATGAGCGAGTCATGGACTTTATTGCCGAATATGCTTTGGAAATGCCGGCCATTGCCCTCGAAGAAGTGGCGCTAAAGACAGCCACATACCTCTGGGGATTGAGAGGATTTGGGTAAATCAGGATAAATCCCATATCGCAGCCCGTGTAACGGCGGTCATCAGCTATGATTTGCCCTTCTTTGATTTGAACCGGCAGTGCTTCAAACACTCGCGCAAGCCACCGATTCGATTCGGGCCTGCCCACTAAAATCAGATTATGGCTTTCAACAAGCCTTTTGGGCAAGTTGGTATCCGGCAGGCAGGGCCCGCCGTTTGCCAGGGACAAGCCTGCCTCTCTGCTGGCATCCACGAATTGTGTGTCGCTGCTCTCAGCGCCCCATACGACCACAAACGGGTCGGTAAAAGCATCACCAATCGGACCATGAAGACGCTCATTCTTCAGATAAGCGGCGCTGGCATAAGCTTCGGGCCTGCTGGTAAACACGTTCGTGTTTACCTTGCCAAGGCTCCTGTCGTTTTCCACAACTTCGGCGCCGATATTTGAATCCACCGGAGCTCGCACCAGGTCCAGACAATATGCGTCAATGTTTTTGGTCTTGACGAGGATTCTCTGACCTTCAACCTGCGCATCAATGGTAGCCGCGAAGTTTTCGTCTTTCCGGCCGAGAATTTTGACCCAGTAAGCCCGCGGGTTGGCAAGAGATTCTATCGTGTATAACACCCTGGTCGGACTATTCTCTCTGACCGCCTGAGGCAGGCTGCTTCCCCGGGTCACCACCACCTGGTTCTCCCTGCCGCACTTGAAATGCCTGCAACCATAGTACTCGAAGCATTTCACTGCAAACTCCGAATAACCTGAAATAGGCCCTTCCTGGAGCTGGCCCGCTATGAAAATGAATGGCAAATTGAACGCGTTTCCCGCCAAATGCCGGTAACTGTTGCCCAATAACGTGCTGCACTCCGCCCATCGGTCCGGGTAATTCAACGCCAGTGCCATAGCAGGAATGCCGTTGCCGCAGTGACCGTAAAGGTAGAACCTGTCTTCGTTTAGATTGAGCTTACTTCCGAGGACATTTAGAATGAACTCGTAGTCTTTCCATTCAAACTCTATCCAATCCGGAACCTCCCACCACATATCAATCAGGCCGGAGCGCTGAGAATAATTGCTTGCACGGTAGAAGTTCTTTGCATCCGGATACACATATAACGGCCATTGTCGAGAGCCATCGTAGTTTTCAGGGAGAAAGACCGCGAATTGAACAGGCTCGGCGCCTTCGAATCGCCTCAGTCGGATCTTATTCAGGCCGACAACAAAATCAGGGCACTGGCCCGTATCGAACACTTCTTTGCTTCGAACCGCGTCAGCCAGCGCCTTGAGAATCCTTCCGGACAACCAGGTAGATGTGCTGACCGCCTCCATAACATGGTCGAAATGTGATACTGCAAGCGAGGAAAACACCAACTGGGGATCGGGGTCGGACTCCAACTCTTCCTTTGAACGGCGGCAAAAGGCCAATATGTCCTTCTTCCAGTGCCCGCACACAATCG
>Ga0180437_10007061_pt1 | contig 14767 bp, 7 predicted proteins | sample SS_ome_4_FD_132410 | JGI IMG/M metagenome (GOLD analysis project Ga0180437, IMG submission 132410) | Hypersaline lake sediment archaeal communities from the Salton Sea, California, USA - SS_3_D_1 metaG | ecosystem: Environmental > Aquatic > Non-marine Saline and Alkaline > Hypersaline > Sediment...
GTTCTAAGAGATGCGAGGACCAGAGCAAATTCGCACAGCCCAAAAAGTCATATAACAGGTCTTTACCAAAATTGAATTCAGTGGTCGCCGCCCAAGAAGAAGGCGCACCGCCCAGTACACCAGACCACTGGCGGCGTTGTTCCCATTGACTGATATTTGGCCGGAAATTACCATAAACCTGTTGAAAGCCAAATTTTTGCAGGGCCCTATCGTTGCTAGACTCACCCCAAAACCAATTAAAAATCAAAATATCCTTGGGAATGGAATTTTTGACTTGTTCAGGGGTGATCGCACCAGGAATTTGATATTCATAACCGGACGAAGATTTGCGATCGCGAAATCCTTTACTGCGTACCGATTCTAACAAATGATCGCCCCACATTCCCACTCTGATTTTCTTCTGAGTCAAGTAATCATAAATCTGATTTACATCGTTGACAAACAATTCAGTGTAATCTTTTCCTTTACAGCGGAGACACACATTGACTTCCATGCGCCATTCATCTTTTCCAATGTGGATCATTTGCGGATTGATAACCTCAATGTATTCATCGAACACATCAAACAATAATTCGTATGATTTCGGGTTAGCGGGGCAATAGGTATCCGGCCATTCTGCAGCCTGAATTTCGGCGAGTTCACGGTCTCGGGTTAACAGATAATAGGTGTGAGTGAGGGACGGTATTTCGGGAATCACTTCAATGAAATGCGCCCTAGCATATTCAACCAAATCCCGTACTTCATCTTTTTCCAGCACCATCCCATCGCCGGCATCATGATGCGCTGAATCCTGAAATTGATCATGGGGACCCGCCGGACGCGAGCGGCGAGTGTAATGCAGACTTTTGGCAAACTCAATCCAGCCGGCATTAAGTTCTGGATGGCTATCGAAACGCATACAGGCATTTACTTCGAGAATGACTTTGTTGAATTTGTAGAGCGCCATAAAATCCCGGATGAACCGTTTGAAAAAGGTGATGTTCTCACGCCCCGGGATATACAGCCGAATTCCGCGAAAGGAGGTCGCCGGCCAATCCCGAACCTGCACGCCCTGAATTTTCACGTCACCGTCTCGTTTAATCAATTGCCGTAAAGATTGCAATCCGTAAAATGCGCCCGGCGCATCGCTTCCGGCCACCAGTGCAATTTTATCAGTGACGCGCAGCAGATATCCTTCTGGTCCTGGTTGTTTGGCTGATATATTGAAGTTATTTTGCCGGCAAAATGCTTGCACCAGGGGATTCTGAATGGACCCCATAAGCACCACTGGCCGATCGGCTGGTAACTCAGTGGCTTCTTGAAATATGAGCGCTAGCCCGTACCTGTCGCATAATTCCCTGATGAAGAAACGTGCAAGGAAAAGGCCTTCCGGTGATGGATTTGTCGGTACTAACACTAGGGTATTTTCAGTTAATTCAAAATCAGCCTGAGTTACTTCCATTTCTTGAGGGATGGGGAAAATAGGCGATGGATTGTTGGCATACACCTTAAAGAATCCACTCAAAATAAGGGATACCACAATTAAGGCGTTCATCGCCCGGGAAATTTTAATTTGATTTTTTCCGATCATCTTGTCTACACTCCTCCTATATGTAAACAGTTCATTGAAAATTTTGAAACGGCTCATCGATTTTTATCATTTACATGACAAATTTTTTGAGTCTGTTATCTTCCGACGAAGCTGAGTATCAATCCTGCGGATACGCAACAAAATGAGAAAGCGTTATCAACAAGGCCTGACTTACTTTTACCAGTTCTGCACACGACGTTTTCTGTGCATTCTGATAGGAATACCTGGAGAGCATTTCATCCAATGCAGCCAGATGCGTTTTCGCCATTTTTGTGTTCAACAGGGTCAATTTCTCCCGGATGATTTGGATTTTCTCATAATCCTGAATACCCTCCCGCAGCCGCTCGAAACGGATGGAACTCCGGGGTCCCGGATACACCAGAAAACATTCACCAGCATTCCACTGCGAATAACGGGTATCGTACAAGGGAGACGCCACCCAGCTATTGTAAGCCCAGCGCAAAAACCCGGAAAATCCATCAGCCGCCGCCAGCCAGCCCATCCAAACGGATTCCGCCGGATTTGAATGCGGGTAATTGTTGGGCTGCTGTTCGACACAACAGGGATAGAAAGTCGAAATCAATCCTTTTTTTGTTCGTTCTTTGATTATTTCTGGCTGGGTATAGCGTCCCAACGACACACTGTAGCTAAATATTTCGTGATGCAATTGCTCTTGCCAGTCCTCAGAGGCCAGAGTGATTTTCAACCGCGGGCTGGCCGTATGGATCAGCCCAATGATTTCCTTCATTAATTCATAAGGGCGTTCATCCATGGCAATCGATGTTTTCTCCAACCAGCCTAGCTTATCCAGATGTTTGGTAAAATCCATCAGGAAGGGGCGCCAGTGGGCATTATATTCAGGCGTACCAGGTTCAGCATAGACATATTCATAATTTCCGGTCGCTAGATCGTAATAGCGAAAATTGTTATTTCGGAAACAGATCATTGAGTAACAACTGATATGCTTATGAATACCGAATTCCATACACAACTTGACCCATTTATCAAAGATGGAATAATCAAAACGCCATTGACCATCTTTATTTTTAATCCATTCAATCATTGTTTCATAAGGATCATAGGTCTGGGCGTTCCAGGGATGATGAATAATGGTGGTGGTGACATACTTTTGTCCTGCCGCCGCCAACATTTTTAATAATGGTTTTAGGAGTAGAACGTGTTCCTCCGACCATGGCCGAACATCATGGTAGCGGGCAACGGCCCAGGGATTCTGCCAAAGATCTAATTCAAAATGCCAGTCTGATGCTGGTGGCAGGATTAAGGGGAGAACTTCAAGATTTAATTCAAACGCTAATTCGATATCGCCTTTGGCCTGGATGATTAATTTTCCATGATAGGTGCCCGGATTCGCATCAGGGGGAACGGTAATCGTGATCCAAACCGGACGCGTACTTTTGGCCGGCATATCGAACGTAGAAAGTGGATCAAGAATATCCGCAACCAGAATTGGCGGTTGTTTTTGGGTATTTGCACGGCACCCGTAAAAATAATCATCCGACAAGACGTACCGCACAAAATTGGCTTGAATGTTCTCCGGTTTAATCGCTTGCTTATTTTCATTCATCAAAGAAGTGAGAAGAACTCGAACTTGCCAGACCGCCGTGTTGCTCCACAGCACAAGCTGGAGATTCATTTTTTCTCCTTTCCAGGCTGTTCCGCTCCAGGTGTTCGTAGGATTAAACATGGGCACTAAATCCCGTTGGTAACGGACATTAAGACTTCCCACGGAACCATGCAATCCTTCCGACACATAGGACCAGCGGTCAATGTCGGGATGACTAAGCGGGGATGGATTTTGCGGTTCATAGATCGGCGAAGCACCCAACGTTTGGGCCACTGCGTTAGATGTTACAGCTATAACAGTCATTATGAACATCACAAATATATGAAAGTGACGATTTAAGATACAGTTATTAAAACACAGCTTCATAAACGCCTCCTTTTATCAATCAAAAAAAATATTATATCTTGAATGGCTCCAACTATCAGTTATTAATAATATTTATGCTTTAATTTCGCGTATCAATATAGTTTTTGGATAATACCGAATAGATTCAAATATCTGTGGTTTACTGGTGTTATCGCTGCGTTAGCCATTTAATTCAACAATTATTATTGGTATTTCGCTTCTATTTTTCCACACGATTTCTATATAGATTTATATCAACCACTTCAATCATTTTCAATACATTTAATTTTCTGCCTAAAAATCGATTTATCCTTTTAGCGGCGCTTGTTGGATTTTTTAAGATATCACTATAATTCAGGTATAATACTTCTATAAAATCAGCTACTTGAAAAGAAGAACTACGAGGGCTTGAAACCTCAATACTTACCTGATCCTTAGATAAATATCATTTCCCCATTAAAAAATTTATCTCTGATTTTTCAGAATGAACCCAATTCAACCACTCGCGTCGAGGGTTGTAAATATTCCTCAATTTCTTTGTTCTAATGAACGGAATTAATCGATTTTGGGCCCACGAAAAAAGATTAAAACGGTCGTTAATATTTCTCCCAGGGCGGCCACTCTGCACTATTCGCGTGGCGTCCAAATTTTAACGGCGGTCGCCCCACTTCAAAAGCACCCAGATCCGGTCCCTCTCCGGCATAATCATCATTAAAATTTGGTAGCACGATCCCGGAATCAATGACTGGATTGGGAATCGTAACCACCGGATCGGTCAGAATCTGTTCCCTTTCACCGATTTTGAGAGGCACTTTGCCCCATTTCACAGTTTCAATTGTTGATGTGGGATAAAATTCCAGATAATACGATTCGATAAACTGCGGGATTTCCCTGATACCATGCGGTTCCTGGGCATTCCCTAGCTCTATCCCCGTGAACAGATCATAATCATAATCCCCTGGCGCACTAACTGGTTTCGAAGAGGCCAGGCGGCCTGGACAATAAAAAATATTATTGCGGGTAATGCAATTTGGATCCGGATGATTGTTAAAAACATGCAATGGACCATCGGGTTGCAGAGCGGTATTGTGGAAGATGTATTTCCACCCCCCACCAAATTCACCACGACTACCCGTTTTTATCATCGACCCCCCCAAAAAGCGATGCGAACTTCGGGTCTTTCCAAACACATTGCGGAAAATATACAGCGGCCCTTTGGAAGTAGCCGCGGTAGCAATATGCTGAAAGGTATCATGGATATAATTTCCCCAAATCCGAACATTCATATTGGCCCCTTCACTTTCAATCGCATCATCATGAGCGCTCCGCAGGATATTACCGTAAATATCCGAATCACGGTTGGGACTACCGGCATTACTAAAGTTGGCACCACCACCGATGACATCATTAAAACTGTGATCCGGCGTTGAAAGCAAATCATTATAGCGAATGATATTTCCCCCGCTTGAGTTAAAAAGGGAAATTGCCTGCGGACCACTCGGGTGACCGGTGTCCCAGTCATTGGAACCGCCGCGGGGATTCTCAATCAGATTTCGTTGTATAATTAAATTACCGCTCCCGGTTTCGGCAAATACACCGCTATCATAATTCCCTTCATTCCCAAACGATTTCGGGCCGCCAACCCTTCCCCAAAAGGTAATATGGCAATCTTCGATGACAATATGGTGACGTCCGGCTTTTATTAATATCCCATGTACTGCCGCATTTTTTAATTCAATCCCCCGAAAGACAATATAATCCGCATCAATCATCGCTGTATATTCGGCGGCATTGCGAACATCTGTGGTCACATGTGTTTTTTCAGGGGATGTAATTAAATGATAGGCATCAGGTTTTCCCGATTCAGAAATATGAATCGGCTCTGCACTACTGGTTATGTAAGTTGTTTTCCCAACCGGAAATTTTTCATCTAACGTTTTTGCTTTGGCGAAAATTTCTTTGGTTTGGCGGCGCAGTTTAATATCATACTCGGTATCAGGCGTAAGCCCCACGATACTTCCACGAAATTCCTTGTCTCGATGATCATAAACCAGATCAAGCGCCTGGTGCCAGTTTTCTTCAGTTTGCTCTTTGAAAAATACCATACAATGACCGCTATCAGGTGCCTGGTAGTAGATACTGATGCATTCAAAGGTGGATACGGTGGTTAGATTTTCTGAGCCGGCAAACAAGGCTAGCGGAATCACTAGTATTAAACAGATGAACAAATCCCAAGTTATCTTTCTTTGGTTTCTCATTGGTTTTCCCTTTTCGCAAAAATAGTATTGGCACCACCTAAATCTTTTATCTGGCTGGACCTAATTTATTATGATTACTGTTTTTTCATGATCATCCCCACACGGTGAAATAAGAATGCTTGTCTCGGTGAATTTTAATAGCCGCCAGTTCTTCACGTCATTGGCAAAGCCTGAGGTTTCGATCTGTACAATGCGATGGGTACTCGGTAATATCAGGTTTTCGGTCACATTTCGATGACCATGTCCCACGAACATGGCTTTAATATTTGAATTTTCATTGAGAACTTTTAAAAACCCGGTTGAACAAGTTTGTTCATCTATATTAAGGACATTCTTTTTGTTAAACATGATTCCATCGCCGTTCGCATCTGGGATGGGGAGATATTTATGGGTAAAGATAACCACCGGATCGCTCCTACTCATTTGCATTTGATAGTGAAGCCAATCCAATTGGATTTGGTCAATAAAAGCACCATCAGGCAAATAGTAACCATTATCAAGAAACACAAAGCGATAGGTGGCTTGGCCAACCGGAAAAGATCGAACATAATAGATTCCGTTTTGAAAACAGGGAATGTTTCTGATCCAGGTGGCCCGGGCCTGGTGGGCTTGATATTGAAAAGATTTCCGCTTATCCGGTTCTTCTACCCAATAACTGGTAATATCATGATTTCCCAGCGTCAGGTACAACGGCAACGGACACTCAAAATAAAGCGGAACAAACTGCTCGATTTGCGTGGCCAACATGCGACCGGCGGCGGTCTCGGCTTCAAAAAAATCGATGAGATCACCGGTAATGATAACCGCATTAACTTTATTTTGAACCGGGACCGTATGCAAAAACTGCTTCAATGGTTCCATTCCTTGACCATAGTGTTCTCTCGCGGTGATCTGAACCGGATGATAACCGGTTAAATTGCAGATATGGGTGTCAGTTAGGTGAATAATTTTAAGTGTATCCGAAGAAGCCGCGGCTAATGGAGACATATTCACCAGACATAGGATCATCAATAACATTTCGCTGATAAGAAACGGGAATTTCTTGAGTTCAGTCATTTTACGTTCCTTTTTTTTGATAAATGATAGTATTACAACTTTAAACTGGTAAAATGATTTATAACTTTTCAACGCAGAGACAAGAGGACACGGAGACTCACAGAGAAAAATTGATGTTTACAATGAAAATTTTGACCCATCATGATATTAAGTTACCCATTAAAAGACTCTCTGTACGAAGATCTCTTATTCAGCGACCGAATCCTCAATCCAGAATTGCGTTTGTCCCGGTTCAACGGTAATTGACTTCACCAAATATCCCGGCTGTTCATTTTTCGGAAAAGCAGCAATTACCGTAACCGGATATTTCCACAAGGTTTGCAGTCGACCTTGAATTCGAAGACCTTCCTCGTGCCAGTCACTAATTTCAATCCCTCCACCAGAAAAGTGTAAGTTGGTTCCGGCTAATACTGATTGTTGACCATTCCAGGGGGCAATTCGTAGTAATTTACTTGTATGAGGATCTAATAGTCCTAAATCAACTCGTTCGCCCGGATTGAAAATCCCCAGTACTTTTTGACTGAAAAATTCAAATATTAAATATCGGTTTTGCGTCAGGTGCTGACAGATATTTTCGTTCAAATCGATAGCTTCGGAGCGGGATTCATCAGTCCAATTCACTATCGAAATGGTTATCCAAGGTTCAAGCTTCGAACAGCTGGGTTCAACGCGGGTAAGTAACCGGGAAGGACAAAGTGGGTCAAAAATATCCAAAGGAATCGAAGCCGAATTAATTGAGGGGATCACATGCCGGTATAATGCTTTCCGATCGGCACCCAATTCGGGCAAGAATTCGCAAAAGGTAATCAATCCGCCGCCAAGATATTGATTCAAAGCTACGGTTCGAGCTTCATCATCCGTTAACAAACCGAGACTCAACTCTTTATCGGGATGAAATCGTTCCTGACGTTGGCGAACCATCATCGCATCCGGATCAACGTGCCAGAGTCGACTCATCCACGTCCGCAGAAGGTTTTGTCTGAATTTGGGAATTTCAGCGGAACGCCATATCGAAACCACATCACTACCGCTACGTTGGGAATTGGCTATTCCAAGCGAACCCCCATAATGACCACCACAAACCGCGAGATAAGCATCCGGCCCGGTCCCACGTCGGATGGCAGCTAAACCACGCCGATAGGCTTCTAATCGTGTGGCGGTGGGATCAAAAAATTTCTGTCCTTTTTCCAGAAATACTGCCCGCATAAAATCAAACTTGAAATATTCATAGCCCCAGTCCGCCGCCAGCTTTCGATACGTTTCTTCCAGGAAATCACAAACGCCCGGATAGGTTAAGTCGAGCACCCAGTGCTCGATTTGGTTCATTAAAAAGGTAATCCGTTCACCCTGGGCATCTTTGAGAAGCCACTCCGGATGCGTTTTCGCTAACTTCGCGTCAAAATCGACCAGGAACGGACAACTCCAGATACCAGGGCGGTACCCCAATGCTCGAATGCGATCAGCCGCATCTTTCATTCCGCTGGGCCAGGATTCAATGGCTTCGAAATCACCCCATTTACCAAGGCTCCAGCATTCGTCGATAAGGAACACATCAAAAGGCAGATGCTCCGCCTTTAGTGCCGCCAAATCCTGATGAAAAAACGCCTCGTTATAATGATAACCATGGAAGTACCAGGTACAAAACACGGAAGGCCCATCTTTGGGCGGTACCTTAACACCATGGTAAACACCAACCCGGTCAGCATAATCCGCAATTAATTCGTTGGGATCACGACCAAGCTTGATAAATACCCACTGGCTGGTACGCTCACCACCTGACGGTACCAAAACCCCATCAAATTCACATTCGGTAGCAAATTGATTGAGTTGGGTGCCATTGTGCGTCGAATCAAATTGTAGCCACATCCGGGCACAATGGCCCGTTTGACTGAGATAACCAATAAGCAGTACCGGATGGTTCAGCAGCGTCCGGCTCCGGAAAAGCGCAAATTGATCGATTTCATAAGTGTTATTTCCGGAAGGTTGAATGGTTTGAGGGCGACCATTTTTTAAGCGCTGCTGAATAAGCACATCCCAGCTATGAGCATTTTGTTCATTCGCAATCAGCAGACTTTGCTGCCCCTTACAGAAAAGAGGGATCAGCGCTTTGAGAAAAATGGAAGATAGCCCGCGGTTCCCCACTTTTTGCCGGATAGCCATAGCTTCATTATCTGCTGAAATCCATACTTCACGGATCACATACAGATTCTCGGAGAAAAAAGTATCTGAGATTCGGGAACCAGGCCGTCCGGCCAGGTTGTTTCGAACCTTCACCCGCTTTTCATGGTTCCATTGGTCAATCGGGGGGATAGGAAGATTTGTTTGCGGTGCGATCCAATCGCTGACGATGTAAGCAGCATCATTTTGAAGTGTTATCGGTTCGATCGACTTTGGAATTGAAATGGTTAATTTGAGAGCGTTGGTTGCGGCGGCTTGGATTTTTAATATGGAAATAAAACTAAAATTGAGGATAAAGACAACGAACAGGAGACTGATCTGCGTATTAAAGCGCAACGATTGATAAGCGCTGATCAAGAAAATCCTGAGCCTGGAATGCTTCATGAGAACCTCCTTTATGTTTTCAACTCATCGCTTACAAAGGTGAATTTTTTAAATGGAGGTATTTTGGTAAAAAAGCAACTGCCTTTTTTAAAAGGTTTAATGGTTTAATTGATTTTCGGCCACTAATGTTTTAATTTAAAGATAAAAAAATAAGGCTTTAGAGATACGCTTTAACTTAATGTTGTCGTATTAGTTACAAGTGTTATTATCTGAGTTTTTTTTAACCTTGTGACCTGATGTCTTTCTGGCTAAAATTTATGAATAATCCAGGTTAATGCCGGCTTATATTTTCAAAAACGTTTTTGTTCGGTACATCAGATATAAAATTGACCAGATAATCCCAAAGATCAGCACCGCATGCAAGAAACTGGCCCAATCACCCATCCATTTATCCAGACCACCAAGTAAAGTATTGGCAGTATAATCAAATTTGAAAAACTTTTCTCCCATATATGCAGTAATGGAATTCATCCCGATGACCATAAAGCCAAAAGCCCATTTTTTATATCCTTGTACATCAATTATTAAATAAAACAATCCTAACAGAATAAAGCAAATTCCTCCGGCGTACAATACCATTGAACTGGTCCAAATATATTTGATGATTGGGAAGAAGGGACTCCAAACTAATCCCAGGATCACCGCTCCGGCTCCAATCCCAAACATCCAGAACAGTTTATTTTTATCTGTCATGGGCATTCGAATGAGTTCACCAGCCAGAACGCCTAACATCACCGAACAGCCAAAGACCATACTGCTTAAAATCCAGGTATAATCCAAGCCATCCTCGAAACGCCCTAAAATTAACTTGTCAAGAAAAATGGCCAGGTTTCCATCAGGCGTAAGGACGCCGGCGCCATAACCAGGCACCGGTACCAGGGCCAGGAGTGCCCAATAGAGCAGTAATAATCCGCTGGTAATGATAATCTGCCAGCGCAGATTAAAATTCAAATAAATCAGAGCGGCAATGAGATAACCGGCGCCAATCGCCTGCAGGGTATTGCTATAAATATGCAATTCACCGAGGTCGAATAACAGCAAATGCCCCTGTTTGATCATTCCCAATAAAAATAAAATCAGCACCCGCCGGAGTACTTTCATATAGAGCTGTTTTTTCGTACCACCCCGTTTCAGAAATTTGCTAAAAGAATAGGGCATAGAGGTCCCGGAACAGAAAAGGAACAAGGGCATGATAATATCCCAAAACGTGAATCCAGCCGCCCATACCCCATATCCCGGCACCCAGGGACCGTGTTCGAACTGTGGCAGCAACTTCTCCAGAAATGAACTGTGAAAGCCTTTGGTGAGACCTTCAAAAAGTCTTTTTCCACCCCCACCGATGATAAAAAACATGTCAAATCCACGTAGAGCATCCAATGACACTAAGCGCCCCATAACACCATTACCATTACCAGTTGATGACATATTTTCTCCTTTCATAAGGATTTCCAATTGGCGACCTTGATTGTCGATTATGATATTGCCCGAAGGAAATTCAATCTAATTCTTTTTTTCCAGATAATAATATTATCCTTTACCTACCAAATTCGCTGTGAAATCCCCACGTTAATGCGTCGCCCAAAATCAGGATACCCTACCACTGTTGAATATTTTTGATTAGTAAGATTCAACACTTCACAATAAAGCCGGATTTTTTGATTTTTATCCAAAGTCCAACCGAGCGTGGAATTCATCACTAAAAAATCACCTAATGGGTGGGGGATGGTAGTATCCGCCGCAAACCGGGTACTTTGGTAGGCTGAGATATATTTTAGCAGAAAATTAAAATCAAACCGGGATCGTGAAAAATAGAGTCCCATGGCATGAATAAATTGAGGAAGCTCCTGATTCCGTTCCATTTTTCCAGCCAGATCAACCCGCGAAGCCATCGCAACCGAATTCAGAAAAACTTCCATTAAATTCCATAGCGAGGAAGAACGGGCTTCGATTTCGAGCCCTATCTGCTCGTGATCGCGATTCATATAAAGCTCCATAATCCGACCATTCATTTCCTGGGTCTGGCCACTTAATGCAATCGCGTTGTCCTGTCGAGTAGCAAAACCAACTATGGAAAATTGACCGAGATCAGGCCAGGTCGTTTGTAGGCTCACATCCAGTTTATAGCGATTTTCGGCGGCAGGTACTTGTAGATTAACATCCAAGGTTCCTCGGCGTGGTAGAATTTGACCGCCGGCCAGATTGATATGCAACGATTGCCAGCTTGAAAGCTTATAAGTTATCCCCAAACTTGCATTCACCATTGCCGGTTCCCATACATCGGTCACCGCAGCTACTTTTTGAAAGCCCCGGGCACTACCGGAAATATTGAAAGCACCGTATTCATCGATGTAGGTTTTAGACCAGCGCAATCCGGCATCCAAAGAAAGGGCACCAAAATGATGTTCATCCACAATAACCGCCGAATAAGTGGCCAAATCACAACGTCTTCCCACATAAAATCGTTTGCCATTGGGAGCCACCCAGCGATTAAATAGGCCGCCAATCCGCAATTTATTGTCCTCAGAAAGGGCAATGGATTGGAGAAGATTAAATCCAAACTCATAATCCCGCTCCGATGTTTTTGTAATCATGTGTGTCACTTCATCCTCATCGACATAGAGCGGTTCCCTTAAAGCATGATAAATCAACAATTCCGTTGAATATTTATCATTTGGATGGTAAAACACTTTCGCATTCGTTAACGTCGCCCGAAGCGGATTGTAGGACTCAATCGCGGTTTGGAAAGATTTCGCAGCAGGTGGTTCGGCCTGGGCGATTTCTCGGATTCCGTTTAGATGAAAGACATTTAATTTGACATCCATTTTTGAAGTCGCCTGCCAATTCAATCGGGAATAGAGACTCAGCATCTTTTCGGTCGCATGTCGATTCACCGGGCCACTTGTACCCTGAATACCCAATCCGGTGGCATAAGAGAGTTCCCCTACCTTATTCCCATGCGAAAAATGAGAGCGATAAGTACCGAAGGTACCATATTCGATCTCCCACGCTCCGTGTAAGTGGTCAAAATCCCGAGTCGTTACATTAATCACCCCCGCCATTCCCGAAAGTCCGGTGAGCAAGGCGGCACTTGAGCGGATGACTTCAATCCGTTCAACATCTGCGGACGAGAAAAAATAGGGTAATTCGTGAAATTCCCGTTGCCAGGTGCCATTAAGCGCGTATTCCGGATAAGGATATTTTTGTCCCCGAATCGAAAAAAATTGTTTGACTTTGCGTCCTCGTGATTCAATCCAGGCACCAGGGATGTAGGTTAACGCATCTATCAGGGTTTTCGCACCCTGTCGGGTCAATTCACGGCGAGTAATGCTGCTAATGGCTGGCTGTAAAGCTGGCGATTCCATCTCAGGTTGCTTGATCACATTCCGCTCACGTTCACCAGTGACGGCCACCGTCTTCATTTGGAGAACCGTTGGTACGAGTTCGATGGAAAGCGCAGTGTGCTTGCTAGGCGCAATGGTAACCGGTATCTCAACTGACTTATAGCCCATCATACTTGCTTTTAAAGTGTACTTTCCGGCGATAAGTCCTTTAATTTCAAACTCACCGTTTTCATCACTTACAGCCCCCAGGCTTGTACCAATAATCACCAGGTTGACATTGACTAATTCTTTTCGAGTTTCTTTATCCCGTACTTTTCCTTGCAATGATTGAGCACTCGCATTCGAAATCCAAAACATCACAAAAAGGGTCATCAATAGAGCGGGAATCCAATTTTTAACCAGGTAATGGTTAATAAATTCTTTCAGCATTTGGTAACATTGTCTCCGTATTATTTCTATTTATGCGGCCGATTAACCAATTTGTACAGGGTAAATTAACGTTCCCTCACATACGTTCATTCTCACTATGCCGCAAGTCTTCCATTTCGGATAAAAACCGTACGCTGAGCGACGCCGGCCAACTGAGGATCATGCGTTACCAGGAGGACAGTACCGCCATTGGCACTAAAATCTTTCAGTAATTGAATGAGAACATTGGTATTATCCGGGTCGAGATTTCCGGTGGGTTCATCCGCGAGAATAATTTTTGGATTGGAAATCATGGCGCGGATGAAGGCTACTCGTTGTTTTTCGCCAACGCTTAATTCGGAAGGATATTGGTTTGCTTTTTCGACCAAAGCACATTTTTTTAACATATCGGACAGACGAATCCTATCATTTGGGGTTGAGCACGCTAACGAAATATTGTCCTCCACCGTGAGATAGGGAATTAAATGGAATTGTTGAAATACAAATCCAATGATTTCACTGCGATATTTATTTTTCTCTTTTTCCGATAATCGAAAAATATTCTGCCCATAGACCATGACCTCCCCTTGATCCGGACGTACCATTCCTCCTATTAAAAAAAGCATGGTCGATTTCCCGGCGCCACTGGGACCACAAACAGCTATAAACTCGCCTTGCTCAACGTCTAAAGAAACATCATTGAGCGCATAAAATATTTCCGGGCCGGTTCGATATGTTTTTGAAATATGGATCAGATGAATCATTCGCGTCTATTCCTTACTTAATATAGTTGCCGGATCAATCTGAGTGGCCAGTAGTCCCGGAATCCAGGTGGCCAGCATGCTAAACAAAGGGGCCAACCACAAACTGATAATCAGGATATTCCAAAAGGGTCTGATGCTTTGCGCAGTAAATTGAAATATTTCCTGACCAAAATAACTGGCAATGCTTGAACCCAGCCAAAAGCCTGCGAGTCCTCCTAAGATTCCCAGCACCAACGCTTTACCCAGGATGAGGGTCATGATTTGTAGATTCCCGGTTCCAATTGCTTTTAAAATCCCGATTTCATATTGGCGAGTTTTTATATTTTGATAAAACAATAGACCGGTAGTCAACATACATCCTACCAGGATAAAGGGGATAATGAATGCCCCATATTTATTCATCATTTCCCGTTGATATTCCCGGGCGTTGGCGATCGTTGACAATTCTTTCACTTCCAAATCCGGGAAAATCGCATGAATCTGTCGGCGAGCATTGACCACGCGCCCATCATGACAAACACACCCCAGCGCTTCAATCTTGTTAATCTGTTCGGGCATCCCCATGACTTGCTGTAAATCCTTGAGATTTAGTGCGACCGATTGATCCTGTATTCCATAGCCTTCGGCCAGGCGGTCGGTAATTTTAAATTGGTAAATCTCCCCATCCATCCCCTGAATCTCGAAAGGGAAACCTTCAGGAATATTTTTGGCTATATCGGCACCAACACGAGCTTCCCCGGGTTTCATATCATAACCCATAGGCTGTTGGCGGTTTAGGTGAATTTGAATAGCCTCATCCTTGTAACCCATGAGGATAATTCGATGTAATGAGCCATTCGGATCTTTCCAATTGGGATATTTTACTTGTAAAATTCCCA
>Ga0180437_10007062_pt1 | contig 14763 bp, 11 predicted proteins | sample SS_ome_4_FD_132410 | JGI IMG/M metagenome (GOLD analysis project Ga0180437, IMG submission 132410) | Hypersaline lake sediment archaeal communities from the Salton Sea, California, USA - SS_3_D_1 metaG | ecosystem: Environmental > Aquatic > Non-marine Saline and Alkaline > Hypersaline >...
ATAGCGCACCTGGGTGATTCGACCTTCTTTCATGCCGGCATACCGCCGCTGATAAATGCCGTCTATAACAAAGCAAATGTCACCATGGTCGTGCTCGACAATTCAGCTACAGCTATGACCGGTTTCCAGCCTCACCCCGGCACCGGCCGCACCGCTGTCGGGGAAGAGGCTGTGGCGCTGAAGCCGGAGGATGTGGCTAGAGCCTGCGGAGTGAAATTCGTAGAGGTCATCGACCCCTTCGATCTGAAGGTAGCGACCGAGACCGCGGAAAAGGCAATGAGATTCGAGGGGCCGGCGTTCCTTGTTTTCCGAAGGCCCTGCGCCATGATTGAGTTGAGGGACAAGAGAAAAGCGGGGGAGAAGATCGTTCCCTACCGCGTAGACCAGGATAAGTGCAATCCCAAGTGTGACGCCTGCATCAAACTTCTGGGTTGTCCGGCGATAATAAAGCAGGGGGACAAGGTGGTGATCGATGCCTCGATGTGCACGGGTTGCAGCGTCTGTGCCCAAGTTTGCCCTTATAATGCTATAGTACAGGAGTGAGAGAGATGGTAAAAGAATTCAACATACTAATCACTGGTGTCGGCGGGCAGGGAGTAATCCTCATGTCGGAGCTGCTGGGAAAGGCAGCGATTGACGATGGGCTGACAGTCAGGGGATCAGAGATACTGGGGATGGCGGTTAGGGGTGGCTCGGTAACCAGCATCATTAGAGTTGGAGAGGATGTATACGGTCCTCTCATTCCGACAGGAAAGTGCGACATCATCATAGGGATGGAGCCTTCCGAGGCGCTCAGGAACGCAGCCTTCCTGTCGAAGTCGGGCCTGGTCATACTTAACACGGTGCCTATAGTTCCTTTCACTGTCTCGCTGGGTCAGAGTGGTTACCCCAGCCTGGAGCAGGTACTGGAAAAGCTGAACACCATCACCAGCAAGATAATCAAGCTGGATGCCAATCAAATTGCGCGGGAAGCCGGCAGTCTGCTGGCGGCCAACGTTGTGATGCTGGGGGCGTTGTTTGGCACTGAGTTGCTGCCCCTGAAGATACCCACGATAAAGGCAGGTATCGAGGCACGATTCCCGGCCAAGGTAGCCCCGGTTAATCTAAAGGCCTTTGACCTTGGCTACGAAGTGTGCCGGCAGGCTGTGAAGTAAGGCTTGTGGTTTAAACATAAGAGGAAAGATCGGTCCTTCGTCGACCGTTGATATGACGGGTGTCAGTACATTATCTTGAAGAGGACGGGCAGAGAGACAAGCATTGTTACAGACAATGTCGTAGCATTCAGGTCGGTGCCTGTCCCCTTGACTGCCTTGCTTACGAACGAGCGTACGGGGCGAGACGTACAGCCTGAAAGTCAATCAAGATATCCACTAGACGAGCCAAGTTGCGGAGATTCGCGGCTAGGTTTCCTGTAATTCAGTCTGATGGGGAAACCATTGATTTCCCGGTATGTCGAGGAGTATTAATGACAGGTGTTGCTCTGCCCCGCTTTGTGCTGATAGGGTGCAAACGTGACGGGTAACGAGCACTAGAAAGGACAAAGGAGAGTGCAGAAATGATAGAGAAAAAGAAGCTCGCGTGCAGCCTGTTTTCGATGGTAGTAATTTTCAGCCTTGCACTACCATTGCTGTCACCGGTGGTTGAAGCGTCACCGGCAACTGAAATACGTGATTGGTATGAGTTGCATGCTATAAGGTATGATCTTGCCGGGCACTATGTTCTTATGAATGACCTCGATGCCACCACTGCCGGTTACGAAGAAGTGGCGGGCATGGCAGCCAATGAGAGTAAGGGCTGGGACCCGATTGGAGTCTATGAGGAGGGCAAGTCATTTGCCCCATTTGTGGGGATTTTCGACGGTCAGGGATATGAGATAAGGGATCTTGTCATAGCTCGGGCTGAGGAGATGGCTGTGGGGCTTTTCGGCGCTGTGGTGGGGTGGGATGAAGGAGGGGTGGTTGAGAATGTTCATGTGGTGAACGCCAATTTTGCTGGTGATATTGGTGTTGGTGGCTTGGTAGGGCTCAATGGGGGAACTGTCAGCAACTGCCATTCTAGCGGCAATATGACTGGTGATTCCCGCGTTGGTGGTGTGGTAGGGCTGAATATTAATACAGTAACGAATTGCTCTTTTGAAGGAATAGTGACTGGGTATTCTATTCTGGTTGGTGGTTTGGTTGGCTATAACACGGGTAATGTGAGCAGCGCAAGTTCTGGTGGAAGTGTGGTGGGTGAACGTGGCGTTGGTGGGTTGGTCGGACTGAATGAGGGAACTGTGAGGGACTCTGGCGCCGAGAGCGGCGTGACTGGAGACGAGTTTGTGGGGGGTCTGGTTGGGCACAACCAGGGGGGCACCGTGGGCAATTGCTATGCTAGCGGCAATGTGACTGGCGACTTACGGGTTGGTGGTGCGGTGGGATACAATGACTATGAGAGTACTGTGGCCAGGTCGTATGCAAGCGGCAGTGTGGCGGGTGATAACCTGGCTGGTGGGCTGGTGGGATACAACCTGGGGACCGTGAGGAATTCCTATTCCAGCGGTAGTGTGAGTGGCAATAGCTCGATTGGTGGTTTGGTGGGAGGCAATGAGGATATTGTGAGGAACTGCTTCTGGGATGAGGAGAGATCCAACATGGAGATGAGCGATGGTGGAAGTGGCAAGACCACCGCCGAAATGATCAGCATCGCGACTTTTACAGACACGAAGACAGCGGGATTGGATGCACCGTGGGATATCACCACGGTGGCTCACGGTGAGACCGATGGCGCTTACACCTGGAATATCGTTGACGGTGAGAGCTATCCGTTCTTAAGCGGAAAGCAATTCATTACCCACAACCTCACCATCTCCAGCACCGTGGGGGGTTCGGTAGCTGTTCCTGGCGAAGGAACCTATAGTTCTCTTGCTGGGGAAATCGTCATCCTCGCCGGTGATCCTGACGCAGGGTACCGCTTTGTAAACTGGACCGGCGATGTGGACACCGTCGGCGATGTGAACGACCGCGAGACCAGCATCACCATTCAAGGCAACTACGTGGTAACTGCCAACTTTGAAAGAGAAGTCAGCGAGGCCGTTATTCTCGGAATTGTAGCGGCAGTGATAGTTGTGGGCTTGGTGGTGTTCTTCGTGCTGAGACGTCGAGGGAGAGCCGCCTGGCCTAAAGGACGCTCAGTTTAGCTGTCCCGTCCATTTATTGACTGCATTGACAGGGCAGTGTGGTGTAATATACTATGTGAAGTACCAGAGATTTCGGAGAAGCCAAACCGATAGAAAAAGGGATGGCATATACAGAAAGGGTGGCATCGTCGGAGGCTGGCCCCAGTGGTTGAACCAATACACCGCCTTAAGACCATAGCACATCGCTTATTGTGGATAATCTTGACGACCCAAAGGGACTTCAAGTCGGAATCATGTCGCGGAGAACTTAAGAAAGGAGTAGAGAATGAGCTTCAAAGTTGTTAACACCTTTGCCACAGGTCTGGATTTCGGAGAGAGCCTGCTGAAGCCTCTGGATGCCACACTGGTTACAGGCGTTTGGCGGACGGAAGATGAACTCATTAGCAATGCTGCCGATGCGGATGCTCTGCTGGGTTCTGCTCCACTCCAGCCCTTCACCCGCCGAGTACTTGGCAGTCTGCCCAAGTGTCGAATCCTGGCCAGTCTGGGCCTGGCTTACGACCGCGTCGATTTGGAAGCCGCCACCGAGTACGGTATAGTGGTTACCAATACCCCTGATTACTGCTTGGATGAAGTTTCGGATCATGCAGTAGCGCTTATGCTGGCTCTTGGCCGCAAGCTGCTCCAGCTGGACAAAGCAGTCAAGGAGAGGCAAGTTCTTTTTGTGCCTCCTAACCGAAAAGCGGTGGAAGATATTGCTCAGCCTCCGGTATTCCGGATACGCGACCAGACTGTTGGCGTCATAGGCCTGGGCAGCATAGGTACCGCCACGGCCCTCAAGTGTAGAGGCCTGGGAATGAAAGTCATCGGCTATGACCCTTATATTCTGGGAGCCGTTCTGGCGAGCCGCGGTATAGAGCCCGTGGACCTCGATACCCTCCTGAAGGACTCAGACGTCGTCGTGGTCCATGCTCTGGTTACTGCAGAGACGAGAGGCATGCTCGGCTACCAACAGTTTAAGAAGATGAAACCTTCGTGTTATCTGGTCAATGCTGCCCGGGGAGATATCCTGGACCAGGAAGCTCTCGTTAGGGCTTTGCAGGAGGGACTCATTGCCGGTGCAGGGCTTGATGTCACCGTCGACGAACCCATATCTGCAGATAACCCGCTTCTCAAGATGTCCAATGTCATCCTTACCGGCCACAGCGCCTGGTACTCTGCCGTCGCCGACTCGGGCCCGGAATTCTGGCACAAGCCCATGAGCCAGGCTATCATGGCCCTCAAGGGAGAATGGCCCCGCTATCCTGTCAACCCGCAGGTCAAAGTGAGATGGCTCGAGAAGTGGGGCAAGAGGTCTTGAGAAGAGGCTTTCATCTCCTGGCCAGTGAAATGCAAGCGGAAACGTGACTGGTAGGCTTTGCCAGGGAAAATCAGATTCTGCCAAAACATCATAGACAGGAGGTCAACAAATGGGTAAATGGCTGAACGCCGGGGACGTGCTAAGGAACAACGCTTACCTGCATCCCGACAAGATGGGAGCGAAGGATCTTAGCCGGTCTCTAACCTTCAAGCAATGGAATGAACGATGTAACAGGTTAGGCAACGCGCTGCTGGGTATGGGGTTGAAGCCTGGGGACAGGTTTGCCGCCATTGCCTACAATTGTGTAGAGTGGATGGAGATGTACGGGGCAGCAGCCAAAGCGGGTTTAACCATAATACCCGTTCTGTTTCGGCTGGCACCTTCGGAATATCAGTACATATGTGAACACGGCGAGGCCAAGGTTTTTGTGGTGGCGAAGGAGTTCGTGGAGGGGGTGGATTCCATTCGTAACCAGCTGCCTATTGCCCGTGACAACTACCTCTTCTTCGGGGATGAGAAGACTCCTGCCGGATATCAGCACTACGAAGAAGTCATCAAGAAAGGATCCTTGAAGGATCCAGACATTGAGGTAGACGAAGAATCACCATGGACCATTACTTATACCTCTGGGACCACCGGGAGGCCTAAGGGAGTTGTGCGCTCGCACAAGAGCTTCATTGCCTATAACTGGTTGCACGTAGTAAATTTCGGCTTCGGTACTGACGACATAGCTTTACTGGTGATGCCTACAAGCCATATAAACTCAATCTTCTTTTCCTGGGTTTTCACCTGGGTAGGTGGAGGGGTATGCATATATAACCGGGTAAGCTTTGACCCGGAGCATTTCGTCAAGACCATGCAGGACGAAGCGACCACCTTCACTTCATTGGTGCCCACACACTTCGTAATGATGCTCGACCTGCCTGATGAAGTGAAGGCGAAGTATGACGTTTCAGCCATGAGGAAACTTCTGTGTTCGTCGGCACCCGTGCGGAAGGATACCAAGCTAGCTGCGATGGAGTACTGGAAGAACGCTGGCCTGTTTGAAGAGTATGGAACCACCGAGGCGGGTGGGACAACCATCCTGCGGCCGGACGAGCAACTGAAGAAATTGGGGAGCATCGGAAGAGAACTGTACGGGCTGGAAAAGATAATACTTATGGATGAGGAGGGGACCGAGGTCCCTGAGGGCGAAGTAGGTGAGATATGCGTACGTGCTCCCTCCATGTTTACAGAGTACCTCAAAGACCCTGAAAGGACACAGGAAGCCTTTAAGTTCGGCGAAGAGTACTTCCGGACCGGTGATATGGCCCTTCGTGATGAAGATAAGTACTACGTCTTGATGGACCGCAAGGCGGACATGATAATCACTGGTGGTGAGAATGTGTTCCCGTTCGAAATAGAGCAGCTCGTTGCCAGCCATCCGAAGGTAAAGGACGTGGCAGTGGTCGGGATACCCGATCGGAAGTGGGGGGAGGCGATCAAGGCAGTGGTTGTTCCGGTTGAGGGTGTGGAACCTTCTGAGGAGTTGGGAAAAGAGATCATGGAGCACTGCAAAGGTAAGATAGCGGGTTACAGGCGGCCCAAATCGGTGGACTTCATTAAGCCGGAGGATATGCCGAGAACAGCGACCGGGAAGATCCTGCGGCGAGGCATACGCGAGTGGTACAAAGAAGAAGGGTAGGACGGCGTATGGAATTGAAGAAAGCGTGAACCGTAGGCGAACGATTTAGAGGTCGCTCGGCCTTCTGGTTCATCAGGACATCGAGCGAGAGAGGCAAGAAGTCGGAAGCTGCGCCTACTGAGTGACATAATATCCCCTCTGGTTATTGGCCGACAACGCCAAGTACAGCACCGGCGATTCGGGTGTCTCTGTGCTGTCTGGACTGAGGACGATCTTGACTGAACGGGTACAGGCGACATTGCGTTTCCTGGTTGCGAGGGACATGGGCGAGTGGAGGAGTACCGAATCTTCGCCATGAAGGATGCACCGGAATACCAACTTACGCCACGAGAAGAGATCCAGTCACGGATTGCCCGATTTCAGCAAGCACTCAGGGATGATGACATCGGCGGAGCCTTAGTTTCCCAGAACGTTGATCTTTTCTATTTCGCTGGCACTATACAGCGGTCCTTTCTCTTCGTTCCCGCCGAAGGGGAGCCGATTTTGGCAGTGCAGGGAAATCTCGACCGTGCCACGGAGGAATCAAGCCTGAGTCGAGTCATTCCGGTAAGAAACAGCCGACAACTGGCCCAGACCCTTTCAGACTTTGACTATTCTGTCGGAGGCAGAATAGGCCTGGAAATGGATGTTCTGCCGGCCAGGTACTATCTCGCCCTGCAGCGAGGTTTTCCGCAGGCAGATTTCGTTGACATCTCCGAACCGGTAAGAAAGATCCGGATGGCTAAGTCGCCCTATGAACTCTCACAGATCAGGAAGGCTTGTGGGATCCTGAGCCAGGTCATGCTGGAAGCTCAAAGAAGCATCCGGCCGGGCATGACCGAAGTGGAGGTCGATTCGATGCTGGTAGCGTTGGCCAGACGCCTGGGGCACCAGGGTCTGCTAAGAATGAGAGGATACAACCAGGAGATGTTTTCTGCCCATGTCTTCTGTGGTAAAACGGCAACCACCTCCCCAACAATGAGTGTCCCTCTGGGCGGGTTGGGAACCACACCAGCTTTTGCGCAAGGAGCCAGCTTCAACATTATCACTGAGAACGAACCCATGATTATTGACTTTGGCGTAGGGATTAATGGCTATGTGACTGACATGACCCGGACTTTCGTCATCGGAAAACTGCCTCAAAAACTGCAAGAGGCTTACTCTGTTGCCAAAGAGATCAAAGACTTTGTGGAACAATGGGTTAGGCCCGGTAAGTCCTGGTCGCAGCTTTATGAGGAAGCGTCGGAAATAGCCCGGCGAAGGGGATACCAGGATCATTTCATGGGCTACAAGGGGCATCAGGTGGCCTTTGTGGGACATGGTATCGGACTGGAGATTGACGAATATCCGGTTATTGCCCCCGGCTTCCGCGAGGAATTCGAGGAGAATATGGTATTGGCCGTCGAACCCAAGCTGGTGTTTCCGGATGTGGGGGCGGTCGGTGTAGAAGACGACTACCTGGTTACGAAAACGGGGATGGAAAGGCTCACTACCTATGATGACCACGTGCTGACCATAGACTGGTGCGGAAGCTCCGGCTAGTTCAGGCAGGTAGCGACAATAGAATAACCCCGTTCAATACCCTGCTTTTCGACCTGCTTCCACCCCATCCGTTGCCCGAAAGCTCCTATTATGTCGGCTTATGATGTACCATAGGATCCCTGATACGATTGCGAATATCCAGAATCCTGGGCCTTCGATCACAACTAGGACTATCCACTCGTCCACCCATCTTAGAATAGAATCTGGTAGCCAGCGCCCCAAAAAAGACGTAAACGTAGTAACTGTAATACCGAGAAGGGGTGATGACGAGAAGACCCACTAGTGTATAGAAGGTTGTTACGGCAGCAATTGCTATTAGGACAATTCGTAATGGAGAAGAGCCCTGAGGCCTTGGAAGGGGCTTCCCTTGCCTAATTGTGTCCACAAGCATGGCAACCGAAGTGAGTGCAAGAAGAAACAGGATAATTGTCAAGAGCGTTGGATACTCGGGCCAAATCACCCGTGCCCTGAATATAGCCAGTATTGCCAAGAATATGGCGCAAAGCCACAAGAATATCCGGACCCGCCCCTTTTTCACTCGTCTAGTACCCCTGTCATTGTAATCAGAATTCTGACACCCGCGGAGGAATTGCTTGCTGGCCCAAATCATACCAATCCTGTATTTCACTAGTGAGCGGAATACGGCCTACCGTGCTTGCAGCTAAAGCTGCGGCAATTAGAAGGATGCTAAATCTTCGCAGCCAATGGCGTCTTACTGAACCACGTGCTATCTTTACAGTCAATATCTATCTCATAATGAGCATACAATAATTCTATACTACAATTATTAAATTCTCATTAAGGAAATTGTCAGCCCTTATTGTAGTATTCGAAGCAAAATACAGCGCAAGTCTGCTAGGCAATCCAGGTATCGGACGAATACTTAGCGCTACGCAAAAACCTCAAGCGCGAAGTTGACGTCGACACCTCTAAAAGCTACAATCTGAACAGGTGCCAGCGTAGCTCAGGGGAAGAGCAGCGGTTTCGTAAACCGCCGGTCGTCGGTTCGAATCCGACCGCTGGCTGGAGGTGGTATGAGCAAATTCGTTGACAAACTGCAGAGCCTTTCTAAGTCTTCAGGCACGCCAATGGGATTTCGTCCCTCTGCCTCAGAGTCGAAAAGCAGAGCCATGTTGCTTGTGCTGGGACTGTCCGGGGCACAGGTCAAGGAGGCAAAGACGGCGACGGATATCAAAGCCGATGCGGGGCTGGTACTAGATCAGATTCCGAGTGTTAAGGTTGTGAGACAGATGGTCGAGGCTGCAGGCGATGTTCCTCTGGGGGTGTTTATTGACGGGGCAAGTGAAGACATGACGAATGAGCTCGTGAGTTCGGGCTGTGACTTTCTGGTTCTTGATACTAAGGCGGCCGCCGCGATTCTGCATAAGGAAGCGGTAGGCAAATTCTTGATGGTAGAGCCTTCTCTGGACCATGGTTTCGTTAGAGCCATCAATAGCCTTGAAATAGATGGTGTGTTCCTTAGCAGTAAAGGCGGAGATTCTTTTGTAGCCGTGGAACATCTGCTTGTTTGTCGAAGGTTCGTTGAGCTTCTGGAGAAGCCCGTTATGATGATGTTACCTTCTTACGTTACTAAGGCTGAGCTGACCAGCTTGGCGCAAGCTGGAGTGGAGGGGGTAGTTACTCTACCGACTGAGTCGTCTGAGGCGTTGGCAGAGGTGAAGAAGGTGATTGATGATTTACCCAGAGGAGTGAGGGCTGGACGAGGTGGAGCAGGGGCTATGCTGCCTCGTCATGGAGGGGTTGTGGCTGGGGAAGAGAACGATGAACAGGAAGAAGAGATCTAGCCCGAATTCTGCTTTCTGATTTACGCTACATTAAGGTCAGGGGATATTCTGAGTCGCCTGCAAGTATTTCCCCTCGGTCTTTATGGAGGGTGCGATGACCATCTTTACCTTGTGCATTTCCTTTACGGTTCTAGCACTGCACACACCCATGCCGGTGCGCAGAGCACCCACCAGATTCTGAGTGCCGTCGGTGACCGAAGTCGGGCCGAAGAGGATTTGTTCCAAGGGAGCGGTAGTGCCAACTTTAACCCGGGTACCTCTGGGCAGGGCAGGGTGAGAGTGTGACATGCCCCAGTGATAGCCTTTTCCTGGCGCCTCTGTCGCTTGAGCCAAAGGTGACCCAATCATTACGGCATCGGCACCTGCGGCAAATGCTTTGCACACATCACCACCGGTGCGAATACCTCCGTCGGTTATCACTGAGATGTACCTACCGCTTTCTCTCACATATGCTTCTCTGGCAGCGGCACAGTCCAAGGTAGCACTTATCTGAGGGACCCCCACGCCGATGACTTCTCGGGTAGTACAGGCAGCTCCGGGCCCCACCCCAACCAGGATGCCGTCGATCCCTGTTCTCATCAACTCTAGTGCCGCGCCGTAGCTGCAACAGTTGCCCACTATGACAGGTAAGGACATCTGCTGGCACAGCTCGGGTAGGATGAGCCCCCGATAGCTCTTGGAGATATGCCGAGCAGTGGTCACGGTAGACTGCACCACTAGTATATCCATCCCGGCGTCCTTGGCTATAGGGGCTAGCCGTTTGGTGTTCGCCGGGGTTATGGATGCTGCACAGATGGCTCCAGTCTGTTTGATGGCCACGATACGCTGACTAACCAGCTTCTCTTTGATAGGCTCAGAGTATATTCCTTGTAGCAGGGAAGTTACCTGCGCCTGAGGGGTCTGGATGATATCGTTGAACACCTCACCGGGGTCTTCGTACCTTGTTTGTATACCCTCCAGATTGAGGACAGCCAGCCCGCCGAGTCTGTTGAGTTCTATGGCAAATGCGGGGTCAACAACGGCGTCCATCGCTGAGGCTAGAACGGGAATGGACATGACGTGATTTCCTACGGCAAGCTCTATGTCGGTCTGATCAGGATTGACAGTTATGTCTCCAGGAACAAGTGAGACTTCGTCGAATCCATAAGCGCGTTCTAGGCCTTTGATTCTTGGACGAGGCATTCTTTTACCTGGCAAGAGTTGCCACAAACTATACAAGCATGACGCCTTGAAGTCAAGCCATGTCTAGTCGTCGTCCTGAGTGGCAGGGGAGGACCCAAGTTTCCAGCAACGCTTCGTGCCTCAGAGTGAGGGTAGGTTATGAAGCAGCCCGGAGTCTGGAAGATCTGTGGATAAAATAATTGCGATTGGGTATAATTCCACGTCGTGCCTGCTCTCTATGTCGTCGGTACTCCTATTGGCAATTTGGAGGACATTTCTCTGCGTGCCTTACGTCTTCTGCGGGAGGTGAAGCTAATTGCCGCTGAGGATACCCGCACTACGCGGCGTCTGCTTAACGCCTACGACATAAAGACTCCGCTGACGAGTTATCATGAGCATAGCAGAAAGGCTAAACTGGATTACCTATTGGATTACGTTGAGCAAGAGGACCTGGCCTTGGTCGCAGAAGCTGGTATGCCAGGGCTCAGCGATCCCGGTTACGACCTTATCGTTGCTGCCATCGGGCGCGGAATTCCTGTGATACCTGTCCCTGGTGCTTCAGCGGTGGTCGCCGCTTTGGTGGTCTCTGGGTTGCCGACCGACCAATTCCTTTACCTTGGCTTTCTGCCTCGCCGACAGGGACAAAGGCAACGTCTTCTTGGTTCTCTAATTGATGAGCGAAGGACTATGGTGGCTTTCGAGACACCACACCGCCTCGGAGTGGCATTGAGTGATATTGGAGAGATTCTAGGAGACAGAAGAGTATCTGTATGCCGCGAACTCACCAAAGTCCACGAAGAAGTTTTTCGGGGCAGGGTGAGCCAGGCCAGGGAGTATTTCGCTGAGCCTAGAGGAGAGTTCAGTCTCGTTATTGAGGGCAAGACTCGAGCCTGGCTCAAATATGAGAAAAGGAGTTAAAGTGCGTCGAGGTTGTATTGCCGTAGGAAAAATGGAGTGCGACGGCTGTGGCCGCCCTCTCAAATATGGAGAGCATTATCTTGTGATAGGTGGGGAGGGAGACGAAAAGGAACGTTTTTGTATCGACTGCTGCGTGAGCCGCGGTCATAGCACATTCAGAACACAGAAAGGAAGACAGATTGTCACCTTTCTTCCTGAGGAATGATCGTTGGCAATGCTCCGTTCGAGGCTTCGACCCTGGCAGTGATGCAGGATGGCCGGTGACCTTTAATAGGAGACGCCCGGAGGGAACTTGAGCGAGCGTATTTTCATAGGTGTTGCTTGGCCTTATGCTAATGGGCCCTTGCATCTGGGACATGTCACCGGTGCTTATCTGCCAGCTGATGTTTTCGCTCGTTATCATCGGCTTAAGGGCAACGACGTACTGATGGTTTCAGGCAGTGACCAGCATGGAGCGCCCATAACGATTCGTGCTGAACAAGAATCAACCACGCCACAGGAAGTGGCGAGTAAATACCATCAACAATTCACCGATTGCTGGAAGAAGCTGGGCATCTCTTTCGATTTGTTTACCACCACCGGCACCCCCAATCATGCCCAAGTCACTCATGATATGTTCCTCACCTTGCTCGACAAGGGTCACATCTACAAAGACAAGATGCTGCAAGCCTATTGTCCCAAGTGCCAGCGCTTCCTTCCCGACCGCTATTTGGAGGGGACCTGCCCTTACTGCGGCTTTTCTAAGGCACGAGGCGATGAGTGTGACCAATGCGGGAAACCCCTGAGTCCATCCGAACTTAAGGAGCTTCACTGCTACCTTTGTTCCTCTCCGCCTCGTTTTGAGTCCTCGGAGCATTTCTTTTTGCGTCTCTCTTCTTTTCAGGACAAGTTGACTGACTGGGTTAAGGAGCAGACACACTGGCGGCGTAATGTACTTAGCACTACGTGGAAGTTCCTGGATGAAGGCTTAAGGGACAGGGCGATTACACGTGATTTGGCTTGGGGGGTGACTGTACCGCAAGCGGGCTTTGAGTTGAAACGTATCTATGTGTGGTTTGAAGCAGTGATTGGTTATCTATCAGCGAGTAAGGAATGGGCAAGATCCCGGGGGAACGACAACGCCTGGCGGGCTTTCTGGCAACAAGATACGAAGAGTTACTATTTCATCGGCAAGGATAATATCTTCTTCCACACCCTTATTTGGCCAGCGATGTTGATGGGGTACGGCGGCCTGAACCTTCCTTACGACGTTCCGGCGAATGAATTCCTGACTATTGAGGGAAGGAAGCTGTCCACTAGTCGTGGTTGGGCAATCTGGCTTCACGATTACCTGAAAACATATGATGCAGATGCTCTCAGATACACTTTGATCGCAAATATGCCTGAAAGCGGGGACAGCGATTTTTCCTGGCGAGAATTTCTCCGCCGTAATAATAATGAATTGGTAGCTACGTACGGTAATTTGGCTCATCGGGTTCTCACCTTTGTTCATCGGAACTTCGACGGAACGGTGCCTGCAGCAGGGGAACTGGATGAACGCAGTCAAAGCTTGCTTCGTGAGGCAAAGGCAACCATGGAGGCCGTGGATGAATTGCTTTATCGTTGTGAATTCAAGGCGGCGGTCAAGGAAGCCATGACTCTGGCGCAAGAAGCTAATCGCTATCTTGATGAACAAGCTCCGTGGAAAACCTTCAAGACAGACAAGCAGACCACGGCTAAGTCCGTCTACACCGCCCTCTCCGTGCTGGCAGTGCTAAGCACCATTTTGTATCCTTTTCTTCCGTTCAGTTCTGAACGATTGTATTCCTTTCTTGGATTTGCTGGCAGTGTGAAAGATGGGGGTTGGCGAGTTCAATTCTTGCCCCCCGGGCAGAAGCTTCGCCAACCGCAGCCCCTGTTTGTCAAGCTGGACGAAGCTCTTGTCGCTTATGAGACCGACCGGCTTGAATTGTCTGCGGAAGGTCAAGGATTTTGACTGGCAAGTGACAGCCCTTCCTGCTTGCCATGCGTCATCGTCATGGGTGCAACCGTGGAACAACGCTGAGAGAGGCTAAGGACTCCTGTGACTGGGACACCCCTAGAAGGTGTTGGTGCTGCGAATCGGTAACTGGTCCCTCGTTTGAGTTTTGCGTGCCGATCTCACCTAGCTTAGAGTCGGTTGTGGTGCCAGGCCTTCAAATATTCGGTTAAGGTCGGGTTCGTCCAGCGTTTCGTGAGCCATGAGTTCTTGGGCTAGCTGCTTTAGTTTTCCTTTGTTCGCGGTGAGGATTCTCTTGGTAGTATTGTAGGCCCGCTGGATAATGGCGTGCACTTCTCCGTCGATCTGGTCGGCTATCTTATCACCGTAATCTTTGTGTTCGCTGATTTCACGGCCGAGAAAGACAAGTTCCTGCTTCTGGCCAAATGTTCTGGGACCCAGCTTCTCGCTCATCCCATATTCCACGACCATCTTTCTGGCCAGTTTGGTTGCCTGTTCCAAGTCGTTTTGGGCGCCGGTGGTCATTTCACCGAATATGATTTCCTCGGCGACACGTCCGCCTAAACTCACCGCCAACCTATCATCAAACTGAGACTTAGTCCACAAGTAGCGGTCTTCGGACGGCAGGAAGCGTGTCCAGCCGCCCATCATGCCCCGAGCTACAACCGAAATCTTATGCACAGGATCTGCGTTAGGCAACAGCCTGGCCGTCAAGGCATGTCCGCTTTCGTGGTAAGCAATCAGTTCCTTCTCCTTGGCGCTTATTACGCGGCTCTTTCTTTCGGGACCGGCCATAGTCCGGTCGGCGGCATCCTCAAGTTCCTTCAATGTGATGTCTTTGCGGTTGCGCCGAGCGGCGAGGATGGCTGCCTCATTGATAAGGTTGGCTAAGTCAGCGCCGCTGAATCCCGGCGTTCCCTTAGCTACAGTTCCAAGGTCGGTTTCCTTGGCCAGTGGCTTGCCCTTAGCGTGCACTTCCAGAATGGCCTGGCGGCCTTTTATATCGGGGAGGTCGATGACTATGTGGCGGTCAAAGCGACCGGGACGTAGTAAGGCCGGGTCAAGAATGTCAGGCCGATTGGTGGCAGCCATTACGATGATATTGACACCGGTGTCAAAGCCATCCATCTCAGCCAGGATTTGATTCAGGGTCTGTTCACGTTCGTCATGTCCTCCACCCAAGCCTGCCCCGCGGTGCCAGCCAACGGCGTCTATTTC
>Ga0180437_10007063_pt1 | contig 14760 bp, 19 predicted proteins | sample SS_ome_4_FD_132410 | JGI IMG/M metagenome (GOLD analysis project Ga0180437, IMG submission 132410) | Hypersaline lake sediment archaeal communities from the Salton Sea, California, USA - SS_3_D_1 metaG | ecosystem: Environmental > Aquatic > Non-marine Saline and Alkaline > Hypersaline >...
AATGCTCTGAATTCATCAACCCTTACCATCGGATAATTCCTTTATGCCATCGTCATTGCTGGGCAGCGCTCGTTTCACGGACCACAAATTTGGTGGCGAAGGGGAGCTTGTGCGAGGCCAGGCGCACGGCCTCTTTGGCCGTTTTCTCACCAACGCCTGCCAACTCAAACAGCATCCTCCCCGATTTAACCACAGCAACCCAGTGGTCCGGGCTGCCTTTGCCGCTTCCCATTCGGGTCTCCGCCGGCTTTTTGGTGACTGGCTTGTCCGGAAAAACGCGTATCCAGACTTTGCCACCACGGCGGAGGTAACGGGTAATGGCGCGCCGTGCTGCTTCAAGCTGGGCTGCGGTTATCCAGGCAGACTCCAGTGCCTGCATTCCGTAGTCGCCGAAGGTGGTGGTGTGGCTGACCTGAGCCTCACCCCGGCGGTGTCCCTTATGGGATTTGCGATATTTAACCCGTTTCGGCTGTAGCATCTTCTCCCTCGTCTTCGGCTACGTCGCCGGTTACTTTCGTTTTTCGACTTCTTTTTGTGGTGGTCTTAGCCGGTTTTGCTTCTGCTTTCTCTTTGCCCGCCTTCTGTGCGCTGGCTGATGGAACTGCTTTTTCTGCTTCAACCGGCTCGGCCACCCGGGCTCTTCGTTTCGGGGCTGGTTTCTTTTCGGCGGTGGCCTCCGCTGCCTCTGTCATCGGGGCCTCGACCGGTGTTTCTTCCGTAGTCTCGGGGGTTTTTCTCCTCCGTGATGGTCTTGCCGGTGCCCCTTCCGCCTTTTCTCCAGCTTCCTTGGTTTTCGCTTCTGCTTCCACCGCTGCGGCTTTGGCTGCTGCTTCTTCCGCGGTTCGTTCGCCTGTCTCAACTATCGGTTCGGCAAAAGCCTCGGTTTCCCCGGCCGTTTCCGCGGGCACGCCTTCAGCCGCTGCCTCTTTTGGCTCGGGGAGAATTTCACCTTTGTATATCCATACTTTAACACCAATCCTGCCCAGAGTGGTGCGTGCTTCCGTAAATCCGTAATCGATGTCTGCCCGCAGCGTATGCAGGGGCACCTGTCCATCATGCATTGTCTGACGGCGGGCGATTTCGGCATCGCCCAGCCTGCCGGAGCAGCTGACTCTTATTCCCTTGGCGCCGGCCTGCATGGTGCGGAAAATTGCCTGCTTCATCGCCCTGCGGTAGGCGATGCGGCGCTGAATCTGGTCGGCAATGGACCGGGCAACGAGCGCGGCATCCAGTTCCGGCTGGCGTATCTCCTGGATATTCAAACGGACCTTCTTGCCCACGAGTTTTTCCAGATAAACGCTTAGTTCATCAACGCGCTGTCCACCGCGGCCAATGACTATGCCCGGACGGGCGGTGTGGATGGTCACCGACACATCTTTCGCCTGGCGGTCAATCTCCACCAGGGAGATGGCCGCGTCTGCATATTTGGACTGGATTGACTGCCGCAGTTTCAGGTCTTCCTGCAGTGATTCGGCGTAATGTGCATCGGCATACCATTTGGCCTGCCAGTCCTGTATGACACCGATTCTAAAACCTATCGGATGAACCTTGCGTCCCAATTATGCCTCCTCATCAGCAACGATGACCGTTATGTGACTGGAACCTTTTCTTACCGGGCTGACTCGACCGCGCGCCCGGGGATAGAAACGCCGGAGCCTCGGTGCCTCATTGGCGTAAATACTGATGATTTTCAAATCCGCTGATACCAACTGGTAATTATTTTCCGCGTTGGCTGCAGCCGACTTTACCGTCTTGGCTACCACCCGGGCATTCGGCGATGGCGCAAATTTGAGCAGTGTCAGCGCTTCATCCACCTTTTTGCCCCGCACCATATCTATCAGCGGGCGTACCTTACTCGCCGGTATTCCTATATCCTTGGCAAAAGCTCGTACCTGCATACTATACCTTACCTGTCATTGCCTACCGTTTTCTCGCCTGGGTCGTCCTTTCTGACTTGGAGACATGGCCGCGGAAGGTCCGGGTCAGGGCGAACTCACCAAGTTTGTGCCCCACCATATTCTCGGTGACGAAGATGGGGACGTGCCTTCGGCCGTCATGCACGCCGATGGTCAGCCCCACCATCTGTGGCATAATGGTGGACGAGCGTGACCAGGTCTTGATGACCGCTTTCTGGCCCGACTTGGCGATGGCCTCCACCTTCTTCATCAGTTTGGCATCAATATATGGTCCCTTTTTTACTGACCTTGACATTGACTACCTCTGCTTACCTCTTCGTTTGACAATCAATTTATCGGATGCTTTCGGCTTGCGTGTGCGGTAGCCGAGCGCCGGTTTGCCCCAGGGCGTCTTCGGACCGGGCAGTCCTATCGGACTTCTGCCTTCGCCACCGCCATGGGGGTGATCGCGCGGCGTCATGGCCGAGCCTCTCACCGTGGGCCGCCAGCCCATCAACCGTTTTCGTCCCGCCTTGCCCAGCTCGATATTCTGGTGGTCGACATTGCCCACCTGGCCGATGGTGGCCATACAGTCGCCGCGGATGCGGCGCATTTCACCGGAAGGCATGCGCAGCAGGGCGTATTCACCTTCCTTGACCATCAGCTGCGCCGCCGCGCCGGCGCTACGTACCATCTGTCCGCCTTTCCCTTTCTCCATCTCTATGTTATGGACGAGGGTGCCGCTCGGGATGGCCTTCAGTGGCAGTGCATTGCCAGGCCTCACCTCCGCGTCCGGACCAGCGAGGATGGTGTCGCCCACACTCACTCCAACCGGGGCAAGGATATACCGTTTTTCGCCATCAGCATAGTAAACGAGCGCAATTCGGGCAGAGCGGTTCGGGTCATACTCAATCGCCGTTACCCGGCCCGGCACGCCGATTTTGTCCCGTTTGAAGTCCACCGCACGCAGTTTTCGCTTGGCACCGCCACCACGGTGGCGAACGGTTATCTTACCCTGGCTGTTGCGTCCGCCTCGCTTCTTCAGTGGCGCGACCAGCGATTTTTCCGGCTTGTCCTTGGTTATCTCTTCAAATGTGGGGCCGCTCATCCCTCGCCTGCCGGGCGAGGTGGGGCGGAATACTTTGATGGCCACTCAATATCCCCCTTTTTCCGTTCTAAACACCTTCAAAGAACTCTATTTTATCGCCGGCTCTCAGGGTGACGACTGCCTTCTTCCAGGGCGGTGTGTTATAAAGCCGTCTGCCTATTCTTTTCGTCTTGCCGGCAACCTTTATAATATTAACGTTGGCCACTTTCACCCGGAACGCTTTCTCAACAGCCTGCTTTATCTGAGGTTTGGTCGCCTCTTCGGCCACTTCAAAAGCGTATTTATTCTGCGCCTGCAGTATGGTATTTTTCTCCGTTACCAGTGGACGCTGCAAAACATCAAACAGATGCATCACTGACCTCTTGCGCTGCTTTTCCTCCCCACAGTTCCTCCACGCGGCGTACCGCGGACACCGTCATCAATAGCATCTTGTGGGAGAGGATGTCAACCACATTGAGCAGGTTTGCCGGCATCGTCTTAATTCCCTTGATATTGCGCGATGCTCGAATCACATGCTCGTCTGACCCATCGGTTACCACCAGTGCTGAAGAGTCGGCACCGAGGGCGTTGAGAATCTGTGCCATATATTTCGTCTTTGGCTCCAGCTTCAGTTCCTGTACCACTTTCAGTTCTTCATCTTTCACCTTGGACGAGAGAGTGCACTTCAGGGCCAGGTGGCGCATCCTCTTGGGCGTGCTCTGGTGATAGTCCCGCGGCCTGGGGCCGAAGATAATGCCCCCTCCCCGCCGCGTTGGCGAGCGGCGGCTACCAGCCCGTGCCTGGCCGGTGCCTTTCTGGCGGAACAGCTTCTGGCTGCTCCCCTGGACTTCGCCTCTGGTCTTGGTGGCCGCGGTTCCCTGGCGGGCATTCGCCATCTGCCCGACCATGACCTGGTGCACCACGCCTTCGTTGAAAGGCACGGCGAACACCTGGTCACTGATTTCAATGTGGTCGACCACTTCGCCAGTTACGGCGTAAACCGGAACCTGCACTTCTTTACTTCCTCCCCCTCGCCTTCTTTATTAGCAACAGGCCATTTCTGGCTCCGGGCACAGCTCCTTCAATCAGCAGCAGGTTGCGTTCCGGGTCAGCCTGAAAGACCTCCAGGTTGCGCACCGTAACGCGACGGTCACCCATGTGACCGGCCATACGCAGTCCTTTGTAGACGCGTCCCGGCGAAGCGCTGGAACCGATGGAGCCTGGAGCACGGTGCCGGTCAGACTGGCCATGCGTCTTGGGCCCACCGGCAAAGCCATGCCTTTTCACCACGCCGGCAAAGCCCTTGCCTTTGGAAAAGCCGGTAATATCCACTAGGTCGCCGGACTTGAAAAGGCTGACGTCTATCTTCTGACCTTCTTCAATGTCCTTTACATCCTCCAGCGTGAATTCGCGGAGGTACCGGAACTGGCCCGCTCCTTTGCCCTGCCCGCGCGGCGATGAGCCGCGCCGTGTGGCCTGGCCAAAGCCGAGTTGAACAGCGTTATAACCATCTTTTACCGCCGTTTTCACCTGGGTAACGGTGCATGGTCCGGCCTCAATGGCGGTTACCGCTGCCAGCGTACCGTTGTCGCGGAAGGCCTGTGACATGCCCAATTTTTTACCGATAATTCCCTGTGCCATCTCTATTCGCTCTTCTACAATTTGATATCTATCTCCACCCCGGAGGGTATGTTCAGTCTGGTCAGAGCATCGATTGTCTTGGAGGTGGTCTCCACGATATCGATGATGCGCTTGTGCGTCCGTATTTCAAACTGCTCCTGAGAGTCTTTGTCGATGAATGTGGAGCGTATGACGCTGTACTTCTTGATATGGGTGGGCAGAGGTACCGGCCCGACCACCACGGCTCCGGTGCGTTCCACGGCATCGACAATCTGCGCCGCTGACTGGTCAACTATGCGATGGTCAAACCCCTTGAGTTTGATACGGATTTTCTGTTTAGCCATGTCCTCTCCCCACTGCTTCTGTTATCTCTTCGGTCAATTCTGTCGGTAATTCCTGGTATTTATGAAATTCCAGCGAGTGCGTGGCTCTACCCTGGGTGAGCGACCTCAATCTGGTGGCATAGCCGAAGGTCTCGGCCAGAGGTATCAGGCTCTGGATAACGTAAACGTCACCCTGGGCTTCAATATGCTCGATGTGCCCTCGCTTGGCATTGATGTCTCCGATGATATCCCCCAGGAATTGCTCCGGGGCGACTATTTCCAGCTTCATTATCGGCTCAAGGATGACCGGCTTGGCTTTCCTGACGCCGTTTCTTAACGCCAGGGAGCCAGCCATTTTAAAGGCAAGCTCGGATGAGTCAACCTCGTGGTAGCTGCCATCATAGACGGTGGCTTTGATATCGACTACGGGATAGCCGGCGAGCACCCCGGTTTCCATGGCCTCTTTTATACCGGCCGCCACGGCCGGGACATATTGCTTGGGAATAACGCCGCCTTTGAGGGCATCAACAAACTGAAAGCCGCTCGCTCGTGCCATGGGTTCGAGTTCCAGCCAGACATGACCGTACTGGCCGTGGCCTCCGGTCTGCCGGACAAATCTGCCCTCAACCTGGACCGGTGCCGTAATCGTCTCTTTGTAAGCGACCCGTGGCCTGCCCACCTTGGCACTGACGCCGAATTCACTAGTCAAGCGTTTGACGAGGACCTCAAGGTGAAGTTCACCCATGCCGGAGATGATGGTCTGTCCTGTTTCCTCATTGAAGGCGACTTTGAAAGTGGGGTCTTCTTCCGTTAATTTTTGCAGGGCGTCAATCATTTTATCCTGATCAGCCCTGGTCTTGGGCTCAATGGAGATGGAAACCACCGGCTCGGGGAATCGGATTGATTCCAGCAGCACCGGCTGTGAGATATCGCAGAGGGTGTCGCCGGTGAAGGTATTTTTCAGCCCAAGCGTAGCCACGATGGTACCGGTGTCCGCCTCTTCAACCTCCTCGCGGCGGTTGGCGTGCATCAGCAGCAACCGCCCGATGCGTTCCCGTTTACCTGATGTTGAGTTCAGGACCATGCTTCCGGCTTTCATGATGCCGGAGTAGACCCTGAGGTAGACCAGCCGGCCGACAAAGGGGTCTGAGACAACTTTGAAAGCCAGGGCGGAGAAGGGGGCTTCATCGCTGACCGGGCGGGTGGCCTGTGCCCCGGATTGGGTATCGATTGCCACCACCGGTGGCATGTCAAGAGGGGAGGGGAGATAACTGACGATGGCATCAAGAAGCGGCTGTATGCCTTTATTGCGCAGAGCGCTGCCGCAGAGGATGGGCACACCTTTGTTGGCCAGAGTGACCTGGCGCAGCGCCTGTCTCATCGTTGCCGGGCTTATCTCACGCCCCTCAAGGTAAACTTCCAGCATATGGTCGTCATGCTCCGCCAGTTTCTCAATCAGGGCATGACGGTAATCACCACAGCGCTTCCGTTCTGCCTCAGGGATGGCTATTTCCTTCGGTTCCGTATTGGGCTGGCCATCAAAATGCCAGGCTTTATTCTCAATGAGGTCGATGACCCCTTCAAATGATTCGCCACTGCCCAGAGGAAGCTGGATTGGCAGCGGCTTCGCCTTCAAACGCTTTTCAATCATAGAGATGGTGCGTTTAAAATTGGCGCCTACACGATCCATCTTATTGATGAAACAGATTCTGGGCACCTTATATCGGTCCGCCTGCCGCCAGACAGTCTCCGATTGTGCCTCGACTCCAGCCACGCCGTCAAAGACCACCACACCGCCATCCAGCACCCGGAGGCTGCGTTCCACCTCGGCGGTGAAGTCCACGTGACCCGGCGTATCGATGATATTGATGCGGTGGTCCTGCCAGTTGCAGGTAGTCGCGGCGGCGGTTATGGTAATACCACGCTGGCGTTCCTCCTCCATCCAGTCCATTACCGCCGTGCCGGTGTCCACATCTCCAATCTTGTAGGTACGACCGGTATAGTAGAGTAACCGCTCGGTAACAGTGGTCTTGCCGGCGTCAATATGGGCAATTATCCCTATATTTCTGATTTTTTCTAAGGGAAAACTTCTGGGCATTGCTTTTGCCTTTAATGGACTCGGGTTCTTGGTCATAGTCTTTGTATTAATAATAATCTGCCTTCTACCAGCGGTAATGGGCGAAGGCGCGGTTCGCCTCAGCCATCCGATGGGTGTCTTCGCGCTTTTTAATGGTGGCGCCTTCACCACGCAGGGCATCGGTGAGCTCATCAGCCAGCCTCTCCGTCATTGACTTGCCCTTCCTCGACCGGGTTGATTTTAACAGCCAGCTCAGTGCCAGAAAGAGGCCACGATCAGCGCGTACCTCCACCGGTACCTGATAGGTGGCACCGCCGACGCGCCGCGGTTTGACTTCGAGCAGCGGTGTGGCGTTCTTTATCGCCTGTTCCAGCGCCGTCACCGGGTCTCTGCTCGATCGCTGTTCTAGGATATCAAGCGCGTCGTAAACAATTCTCTCAGCGGTCCGCTTTTTACCGCACTTCATTACTTTATTCACCAGTTTGGACACGGTTAAATTATGATATTTCGGATCCGGCGTTAGTTCTCTGGTTCCTGGTTGGGCACGTCTTGGCATACTATACTCCTGATTTTCAGGCGGTGGCGGCTCTTTCCTTGGCCATCTTACTGCCGTATTTGCTGCGACCCTGTCGGCGGTTGGCTACACCGCCGGTGTCTAGGGCACCGCGTACAATGTGATAGCGTACTCCCGGCAGGTCTTTTACACGTCCGCCCCGGATTAGCACCACAGAGTGCTCCTGCAGTTCGTGACCTTCACCTGGGATATAGGCGGTCACTTCCATCTGGTTGGTTAACCTGACCCTGGCTATCTTGCGCAGCGCCGAATTGGGTTTTTTGGGCGTCATGGTTCTGACCTGGGTACAGACTCCTCTTTTCTGTGGCGAGCCTTTGCCCTCAATCATCCGGTTCTTCAACGCATTGTAAGTAAAGCGCAGCGCCGGCGATTTGGTCTTTTTGGTGACCTTTTTTCGTCCTTTGTTTATCAATTGGTTAATAGTTGGCACTTTTCCTCTTCCTTACAATTTTAATGGATGAGCCTTGGCTCATCCACAAACTTAAAATGACGGATTAAACCGCTTTGTTCAATCCATCAGCTACTGCTGAAGGCCAAATATCCGAGAGAAAAGTTTACCACAAGTTCAGTTCGGTTGTCAATAGCGATAACCGACCCGGTTGCGCTATGTTTCTGCTAGCAATCGGCGCAGTCCCTCACCCTGCTTCTGGCACCACTGGTAGATGGTGAACAGGTCCCAACCGATGCAGAAATGGCGGACGCCCATCTCAATGAATTCCCGAGCCCCTTCAAAATCATGGATTTCCACGCGCGGGTGCACACCCTTTTTCAGTGCCAGCTCAATAACCTCTTTTTGTTTTCGCTGTATCTCGGGGCTGCTCATCTTCCCCGCCTTTCCCGTGTTTACCGAGAAGTCGCAGGGACCAAACTGAATCATGTCCAGGCCTTCGATGGAGAGAACCTCGTCCATCTGTTCCACCAGGCTCGCCTTTTCCACCATGATGGCGATGACCGCCTCGCGGAGCGTTCTGACCCAGGCCTCGGTGCCGATTTCAAGGACGAAGCCCGTGATGCGCCGTATGACGCAGCCCTGAAGGCCTTCATCCTCGGGGGTGGCCGCCCGCACCATGCGGATGCACTGCCTGACATCTTCCGCGGAACGGCAGTCGGCAAACAGGATGTTCTGGATGCCGGCACCGAGCGACCGACTGGTGATGAACAGTCGGGGGTCCTGCTCCACCTTCATCATGGACGACATGTGGGAGAACAGGTCCACCGCGCGGGCGAAGTCATCCAGCTGGGGAAGGCTCCAGGTGGCGTACTGTCCGCTGAACTCGATGTAATCGAAGAGGCCGGAGTGCCCTATCACCTCAACAATCTCGGGCGAGGTGGTGATTACATGGGTGCCGATGGTCGGCTTGCCGGCGTTAAGCAGCTCTCTTAACTGGTTCTTTCTCAACTTAGTCTCCTTTCAATATTATAATGGAAACAGGCTTATCCTGTCAGCTTTTCGCCCTGGCATATAGTTCCGCAGCTCTGTAGGAACTCCGGACCAGGGGTGATGAGGCAACCTCGGCGAACCCTATCCCGCGGCCGGACGCCTCATACCCGGCGAATTCCTCCGGGGGTACGAACCGGACTACCGGGTGGTGTCGGGGCGAGGGTTGGAGGTACTGCCCAATGGTCAGCAGGTCACAGTTCGCCTCTCTCAGGTCGCTCATCACCTCGGTGACTTCTGCCGTGCTCTCGCCCAGCCCGAGCATGAGGCCGGACTTGGTGACGATTGCCGGGTTCAGCTTTTTCACCGTGTAGAGGAGCTCCAGCGACCGGGCGTAATCGGCTCCAGGCCTGACTTCGGGGTAGAGACGGGGCACCGTTTCTACATTGTGGTTGATTACCTGCGGGCCTGATGCCACCACCATTCTGAGGGCTTCTCCGTCACCGCGGAAGTCGGGGATAAGAATTTCAACCGTGATACCCGGCACGTTTTCCCGGAGCAGAGTTACCGTGCGGGCGAACTGGGCAGCGCCGCCATCGGGCAGGTCATCTCTGGTGACAGAGGTGATGACCACATAGCTCAGTCCCAGGTTTTTAATCGCCTCAAGCAGGTGTTCCGGCTCCGTCCCATCAACGGGGGCTGGTTTCCCTTTCTTTACCGCGCAGAAAGTGCAGCGGCGTGTACAGGTATCCCCCAGGATAAGAAAGGTGGCCGTGCCCGAGGCAAAGCACCGCCCGATATTGGGGCAAAGGGCGCTCTGGCAGATGGTGTGCAGGCTCAGCCCATCCAGCAGGCCATGCATGGATGACATAACGCCGGGGTCGGCCAGCCTCTGCTTAAACCAGGGTGGCAGTCTGCCTCTCATAATCATCCTCGCGGGCGGGTTCATCATGGAATTCAAGTTCGACTTCGAAGACCTCGGCGAAACGGCATAGCAAACGTTCTGTTACCTCGGCCAGCGGCAGTTCCTGTCCGAGAAGACAGGCTATGGAAGTGGCCGTTTTGTTGGTGAAACCGCAGGGGTTTATCAGAGTGAAATGGTCAAGGTCGGTGTTCACATTGAGGGCAAAGCCGTGCATGGTGACCCACCTGCGGATGCTGAGCCCGAGGGCGGCAATCTCCATGTCACCGGTCCAGACGCCGGCGTGATTGTGGTCGCGCCCCGAACTTATTCCGTAGTCCGCCAGCGTCCTGATGAGCACCTCCTCTATATTGCGGACATACCGGTGAACGTCGCGGTCCCGTTCCCGCAGGTCCAGTATGGGATAGCCGACTAACTGTCCCGGGCCGTGATAGGTGACATCGCCGCCACGGTCGGTAAATATAAGGGATACCCCCGCCCTGGCCAGCTTTGCCGGTGAAGCGAGCACATTTTCCAGCCTGCCCGATTTGCCCACGGTGATGGTGGGCGGGTGCTCCAGGAGAAGTAGCGTATCGGCTATACGGTTTTCCGCCCTCTGCGGTAGCAGCTTCTTCCGCAGCTGGAAGGCTGCCTGGTATTCAATTCGCCCGAGCTGGTGTACGACACACCGCTTCCTTTGTCCCAATCCAGTCCCTACCTATTCTTCGATGGATAGTGTATGGTTTCGCCGGTGACATCGAGGGCGGCCTCATGCATGGCCTCGGAAAGCGAGGGGTGGGCATGCAGGGTGGCGACGATGTCCGGTACGGTGGCCTCCATTTTCATGGCCAGAGTGGCCTCAGCGATGAGCTCGGTGGCCCGCGGGCCGAGGATATGGATGCCCAGAATCTGGCCGTATTTCGACTCGGTGATGATTTTAACCAGGCCGCGCCGCTCTCCCAGTATGGTGGCGACGCTGTTGGCTGAAAAAGGGAACCGGCCCGTTTTTACTTCATATCCCTGAGATTTCGCCTCTTCCTCGGTGAGACCAACGCTGGCCAGCTCCAGCAGGCTGTGGGTAAATCGAGGCACCACATTGTAGTCAATAGCGGCGTCTCTGCCTAGGGCGTTTTCGGCGGCGATGCTCCCTTCTTCCATAGCCACGTAGGCGAGCATGATGCCGCCAGTGGCATCGCCCGCGGCGTAGATACCGGGGACGCCGGTCTCCAGGCGCTCGTTGACCTGAACGGCACCCTTGTTTAGCGTTATGCCGGCTTGCTCAAGGCCCAGGCCATCCGTGTTAGGCTGATAGCCCACGGCGATGGCGACCGCTTCCGCCTCCAGCTTCTGCTCCGTTTTGCCATCCGAGATGACGGCTGTCTTTCCGCCGGCGCTGTCTTCTATTCTGGAGACCCTGGTGCCTTCGTAGAGATGGATGCCTTCGTCTTTCAGCGCTTTGGCCAGTATTGAAGTCATCTCGGCGTCTTCCAGGGGCAGGATGTGGGGCAGCATCTCCACAACGCTCACCTGGCAGCCCAGCTTGGCCAGGATGGTGGCCATCTCAACTCCGATGACCCCACCCCCGATTATGACTATGCTTTCCGGAATTTTCTCCAGGTTGAGGATTTTCTCCGCGCTCATTATGCCGGAAGGGCTGTCCGCACCTGGAATGGGCAGCGATATCGGCTTGCTGCCGGTAGCCAGTATTATCTTCGAGGCTTGGATGCTCCGCTTCTGGCTATCTCCTCCCTCGATTTCAACCTGAAGGGAAGGCAAAAGCCTGGCGCGCCCTCTGATAATCTCCACCTTGTTCCCTTTCAGCAGGCTTTCCACGCCGGAAACGTGCGTCTTGATGACGGTATTCTTGCGCGCCTGCATTTTCGCCAGGTCGGCGCTGACATCCTTGGCCACGATGCCGAACTGCTCTGATTTCATCATGGTCTGGTAAAGTTCAGCGCTGTGCAGCAGCGTTTTCGAGGGCACGCATCCTCGGTTCAGGCAGGTACCCCCGAATGCGTCCATTTCCACAACTGTAGCCCGACCACCAAGCTGTGCAGCTCTGAGAGCCGCAACATAGCCCGCCGGTCCGCCACCGATGATGACCAGCTCTCTATTTTCCACGGAAAACCTCCCGTATATAACACAAAGTACGTATCTGACTGCGGTCAGCTTTACGTTGCCAGGTCGTCAACCGCCTGCTGCACCAATTGCAGATAGGCCAGAGACGGCCCGCCGCCCATCTGCACCGCCACCCAGCCGGCTTCCATTACCTGTTCCTTGGTGGCACCGTGAGCCAGGGCGCTTTTTACATTGGCCGCGATGCACCAGTGGCAGTGTTCGGCAACGGCGATGCCCACAGCGATGAGATATTTATATTTCTGTTCCAGTGCCCCCGGCGCTTTGGCCGCTTGAGTCAACGCGGCAAAACCCTGCCTTTGCTGCGGCCACTCTTTTTGCCAGCGTGCTATACTGGCATCAAATTCCCGGACGACCTCTTTCATGTTCTCCATTTTAGTCTGCACCTCCTGTTATAGATAGCCATGTAGTCAGGCTAAAAGTAGCGTCGGGTTTTCCAGAGCGCTGATAAGGCTGGAAATGAATTTGGCTGCTACGGCACCGTCAATGGTCCGGTGGTCGGAGGTCAGGCTGAAGGTCATGATGGGCCTGGCAACGACCTGTCCTTCCCTGACCACAGCCCGGTCGGTTATCGCACCGACGCGCAGGATGGCCGATTCCGGCTGGTTGATAATGGCGGTCTCAAAGGTCCAGCCGCTGCCCAGGGCACCAAGGTTGGTCAGGGTGAAGGTGCCGCCGCTGATATCATTGCCACTCAACTTATTTTCTCGGGCTTTCTCCACAAGCGCCTTAATCTCCCTGCTTATCTCCACCAGCGACTTGCGGTCCGCGTGCTTCACCACCGGGACAATCAGCCCATCTTCCAAAGCGGTAGCCACGCCGATATTGATATCCTCCCAGACCTTTATCTCTTTGCCGATGATGCTGGCGTTGATTATGGGGTGGTCGCGGAGTATGCGGGCGATGGCGAAGACCATGATGTCAGTGTAGGTAATGCGGGTGCCGATGGTGCTTTCCTGTGCCACCAGATTGTTGCGCAGTCGGACAATCTCGCCCATATCGATTTCGCCCATCGTGGTAAGCTGGGCAGCAACAGCAAGGCTGCGGTGCATGCGCTCGGCGATGGTTCCCCGCATCCCGGTAAGGGGAATGGTCTGCTTTACCCTTCGCTCTCCGACCGCGGCCACGGGTGCTGCCGTTGGCGCTGCGGCCGGTGCTAGTGCCACTTCTTTGCTGGCAATCGCCTTTTCGATGTCCTCGCGGACGATTCTGCCGCCCGGCCCTGTCCCGACCACTCCGGTGATGTCAATGGCGTTTTCCTCCGCCAGCTTCCTGGCCACCGGCGATATGCGGATGCGTTCTCCCTCTCCGCCAGCCGGTGCTGCCTTTTCCGTTGGCGCTGCCCCGGCTTTTGGTGCTTCGGCGGCGGCTGGTTCGGCCGCCTTCGCCGCTCCGGCGGGCTTGCCTGCCGGAGCCTGTTTCTGCAGTCTGGCCAGCTCATCTGCGGTCTCCGCAAGCATGCCGATTACCTGGCCAGCCGGAGCCGTCTCTCCCTCTTTCATCATAATATGAAGGTAGCCGCTGGCCGGGGCTTCAACGTCAGTCCTGACCTTCTCCGTCTCGATGACAACCACCACCTGGCGTTCATCCACCCGGTCGCCTTCCTTGAAATGCCATTCAATGATGGTGGCATCAGCTACTGCCATGCCGACACGTGGTATCTTGATTTCCGTAGCCATCTTTCCTCCTCTGTCACAGTTTAGTTTTGGAAAAAGCCCTGCGCCACCGCGGTACGTATGGTCTTTTCGATGTCGACCACCGGGGGACCGTCACGCTGCAGCCGGATTTTGACCTGGTCGGTATCCCTGACGGTTACCTCTCTTTCTCCGTCCAGCGCAATAACCGAGGGCTTTAAATTCACGGCGACCTCATCGCCGGGTTCAAGCAGCTTCCACTCTGCGATGCCCACCTGCCTGATTACGCCGGGAAGTATGGCGGCTTTGACCTTGAGATGGCCATTGCCCAGTTGCAGGTACATTCCCCGGGCGTCATGCGGCCCGATGGGGTGCAGGTTGCCGCCGATGGCGGTCATGCCCAGGTTAGTCGGCTCTGCTCGGGTACAGATTATCTGCCTGATTTCCGGCAGCTCCCAGATAGCCCGGGCGCCGATGAATAGCTGGTCTAACACCACCGCGTCAACCAGCGCCATGTCTATTTTCTGTCCGTCCTTGATGACGACGAGGCGTTTATGAATTTGCGTTAAATCTTTATCGGGGAGCAGCTTGCGGGCGGTGATGCCGGCGGCGAGTCCGGCGGTGGTGGCTTCCACCATCACCGGAAAGACATTGTTGGTACCGGTAGAAATCGGTACCAGCGGGATGCTGCCGCTTCGCTTGGCCACGTCGCGGTTGGTGCCGTCTCCGCCCAGGGTGACAATGCACCCCACCGCCTGTTCCCCCATGAGTTCCGCAGCGAGCGTGGAATCCTCGCTGGTATAGGTGACCGGCATGTCCATCACCGAGACTCTGGCATTCAGTTTCTTTCTCCCGATACCATCGATGGCCCTCTGCCCCAGACCGTAGTAATCGGGCATAATCAGAATCTGGTCAACGCCGGTGGCGTCAATGCCCATAATAATCCGGCGCAACTGGCTGGTCTTTTCGTTGTTGTCCATTATGCTGGCATAGGCGACCAGCCGTCTGATATCCTTGCCAGAAGCCGGGTTGGCGATTATACCTACCTTGCTCACCACAACCTTACCACCGCCTGCAATTTATTTTATCAAATGGCAGTTTACGCAGCTGGGCATCGGTTTGTTTTCCAGCGCCG
>Ga0180437_10007066_pt1 | contig 14759 bp, 17 predicted proteins | sample SS_ome_4_FD_132410 | JGI IMG/M metagenome (GOLD analysis project Ga0180437, IMG submission 132410) | Hypersaline lake sediment archaeal communities from the Salton Sea, California, USA - SS_3_D_1 metaG | ecosystem: Environmental > Aquatic > Non-marine Saline and Alkaline > Hypersaline >...
TATAACGAAAGCCTAAGATTTTTGGTATCTTGGGCTTTTTTAATTGAATGGAAAGAAAATCAAGAAAAAGTAAAACACCAAACCTTAAAGGAAAAGAACTAAATTTTGAAAAAGAATTTAAATGGAAAGGCACATTTGAAGAATTTAAGAATCTTTATCTTAATGGCTTAAATAAATAGTTTAGCTAATATTAAACAATAGAAATTATATAAATAATGGTTATTCAAAAAGGTGAACAATTATGGAAAAAAAGACAAAGACATGGGCGATTAGGCTATGGTTTAGAGGAACAAAAAAAAAGGTTAATTAAAAAGGCATTATTAATAAGTGAAAATAGTTTAGATAAAGATATAGATATTTTAGATGCTAAAGAAAAAGTTGACAAAGCATTCCAAGTAGCATTGAAAGAAGTAGCAAGAGAAATTAAAGTAAAGGGCAATATTAAATATAAGCCGCTATTAGGTGGCGACAGTTTAAATGACGCAAAAAAAGATTAAATATGCCGAAAGGAGTTTATAATAGAAAAAAGTATGGCATCTCGCACACAGGCAACTGAAAAACTTTTAAAACTTAAAAAAAGATTAAGGTGTGTCTGCGGAGGCACAAGCGCTTCAAAAACATATTCTATTTTAATGATACTAATAGATTATGCTCAGATTAATAAGGATAAGAAAATAGATGTAGTAAGTGAAAGTTATCCGCATTTGGAAAATGGAGCAATAAAAGACTTTAAAGAAATAATGATGGAGCATAATTACTGGGATGACAATGAATGGAACGAAAGCAAACATCAGTATTCTTTTAAAACTGGCAGCGTTATTAAGTTCATGTCAGTTGATAAGATTGGGAAGTCAAGAGGGCCGAGAAGGGATGTGTTATTTGTAAATGAAGCTAATAATATAGATTATGAGATATTTGACCAGTTAAAGGTCAGGACTAAGGATATAGTATGGGCAGACTGGAACCCGACATTTGAATTTTGGTATTATACAGAAATTAAAGATAGGGTTGACCATGATTTTATTACATTGACCTACAAGGATTGCATAGATGTTTTAGACCAGAATATAATTGATGATATAGAAAGCCATAAGGGCAATAAGAATTGGTGGAAAGTATATGGTTTAGGCCAATTAGGGGAAATTGAGGGAAGAATTTATACTGGCTGGCGGATAATTCAAGAGATACCGCATGAAGCAAGACTAGAAAGATATGGACTTGATTTTGGATATTCCAATGACCCCACAGCTTTAATAGCTCTATATTATTATAATGGCGGATATATTGTAGATGAAATTATCTATCAGAAAGGGCTGCATAACAGGGATATAGCCAATATAATCAAGAATTTTGAAAAAAAAGCAATAACAGTAGCAGACAGTGCAGAGCCTAAAAGCATAGATGAGATTAAGCTGTATGGGATAAATATAGTCGGAGCCAAAAAGAAGCAGGAAAGGTTTGGCTCTACAAGAAGTTTTTTAACCTGGAGCATCGGCCAGGTGCAAGACCAAAGAATAAGCGTAACTCATAGAAGCATTAATCTTTTAAAGGAATACAGAAGCTATCTTTGGCAGACTGATGATGACGGTGTTATACGAGGGCATACGCCAGAGCCAGGCAATGACCATGCCTTAGATGCCATTAGATATGCGATATTAAGTTTAACTCCCGTAATCCGCAATAGAGAGCTTGTGGAAAGTATGCCAAGTTTTAATCCAACACAGCCCAAAGTAAATCCAGCTTTATGATAATTGCTACAGTTATACCAAATAATTACTTTGCGCCCTGGGATTTTGTTAAATCCATTCTTCAATTACCGCCTAAATATGACTATTATGCCAAGCAAAGTGCAGTAATTTATGAGAATAGGAACAGAGTTTGGGATTATATACAAGAGCAGAATCAAGATTGTTTAATGGTGGATTCTGATATGGTGTTTACTCCCGGAGATGTTGAGAAGATAGAATTTCACTTAGAGAGTAAAGATATTATTTCTGGAGTTTATGTATTAGCTGATGGTACAAAAGCAGTATATGGAGAAGAATATAATGGTACTCGCTTAACCAGAATAGATGCTTGCGGATTAGGTTTTATTGGTATAAGCAAACGAGTAAAATTGGATAAAAATCCATTTAATCCAATGAAATATAATGGGCAATTATTAGGCGAGGATATATCTTTTTGTAAAAGACTTAATAAGGCGGGATATAAAATACATTGCGACCCGGCTATAAAGGTTGGTCATTGTAAAGTAGGTATAAGTTATTATGAATAAACCAATTTTAATAACAGGCTGTCCACGTTCGGGAACTTCGGTAGTAGCGGGAATTATGTTTTATTTAGGGGTGTATTTGGGCGATATGTTCATTAAGCGTAATAAGACTAACCCCACAGGCTTTTTTGAGGATATACAATGGGGGATGGCTGACCACGGGCTAATAACAGGCGAAGCAACTAAGGAGCAATGGGAAACTGAATATAAGCGATTAATAGACCGATATTCTAAAATGGAAATTCCAGGATTTATAAGGTGGGGATGGAAAGCTCCCAGCGCAGCCGAGATTATTGATGATGTAATCAATACAGCCAATCCAGATATTATCTGGGTGAGGAGAAACAAGGAAGACACATTAAAAAGCATGGTCAAGAACAGGTGGATGATTAATGGCGAAGAAGTATTTAAAAAAACAGAGGAAAATATGTCAAAAGTTAAAAGTCATATAATAGAATATGAAAGACTGCTTGAACGGCCAGAATTTGAGATTGGCCGCTTAATAGAGCATTTTAAACTTAATCAAAGTAAATTAGATAAAGCTCTCTTACATGTTTTAAGGCCAGCAGATAATACGAAAGAATGCGAGCAAGAGAGTTATATGAATTATTTATGAAAAAATATAAACTAATATTACATGCTAATGGCAGAAAATATAAGGCTGAGGGCTCGTCTATGTTAAGTGCAATTAAGAAATTTGGCATAATCCCAGCCAAAACTCATGGCGTTTTACAAATAGAGTGTGGAAAGAAAAAGGCGGAAAAGATAATGCCAATAGTTCAAATTAGGCGTTTTTTAGGCAAATATACTTTGGATGTTAACAGAATAGTATTTGCTAAGAATTTAAGTCTTTTATTAGAAGGTTAACAAATTATAAAGGCCGTTCATTGCTTTGCAGTGTCTTTAAAGACTGCTAAGTTTCTGAACGGCTCTTGGCATATTTGAAGGCACTGATAAGTAATTATTAGTGTCTTTTTTATGGATAAATTACCAAATACAATTTTTGATTTTATAACTCAGGAAGAAACCAATTATAAAATGCCAATCCCTGTGGCTGATAATTATGATTGGTCAATGAAAGAGCATATTTATAAGACGGTGATGTATAAAAACTCCCAATATACACAGGGGAATGATAATAACAGGCCGTTTAAGAACATTATCCGCCCTATTTTAAACCTTCAATACAGGGCAGAGGGATTTGATGTTAAGGATATAGACATTTACGTTGATGACCATAGAAACTTTTATAAATCCTTTTTAGTCAAGAAGTTCCATGACCGCTGGGCAAGAGAACAGGGCATGGACACTTTTATAGACGAATTAGTGGAAAGCTATGTTGATTTTGGCGGAGTTTTAGTCAAGCAGATTGATAATGCCAGGCCAGAAGTAGTGCCTTTACAAAGCGTGGCTTTTTGCGACCAGACCGATATACTTAGCGGGCCGCTAAGTATCAGACATTATTTTTCTCCCGACCAGTTAGAAGAAATGGGCAAGGTTGGCTGGGGAGAAGAAAGCAATGGAGCTACCCATTCAATAGAAGATGCTATTGATTTAGCGGAACAGCATAAGAATGTCGGCCAAATGGGGAAAGAACAGGCTAATATACCAGGAAAATATATTGAGATTTACGAGGTGCATGGCAATTTGCCTACCCGTTATTTGAAGGATGAAATGGATGATGGAGATGAAAACTATGCTTCACAAATTCAGATAGTCGCTATTTATAACGATGAAAAGGGAAATCATAGGGGAGTTACTTTATTCAGGAAAGAGGAAAAAGAAAGCCCGTTTAAATTGCTTCTTAGAGACGAGGTTTATGGGCGTGCATTGGGCTTTGGCGGAGCAGAGGAATTATTTCAGCCTCAAATCTGGATTAATTATGACCAGATTAGAGTTAAGGGAATGCTGGATGCAGCCGCTAAGATTCTTTATAAGACTACTGACCCGACTTTTGCTAAAAGGCAGAAGATTAAGGATTTAGATAACGAAGAAATATTGGATATTGCCGATGGCACGGATATAGAGGTTATGGACACTACGCCCAGAAATATTGGCTTATTTGAAAAGAATGTAATGGAATGGGAAGAACATGCCCAGCAAATGGGAGCTGCTCAAAACCCAATTATGGGAGAGGAGCCAAAGTCAGGCACACCGTTTAGATTACAGGCTTTAGTAACTCAGGAAGCTCATAGCCTGCATAAATACAGGCAGGGCAAATTATCAGTATTTGTAGAGGAAATATACAGAGATTGGATTTTACCGCATATTGCCAGAGAGATTTTGAAGGGCGATGAATTTATGATTGCGCTTGATTATGATGAGATGCAGGAAGTATCCGACAGAGTAGCTAGGAATGAAGCTCATAATATCTTGAAAGAAAGAGTTTTACAGGGCAAAGCCATATTGCCAGGCGAAAAAGAAGATTTGGAAGAAGAAATTAAAATGAATTTTATTAAAAACGGAAATAAGAAATTTATTTCTATATTAGAGAAAGAATTCAAGAGTTTGCCGTTTGATGTAAAGATTAGCATAGCAGGCAAGCAGAAAAATCTAGCATTTATGGCAGAGAAGCTGTCTAATGTCTGGGCGGCTATTGTACAGTCAGAAGGCAGGATATTGCAGAATAAGGGCATGGCTAAATTATTTAATCAAATAATAGAAAGTTCTGGGGTTGATATGATGTTTAATCCAGCGGATTTTGCACCCCAGCCTAATGAATTAATGCAACCAGCCGTTCAACCAGCCGTTCAGCCTGTTAAACAGCCAGTTGCTCAACAATTATGAAAATAGATGATGCTCTAAATGACAGAGAAAAAAAAGAAATACAAAAATTCATCAAGAATGAAGTTCAGATGGAAGCGGTTAAAAAAGTGTTTTTATATGGCGTATATCAGAGCGGGACATTGAAACCAGGCGAAAAAGCAGACACCAATATTAATTTTGCCTTGAATTTAATAGTTGACCCGCAAGGAAACCGTTATCACATCAATAACGAGGAAGCAGGCCAGAAGCTTAGGGCGGCTGTTGACGGCATTATGTTTATTGAAGACGGCTTTCAGCAATTAAAAGCCTTCGAAGATAAGCCTAAAAAAGAAAAAAAAGAGGGTAATCCAGCTATTTAATTAATTAAAATATTTATGAAGTATTTAACTCCAATTTTGCTTTTGATAATCACGATAACTTTGGTCGGAAGTTATGTGATATTAAAAGACATAAACGCTAATAAGGCCGAAGTTTTAGGCTTTGCTGATGTTAATAGCTTTTGGACAGGCCAAGTAGCTACAACCAGCAAGACCATTGAGGCAGGCGTGGGCGCTTTGCTTGTGCCAGAAAGAGCAAGCAGGAAATATGCAATTGTAACCAATACATCGGCAACCATTGCATATCTTGCTTTTGATGATGCGACTACTACGGCATATCTGCCGAGAGTAGCTTCTACAAGCTATGCGATACCAGTGGCTGCTTCTGGCGGCACTTATGAAATTGATTATGATAATTTATATCTAGGCCCTATTCAGGCAACCAGCTCTGGCAAGGTTACTCTTAGGGTTTTGGAAGCATACTAATATGTTAAGAGGTAAACTGTTCTCTTTGCAGGACAAATTACAGACTGTTGAAAAACAGTTTGAAAAAGCCGTTAAACCAAAAAAAGAAAAAAAGGTCGAGAAAAAAGAAAAAAAATCTAAGAAAAAACGTAATCAAAAAGGTATGAGCAAAATTAAAACTGTTGCGGGCATAACTTTAGTTGCCTTTTTAATGGTTGGCGGTATCGCGTTAGCTGACACAATCATTAATAATTTTAACGGCCCCGCAACAATAACTCAAAATGCAGGAAGCGATGATAGAGATGATAGAGATGAGATAATTGTTGGCGGTTTTCCAGGCACAGATGTTTACCAGCATGTAAATTTTCATGGTGGCATAAGCAATGGAGGAACTATCTGGGCAACTACAACTGATGATGCTATTACGCTTACTCAGGGTGATATTGATGATGAAGTTAGTTATTTGCAGATATTGCCTTATGAGAATCTTACAATTACCACAATGGCAACTGGCAGTATGGGCAATATTTTATCTTCAATACCGGGCTCTAAAAGAGAATATATTTTGCATAATGCGTCAACAACAGCTGCTTCTACAATAACTATTGCGGCTGGAACTGGCGTAGATTTGCAGGAAGATGAGGGTGAAACAGTAGTTATTAACGGTTTGGAATTCGCAAGGTTGACATTTATACGAACTGGATTAGGAATCCCGGGCGGAGCTAATTTATCTGGTGGCGATGGCGTCACTCTAATAGTTGAGGTTTTCCAAGTAGGTGACTAATTCACATAGGTTATCATTCCAAAAAAATGAAAAGTTATTATTCTTAAAAAATAATTACGGGTTATCACTCCTGGCAAAAGTGATTACTCATTTATCATTTTATGAGCGATGAAAATGACAAAGACATCAACCAAGACGAGGAGTCTAAGGAAAAAAAGGATGATGTTGACTGGAAAGCTAAATATTTGGAACAACAGGGCATCAACAAACGATTAAAAACAAAGCTTGAAAAAAAAGCTGATGATTCTGAAAATTCCAAAGAAGAAGCACCAGATAAAAAAGAAGAAAAACAATCAGGAGAGTTTGATTATGGACAGCTTGCTTATATGGAAACTAAGGGGATTAAAACTGACGAGGAGTTTGAGTTTGTTCAAAAAATAATGGAAAGGACTGGCGATGAATTGAAAGATGTTGTCAATGACGATTATGTCAAAGGCAAATTAAAAGAGATAAGGGAAAAACAGGTTGTTAAAAAAGCGACTCCATCTAATTCCAAGCGTGCGGCCACGTCAAGAAAAGATGAAGTTGATTACTGGCTTAACAAAGGCGAATTGCCGCCTTTAGAACAGCAGGAACTCCGCAGGAAAGTTGTTAATGCTAAAATTATCAGAGCCAAAGGCGGCACTCATTTTAGCTCTAATCCTATTTCTGGGCGAGTAAAAGTCCAATAATCACATAAACTGTCCTTGATTCTAATTATTAATCAAACATTGTTTTTATGGCAGTAGATGTTGTCAATACTGTTGTATATGCGGAAGATTGGACAGTGAAGTTACAAGAGAGGTTGGATTACCCTCAAAACTGGAAAGAGGTTTGCCGAGTTGATATTTCAAATAAAAGGGTTCTTCATAACCCTTATATGTCAACCGTTCCTTCAGTACAGACCCACACCCGAAATACCGCTTATACTTATCAGCCTTTTGCCAACACTGACGAATCTGTAACTATTAATCAATCTAGGATTCTTCCTATGTTCATTGATAGGGCAGACTTAGCTCAGCAAACTTACGAAAGACAGATGGAAATGGCCGAATTGCAAGGCACACTTCTTAATGAATATATGGAAACAGACATGTTAGCCAACCACGCTATGTGGACTAACTTGACTGTTGACGATATTGGCGGCAGCGGTGGTGGAAACATCACAGTAGCAGCTACCAATGTTGATGACATTATTCGTGCTGTTAAGAAGAAAATCCGAGATGCTAATGGTTCTAATCTGATGGCTCGCAACGGAGCTTTCATTATCTGGCGTTCAGCTGATTTTGAAATCTTAGAAGCTTTCGTACAGGCAAATGGTTTTTCAACTGCTGATAATGCTTTGAAGAATGGTACTATTGAAGGATTTAGATACATGGGCGTTGACCATTATGTGTCGAATCTTCATACCTCAGGCCATTTATTCGCAGGCGTTAAAAACATTTTTCACTTAGGTATTGTAAAAGATACTTATGGTGCGATTACTGTTGTTGACGAACCAGCGACTTCAAACGGAGCATTATCTGGTATTGGAGTTGTCAGTCGTATTGACTGGGAATTCAAGGCTTGGACTAATACCAAATCTTTAATATTTGATATTACAGTTGCATAGGCTTTAAAAGCCCATTACTTAACGTAGTGGGCTTAAATAAACCTATGACAAAAATATGCGTTGGCGTACCATGCCAAAGGACAATTTGCTCAAAAACCGCAGGTTCATTATTTTCGCTAACATTAGATAAATCATATCAAATGAGAATAGTGTTTTCTGAGAATTGCTTAGTGCATGAAAATCGCAATTCTTTGGTTAAGATAGCGCAGGACATGAAAGCAGATTATTTGTTTTTTGTTGATTCTGACATTGTTTTTGAACGGGATACGCTTTCAAGGCTTTTAGAGGCTGATAAGGATATTATAGCGGCCAGCTATAACCGCAGGTCTTTACCAGAGCAAGGCATGGTAAAAGATGAGAATATGAAGCTTATTGATATTCAAGGCAGGACATTTCCATTTCAATGCTCTTATGCTCCGACTGGGTGCATGTTAATTAAAATATCTGTATTTGATAAGCTGGAAAAGCCCTATTTCTTTTTTACCCTAAATGATAATGGAGAGATGGACAAGGCAGAAGATTATTATTTTTGCGATAAGGCCAGAGCAGGGGGCTTTAATATATGGTGTGACCCGACCATACCAGTCATGCACATTGGTGATTATTTTTATTAATTATAAATTATATGAAATTTTACGACCTTATAAATAAAGATACAATAGCCCATGAAATGGATAGGATTTGCGGCACAACCAATGCTAAGTTCCCGTTTCAGGAAAAAGTGGCTAGACTTAATGCTTCTTTAGACAGGTATTTTCAATTAGCCTGGCGTGGAGCCGGGAAACGCCTATTAGACGATTCTAATTATAGTGCAGCTCCTATTGAATCACAGGGTATAACGAGCGGTGCAAATACCTTTAAAATGGGAGATTTCACCAACAAGATTCAACAAATTATAGATGTAATTGCTTTAGATAGCAACGGAAAACAGATTAATTTAATACCAGAATACATGGATGGCTTATCAGAAACTTTTGATAATCTTTATGTAAGCAGTGTAGCTTCTGGCGTGCCTGCTTATTATTGCATCTATGGGGACTATATTTATGTCAGACCTAACCCTAATTATACTAGAGCCAATTCTTTGCTGGTTTATGGCAACAGAGCATCTTCTAAATATACTTATACAAGATGTACCATATCACAGGCCAGCCCTGCGGTAGTTACTGCAACAGCTCATGGATTGGCTGCAAATGATACTGTCATTTTTTATTCTACTGGCGATGATTTGCCAGCAAGCTTAGCAATAGATACTCTTTATTATGTGGTTGCAACAGTAGCCACGGATACATTTTCAATAGCATCAACACAAGGAGGCACGGCTATCAATACTTCCGATGCTGGTTCGGGCGAACATTCTTTTATTGAAGCCAGCAAAGTTCCAGGCATTCCTCCAATATATGACCACTTTAGATATTTAGCCAGAGCAGCTTCCCTGTCTTATTTGATAGATAAAAAATTGCCTCAAAGATATGATTATGCCACTTTAGTCAAAGAGGATGAAAAAATGATAATGGCCTATTTTGGCAATAAAGAAAGGGATATATCTAAAAAAATGACAACTAAGAAAATATTAAATCGGTAAAATGATAATAATTAAAGATTTTCAAACAGGAATAGCAAAATCACCCTTGTTGGGCTTTCAGGAATTTAGAGGCTTAAATATTACAGATAAGCCAGGCCTAGTATATCCAAATAAAGCTTTGACAAAAGAAAGCAGTACAACCGTAGATGACTTTATTGAGTGGTTTGTATTAACATCAGAAGGCGAGGTTTGGGGATATACTAGGGAAAATAATAACTATGTATTTAAGAGGGCAACAAATGGTACTTGGTCAGAGTTAACGGGACACGATAATACTGGAGCTGATGGGATTACATTTTGGAAAGGATATGTTGGTATTATTCAAAATGATACTATTAGTTGGTATAAAATATCAGATGATAGTAATGACAACTGGGGAGCTGGTAAATTAACAACAAGAAGTAGTGCGGACAGAAAAGCATCAATACATGCTCAAGATGATTATTTATATATATCTGCAGACAATGTAATTGATAAAATTGAAGAAGATACGACTTTTGTTCCAGCGACTGAGGCAAGCTTTACAATCACCAAAGCAAAGCTTACTCTACCTGCTGATTTTAATATACATTGTATGGAAGAACTAGAGGATAAAATGCTGATAGGCGGTTATAGGGGGCCATTAGCCAATGCTTATTTATCAGCAGATATTTATGTTTGGGACAGAAGCTCTACAGCAGTTGAAAGAGTGCTTAAAATAACAGAGGAGGGTGTGTGGGATATGTTGACTATTGACAATTTAACTTATTTTCGTGCTGGTAGAAAGGGGAGGTGGTATGTAACTAATGGGCATTCAGTAAATTATTTAGGAGGCATCCCAACATCTTTATTAGATTTAACTAGCATAAATTTAGTTAGATTTGGACAGGCGTTTAATGTGGGTGATTTAATTTATTTTCCAGTTGGTTGTGATACTGCAATAGGCAATTTAGGTTTATATAGCATTAATATAAAAACAGGAGCAGTTAATTTTGAACATATAATTTCAGCTAATGAAACGGGTGTAAATGATAAGGTGTGGCTAGGCGGTGGCGTGGCAGTGGGCGGTTCAAGCTCTAATATAATTGTATCTTGGCATGATGCAAATGGAAGTGCTTTTGGGTGTGATGATTTGAGTTCTACTGGATATACAAGTGATAGAGCGTTTTTTATAAGTCAATGGTATCAGGCTGGTTATGACGGAAAAGAAAATAATTTTAATAATCCGATAATTAAACTTAGCCAACCGTTAGCAAGTGGCGATAGTTTAAAAGTTTATTATCGTGAAGCTTTAAATGGAGGCTGGACAGAGCATTATGTGGAAAGTACAGTAGGCTTTCAAGAAGGAGCTATGCCACCGATAAGCGATATTAAAAATATTCAATTTAAGGTAATTCTAAACCAAAACAGTACATTAGAAGCTATAATATTAGAATAATATGTTGGAATTAACATTAGAAAATCTAAATGATAAAATAGAAAGGCATACTCATGGAAATATGCCAACAGTTAATCAAAAAGACGCCCTAGTTGGTTCTGGCACTCCTTCAAGTTCAAACAAATATGTAACACAGGACACAGTGGATGCCCTTTCAATATTTGCTTACGGAGGCGATGGTTCGGATGGTGATGTTACAATTTCTGGTGATACTACATTGACATCAGATATGTATTATAATGATTTAACGGTGGATGCTACAAAAACATTAACAACAGCAGGCTATCGTATATTTGTTAAAGGAACTTTAACTAACAATGGAACAATAGAATGGAGTGGCAATGATGGGGGCAATGGGGGTGGTGCCGGACACGCCAGCGGTGATACAAGCGGAGATGGCGGGAACGCTGGAACAGCCGGAGCTGCTTTAACCGATAAATTTTTAATTGGTAGTGCGGCTGGTGGTGCTGGAAGTGAAGGAACAGCCGGTGGTAATCCAGGTGCGGCTAGTGGTGCTGGTAGTGCAGGGACAGCCGCAACAAACACTTTAGTGGCAATAGCTGGTGCTGGAGGAAAAGGTGGTAAGGGTGGACAAGGTGATGGTGGTGCGGCTACAAATACAGCTGGGGCGGCTGGTAGTGCAGGGGCGGTTACAGCCACAAACGCTGACACTTTAAGCCCTGTTGATTTAATATTAATGAGATGTTTTTATGATGCAACTCCAGGAAAATTTGCAAGCAGTTCAAGTGCTGGTGGGGGGTCGGGTGGAACCGGGGGCTCTATTGCTGGCGGTGCCAACCCTGGTGGCGCTGGCGGTGGCGGCGGTGGCGGTGGCGCTGGTAGTTCAGGTGGTATTGTTCTTATTTGCGCTAAAACAATAATTAATACAGGCACAATAAGGGCTAATGGTGGCGCTGGCGGCACAGGTGGACAAGGTGGCAATGGGGATGATGGAGCAACAGGAGATGGCGGTGGTGGTGGTGGCGGAGGCGCTGGCGGCGGCGGCGGTTCTGGTGGTGTTGTGTGTCTTATATACAATTCATTAACTGATAGTGGTACAATAGAAGCAGCGGCAGGGGCAGCAGGGAGTGGTAATAATGGTGGTACGGGCGGCACAGACGCAGCTGACGGGGCTAGTGGTGCTAGTGGTAATGCTGGTAGTGCAGGCGAAGTTTATCAAATTGAAATATAATTTAAAAATATATGCCAATAACAACTAAAAATAATAGGCCATTAGATATGCAAACTGGAAAACCAAGATTGCCTATTGACCCTGCTACCGGTTTAAGGATTACACCCAAATTTGAAACATATAATCCAACCACAAGTGTTTTAACAAAATTTGCAGGCGATGATAGAGCTTCTGGCATTCAAAGCCGTAATATTATTAATTCTAATATTTTAAACGGACAATCAAGCATTTTCAAGCCAAGTGGCGGTTCTGCTATTTCTGATATTACTGATATTAGAAGCGGATACAGCCCCACTGATGTAGACTTGTCGCCAACACAAGAGCAATCACAATCTTTTTCTGACAGGTTATTGCAAATACAGGGGCAGCTTACAGGCGAGGGGGCTTACAGGCGGACTCAAGAAGATGAGTTTGGCGTGCTTGGCCTGGAATCTCAAAAAAGCGAAATTTCCAACAAAATAAATGCTCTTAACAGGCAAGCCGAGGTGCTTGGAATAGACAGGCAGGGGCTGGTTGAATCGGAAATGGGGGCAGTCGTTGGCAAGGGAGTAACAAAAGCTGGTCTGGTTACTAGAGTTTCGGAAAAATCAAGAGCAATAGAACAGCAGTTAAGAGATAATGCCTATCAAGTATTAAATTTAGCCGCACAGCATGATATGTTGTCTGGTGATTTAGTGGATGCCAGAAACAAAGTTGATAGGGCAGTATCAGAAAAATACGGAGCATTAAAGGAAGAAAAGGATTTGCTTTTGGAAAATCTTGCTATTATTAGGGATTCTGAGGCATATTCCGAAGAAGAAAAAGACAGAGCAGAAGAACGAGCCGCTAAAGTAGCAGCCGACAAAAAAGAGATTGAGGAACAAGAAGCTGAAGAAAAGGCTATCAGAAATATTGCCTTGACTGCATTGCAAAACACACAGGATAAAGCGATAGCAGATATAATCAATAATGCCGACACCATTGAGGAGGCAACTGCTGTCGCAGGTAGGTTGCTAGAGGGTGATTGGCAATATGTTAATACACCAGCTTTAAGAGACCAATTAATTAGCCAGGGTTATGAGATAATGCAAGCAGGCGGAAGGACTTACGCTAGACAGCCAGAAGCGATGGAAAAGACTAGCGATATAAAAGAATATGAGTTCGCCAAACAAGGCGGATTTACCGGCTCTTATCAAGATTGGATTAATTTTGTAAAAGCACCGAGGACGGCAGCACCATCTTCTTATAGAGAATGGCTTCTGGCTGGAGGACTAGAAGGAACTGGTAAGACTTACAATGAATGGCTTAATGAAAGTGATGGGTTGAATGAAGAAGAAGTTGCCTTTAAAAAAGACCTTGATAAACAAAGAGAATATTTAGCGAACGGAGGAAGCTGGGGAACGGCATGGAACACAATGAAAGATAAATATAATGTGCCGACTGATAAATTAGACCAGATGCTTAATAAAGATAAATATTATAACCAAACAGAAAAGACGGCATTGGATAAGCAAAGAGAAAAATTCGAAGCTGATTTAATAGTTGGTTTAGAGGCTAGGAAACCATTGGGGGAAAAGAAAATTAGAAAAGAGCTTGAAGACACTTATGGCACGATTCCCCCAGTAGCCGAAAAATGGTTAAATGATAATTTTTAAGTATGATTGATTTTGATAAATTTACAATTAAGCAAAAAACGAAAATTGATTTTGATAAATTTATTGCCGAAAACAAAGAAACGGTCTTGGCGGAACCATTAAGGCCTAATGTTAATTTTAAATTAGATTTAGGGCAACCCAAAACATTTTCCTCTACTCCGCAACAAGATTTAAGCAAAAGATTTTTTGAACCGACAGAAGAAGTAAGAGCGAGAGATGTTGCCAGGGAAGTTGTTTCTACAACAAAAAAAGTTATTTCTACTGTTGGCGAATTTGGGAAAGCTATTTTGCGTGCTCCACAAAGAGCATTGACTTCGGTGGGATTGCAACCAGTTGCCGATATACTTGGTAAAGAAGCAATATATAAGCCAGAAACAAAATTTGAAAAATTTATTTTTGGTGAAGAACCAGTAAAGGGAGTTTTATTGCAGACAAAAGATGCAGAAAAAATATCAAAAGAATTGGCGGCAAAAGCTGGATTTAATGAATCTACTGTACAGGGGATGTCTTTAGCTATCGCTCCATTATTTACAGCGGGGATGATTACAGCCGATTTAGCTCCAATTGGTGGAGGGAAGAACGTATTTAAAAGTATTGCAAAGTCAAAAAACTCTGACGAAATATTGGTTATGCTAAGACAAATTTTTAAAAAAACGGATATTGAAAAATTAAAACCTTTTGCAAAAAGCTTAGTTAAAGAAACTGACGAAAAAGCAATTAAAACCTTAATAACAGA